>Ga0126371_10001306_pt1 | contig 20987 bp, 39 predicted proteins | sample PanSoiMetaPlot_4_FD_110145 | JGI IMG/M metagenome (GOLD analysis project Ga0126371, IMG submission 110145) | Tropical forest soil microbial communities from Panama - MetaG Plot_4 | ecosystem: Environmental > Terrestrial > Soil > Tropical forest > Bulk soil | place: Panama | collected 2016-02-17 | reverse complement strand
CCACTCATCAGGAGTGATGGGGTCAATGCCATCCAGGGAGGTGGGCACGAAGACCTCGATCTCCTGGCCGCTAGGCTTGGCAACGCCCTCGCCCTTGAGCCGGTCCCAGGTGTCCTTGCCGTAGCTGCGCCCATAGACCAGGCGTCGGCCCTCTTCCAGGGCACGCTTGTTGGCCTCAGGGTTGGACGGGTCGAAGGTGACGGCGTCCTCGCCCCACACAGTCTCCCAGTGAGACTTCAATGCCTCAGGGGTGGCGTTGGGCAGAGCGTCCTTGACCCAGCCCTTCTGCTGGTCCTGCTCAGTGAGCAGATCGTAGGTGGCGTTGAAGACCACCTCGTTCAGCTTGCGGAGGTAGGCGGGGCGCACGTTGTCACGGGCGCTGTTCAACGGCACCTTCTGTTGCACGTTGATGTGGAACTTGCCGGGGTGTTCGACCACGGGCATGCCCAACTCAAAGATGTGGGCCTTCTCGCCAGCCGGGACGGGGAAGATCTCCACCTCGGTCTTGCGGGAGGTGTCATGCATCACGCCCTCTTCGTCCCAGTAGACGGTGTCGAGCGTGTCAGTCGCTACCCTGATCGGCGTGGGCCGGGTGATGACGACACCATTCAGCTTGAAGACCACGTCTTCGGGCGGGATGATATAGCCCACCAGCTTGAGGTATTCAGCGGCCTGCTTTTGGTTGAACTTGAGGCGGCAGGACAGTTCAGTACCAAGGTCGGTCTTGCTGTCGTCACCTTCCTCCCGTCCATCCTGATGGAAGGCCACGTACCCCTTGGTGGAGGTAACGGTCAGCGTCCCGCCATCGGTGCAGAGGGCGATCAGTTCCTTCTCACCCTGGCCGAAGCGTCCACGCTTCTTCACGTCTTCCCGCCGCTTGGAGGCGGCGAAGAGAGTGAAGGCATCTCGTAGGTCAGTGAAGCCGTCAGGATCGTTGTCGACCACGGTGAGTTCAGCCCACCCATTCTCCTGAGAGAAGTCGACAATGACCACTGTGGCATCGGCGTCGAATGCGTTGGCTGGACCCTCCAGAAGGATGCGAGGCTTGCCCTTGTTGTCAAGGGTTTGCCGGTATCCTTTCATGTCGATGTCCAGCACGCTCTTGCTGTGCTTGGTTGTCATGCATACATCGTATCACAGGTTCATGTGGGAGTGGCGTCACTTCTGATGTGACGTACGTCACACCAAACCTGCCATCACTCCACATGAATCTGTGATACGATGTATGCATGGCAACACGAACCAACACACAACCCGATGTGCGGTTCCTTGTCGATGTGTTCACCCCGCACTACAGCCACAGCCGAGACTACCTTATCGTCAAGGTGCAAGCTGTCTATGTGTCGGATGGTCACATCCGCAACCCGCACTTCTCCACCTACGACCCTGAGAAGGTCGGTCACCTCGACAGCTTCGTCATCGAGGGCCAGGCCAGCAAGGACAGCCAGGACTTCTACTACTCCGGTCATCGGTCAGCCCAGTACAGGGAGATCTACTCTGTTGAACTGCCCCGTGCCGAGAGCATGACGAAGACGCTGCGTCGCATCGCCAAGTATCTGGACCAACGCTGGGAGATTAACGGAGAGGCCCAGGACTTCGCAGAGTTCTGCGAGTGGGTCGCCCGTGCCCTCGGGGTCAAGAGGCAGAACCTCTTCGCCATCAAGATCGAGGGCCACAGTGGCACCTACGACGAGAACGTCTACCACTGGCTCTCCACCGACGAGTTTCGGACCTACCTTGCCAACAAGCTAACCAAATGGCAGGAGGCCGCATGACCCAGGTCTCAGGACCAGTCCACACCTACGAGGAGGAGTTCCCCAGGCACCTGGGGCCTCCTCCTGTCCCTAACTACACCGGGGCCAAGCTGCATGACTCCACCACCCCCACATACACCGTTGAACTAGACAACGGGGCCTTTTGGGCACTGTGGGAGATGCTGGAGTCGGAGGCACGGCACCGCTTCCCCACCAGGGGCATCATGGCCTACGCCAGGGCCTACCTGCGTGCTGTGGCTGCCTTTCGGACTGCCTACTGGGGTGCCAACCCGCCCCCTCCTCCACCGGAGCCACGCAAGCTGGTCCGAAGGAAGAAATGAAGACCTACGACGTACTCGATCTGCGCCGCCAGTGCGAGCAGAACCTGCGGTCCCACTACCCCGGTCACTCCAAGGAGTTCAGGGAGATGACCACGGTGGTGGTGTCGTCTGACTTCTGCAAGTACGTGGCTGCCATGGCAGAGGCATGGCCGGATCAGACCGAACTCCCCTGGCCGTCGAAGGCCGACGCCCACTGGCCCTTCATGGGCCAGTCGGTCCTCTTCGTCTTTGAAGAGACCATCTACATCGAGTTCCTCCTGATCAGCCACACCACTGAGGTCGGAGTCATCCCCCTGGATCACCCCCAGCCTGACGAACAGCCCGTGATCGCCATGTGCTTGCTCGACAGCAGGGCCACTGGCAGCGTCATCATCCGGTCACCGGAGGGTGAGTTCGTCGCCCGCCACGGGGATCTCCCCATCGAGATCCAGCCTCAGCACAGTCTCTTCGTCCACCCACCCTTCCCCTTCGTCACCCCTGGACTGGGGTTCAGGGAGGGCCTCATCACCGATGGCAACTTCGCCTGGGGTGTGACCGTCCACAAGCACGATGACCACCCCTACCTGGGCTACGCAGCCCGTTGGGAACGCTCGTTCGTGGAGGCAGTCGGCCACCGCATGTCGATGCTGTCTGAGCCTCACTACGAGAGGATGCCTCGGCCAGAACGTCGGGCCATCCAACGCACCGGGGTGCCTTATCGCCTGCTGCAACTGCGGACGCCAGAGAGGGCCACAGAGTCGACTGGGACCACCCACGTCAACTGGAGCAAGAGGTGGGCCGTGCGTGGGCACTGGAGGAACCAGCCCTACGGCCCCCGTGACAACCCCACCTACCGGCAGAAGTGGATCGATCCCTACATCAAGGGGCCAGAGGACATGCCCCTCGACATCCGGCCCACGGTGTTCAACCTGGGTGGGCGTCCGCAAGACCCCCTGACCTGAAAAAATCTGAGGGGTCGTAGGGGAGCAGGAGGTAGTACCTAGTCGGGGATCACGTTCTCCAGCATGCCCAGGCCAGCCTCCAGGTGGAGTCGGCACTCCCGTAGCTGGTCAAGCTGGTTCTCCCGGCCCACCTCTCCGAACTGGCGGTACCGGGTGAGGGCCTGGCCTGCTCCCAGGAGGGCCAGGTCAACCTCAGCCACGATGTCGGCCTCCCTCAGGGAGGCTGACCTGTCTCTGGCCTTCTTCCAGTACCCGGTTTCACGCCTGGCTTGACGCCAGGCTTTAAGCGGATTCCCCACCGACCCGTGCTAGCACACGCCGGGTCGGTAGCTGGGTGATCGTGGCCTCACCGTTGGTCGACGGCTTCTCGATCCTGACGGGCCGCTTGGCCTTCGCCAGCTTGCGCCGCTCTCGCTCCCGCTCAGCCTTGGCTCGCTGGAGGTCACGCTTCTTCTGAACGTCGGCAGCCTTGGCTTCCTTGGATCCAGGGGTCAGGCCGTCCTTCCTGGGCCTCCCACGGGGCCGCTGTGCCCCGTTCTCGTCCAGGAGGCCCCGATACCGCTTAGTGGGGTTCTGTGGGGTCACAGGGGCTTGTAGAGACCACGCAGCCTTGCTGAACTCATGCCTGGGTCCGTACTTGAGCCGGGAGCCAGGCACATTGAAGTTCACGGTCATCCCCGGCTTGCTGCCCTCTTCGTAGGGACTGGCCGGGAGGACGTACTGAGGGTGTCGCCCACTCTGCACCACGATCTTGAGCTTGTCGTACTTGAGGGCCTCAGCATCGGTCACATGGGCAGGCAGGCCCAGGACGGGGCCGGTGTTGAAGATGGAGTTGGCCCACTGGTCGACATCCTGAGGTGTCCTGATGGGCTTGTTCAGGAGGGCCTTGATCTTGATGCCCAGCCGGTCTAGCTCAGGCAGGGTCCGGTCGAAGGCAGCCATTAGCTCTATGACGTTCTGACGCAGCTTGTCGACCTTGGCCGGGTCGGACGAGTTCTCCATCCCCGGCCAGATGGTGTAGGTGCTGCGGAAGGCCCGCCACTCCCCGTCGTACACAGGAATCCACCCGGCTCTGCCCACCTGGGTGTCAGTGCCGGTGATTTTTTGCCAAGCCTCAGTTACGTTCAACTCCACTCTCCAGGTCTGTGTGCCTGGCTACGACTTCGTGCCAGTTTTTCTCTACAGGTGCATCGCTCAGGATACGTGGCGGCTGCCCATGCGTCCAGACGCCGACTGCGTATGCCTTGTGCAACCTGACCATGATACCGAGACCTCGCCGCCAGGGTTCGGTGATCTCACGGGTGATCGCCAGAGAAATGGGCCACTGCCGGGAGCGTGGCTCGCCGTGCCAGAAGTAAAAAACCCACCAGGAGGAGGTGTTGTCAGGAACGAGGGCTGGGTCCGCAATCTCGGGTAGTACCCAGTCGTCCTCCTCTGGATCGTCGTAGGCGTCGGGGTGGATTTCGGTCAATCGTGTTCTCCTCCAAAATGCGGTCGATTTCCTCCAGTTCGGCATCAGCCGCCTGGATGGCTTTTTTGCTACTTTCGGTGTCGCATTTTTTCGGGAACATGGCTATTCACCGTTATCGCCGCCTCCACCGGTATTTGGCTGAATACTGCCCCAGCCGCCTGATCCGTAGGGGAACCCATTGAGGACTGCGTTGATGTACTGCCCAGGGCTGGAAACCCGCTTGAACCGGGTCCAGATGCTGGGAGGCACCTCGTCGTAATGCCAGGTGGCGTCGGGAGAGGCCGGGGAGCCTTTTCGGAAGATGACCTCTAGTCGACGCTGGTTGGCCGAGTACCGGGCCTGCATGGTACGGGGCCTCCTGGGGTTGATCGTCCTGGTAGGCCAGTAGTAGTCCCAGTCAGGGCTGGGGCTGGGGCCGAAAGGCCCCTGGAGGCCGTGCGGCTCGTCCTCGGCCACCTTGGGTATAGCGGCATCCACCGGGATATGGGCGTACCGGGGATCCTGCTGCTTGGTACGGATCTCCTGCTGGCGGAACCGCTCCTGCCGTTGCTGGTGGTAGGTGAGGCCCTCTTCCTCCTGGAGTCGCTCGCTCTTGACCTTGGCGAAGCTGACGTTCCTTCTGCGAGCCTCAGCCCGAATGGACTCGCTCTCGGGCACTTAGGGGGAAGTCAGCCCTGGGATGGCTGGCCGCATCGTCGGCACCTGTGCCCCGGCACTGTTAGCGACCAACTCCTTCTGATTGGCCCAGCCGCCGAAGGGGTCCACCGGCTTGATGTAGGTGGGCACGTTGGCGTATGTCGGGAACGACTGGGCACCGTCGATGATGTCGCTCTTGCCTGGAGGTCCAGGGGTGGCCCCGATGCCAATCGGCCCTACGCCGGGGAAGGGCGTGTTGCCTGCATTGGGGGTGTAGGGCGGGTTCGGCAGGCCCGTGGGCAGGGTGCCACCGTTTTGGTTGGTCCAGGCCCTCCAGTCAATGACTCCCATCGTCGCCTTCCTCCTCTAGATACGGCATCGAACCAAGTCTGACACGCAGGGGGTACTGCTCCTGCATCACCTCACGGGGATGCTCCTGGGCCAGGTGGTCAGCCATGTCGGCATCCACATCACGCCCACAGAGGAAGCAGTGACCGGTCACGGTGCCAGCCTATGGGGAACCTAAGCTCGGAGCGTGTCAGTACCCTTCTCAACGAAGCAGTTTGAGGAAAAACCGAACCGAAAAATGCCGGTGGTAACAGTGCGACTGGACAAGGTGGTTTCTACACAGAATCACCTAGATCCGGCCAAGGTGCGAGACATCGCCAGTAAGCCTGCTGGAGGCACCCCGCCCATCGTCCACCAGTTCAACGGCAAGTACTACGTGGGGGACGGCCACCACCGGGTGGCTGGGGCCATCGAGCGTGGGGACACCAAGATCAAGGTCAAGAAGGTTCGTTAGCATGGCGAACGATTCTCGAGGATTCCAGCCTGGCCGCACGCCCAGGGCCACCAACATCAGCAGCTTCTACGACGGCCACAACGGCTCTCGTAACCCAGGAGCCTGGCCCACCCTGCTGCGCCGATCCTGGGAGATGCGCTACGGCCAAAGGCCCGGTCCCTACCCCTACGGCCCTGACAACATCCAGTCGCCAGGGTCCAGAGCCAGTCAGTACTCAAGCTGATGGCTTCCTTCCACGACCGGCGCAATGAGGGCCGCAGGACTGCGCCCACTGATGCCACCCATGTCCCTCACCCACCTGGGTTCGATCCGAACACTGGTCACCAGTGGCCCGCTGGGGAACACACCTGGGAGGTGGGTTCAGGAGGTGCCAGCACCTCTGAGCAACTGACCGGTCATCCCTGGCCGAGAGGCAACCGCACCTGGACGGTCAACCCTGAGGGTGTCATCAGGTGAGTACGGCCCTGATCTACGTCGAGGGGGTGATGGGGGAGTCCTCTACTCTCCATGGGTTTTATCCCCTGCCTGACGGGGTCAGGCTGGCCCACGCCCTCCAGTTGGGCTACCAGTTGGTCTTGGGTACTACCCGTTCCGACCATGACGCCGTGGAGCATTGGCTCCTGGTCAACGGCATCCACCGGCCCTCCTTCTATACCCAGTTGCTCTACCGGGAGCAGAAGTGGGCTGACCTGGGGGACGACATGCTGCGGGCTGAGCAAGCCGCCCTGGTGAGGTCCAGTGGGTTCGACCTGGGCTTGGTGGTCTCGGCTGACCCGTCGACCATCCTCCTGGTGACCGAGATGGGTGTCCCGTCCCTGCTGTTCACCAATCCCAGCTATCGGTGGGCTGAATACCGTCCTGACAAAAAACGCCTTCCCAAACCGTGGGAGGAGATTGATCAGGAGGTAATTCGTCAAAAGGAGCTTCGGGCCACTGATCCTCGTCTGTCCGACATTGAGCAAGTGGAGCGCATATGAACACCATTGCCGCTATCACGTCAGTTAACCGCAACACGTCTACGGCCCTCTTCCTGATCGCCGCCATCGTGTTCTTCCTCGCCTTCCTCCATTTTTTCCGACCCTACGTCCACGTCGAGTCATTCAGTTGGGCCTTAGTGGCGGCAGGGTTCGTCATCGTAGCGATAGGACTGATGTTCACATGAGCCTAACCGCCCTCTCTAACAAGCAGTTCGGGACTGAACACAACCTCTTGCAGCAGGGGAACATGGACGAACTCGCCACCAGGGTGAGGGGATTCCAGAACATGACCTCTAACATCTACCGCCCCTCCTTCTCGCAGGACTTCACCAGGGTCCAGGCCATGCCCTCGGGGACATCCTTTGGTGGTGAGGAAACGGAGTAGTGGCAACTGGCGATCCGCCGCCATCCTGGTGGCAGAAGCGGTACGACGAATGGCAGGCCCAGGCTAAAGCTGACGCTGAGGCCAAGGGTGCGCCGTATCCGCCTGGTGCCCAGTTAATCCCCCCAGGTGGCTGGCCTGCGCCGCCCGCCCCAGGTGTCACGTCTTCTCCCCCTGCGGATGAGCCAGACGAACTGGACGAGCTACTGAACAAAGTAGCTACCACCATCCTGTCCAAGACAGGCAAGAAGCCCTCTTGGCAGGAACAATCTGGCACGGTCAAGGGCTATTTCGACCCTAAGAAGGGGTCCACGGTCCAGCCCGACGAGTTTGACGACGAGACCGTGGCGAAGATGCTCGACATCCCTGTCGAGCATGTCCAGCGGTACAAGTCGATGGGGCACAAGTGGGTCAAGCCCACTGAGGAGGGCGGCTTTAGCTTCCACAAGCCTGAGGACAACCCCAACCTGGGGGCACAGTTCAAGGGCTACACCGGGGGGCCGGAAGAGGCTAGGCAGAAAGCCGGTCAGGAGGAGGACGAGGATTACCCTCCAATGGTCAGCCCGACCTGGGCGCAGCACCCTCAGGGTGTCCTCATCCCTGATGCTCCTGAGCAGACCACGGTCAGGTCACCTTCCTGGGCTGAACAACTGGGTGTCGACGTATGGGGCGGTAAGGGAGAGTCGCTGCTGGAGGCGCATCATCAAACGCCTGAGCAGTTTGCCAACGACCCTCGTACGTGGTGGCACGGTCGCTATACCAAGACCGGCAGGGTCAGTGATCTCCCACCGGAAGAGACAAGTGGCGAGGGCTTTCACTCCGGTACCAAGCAGTCGGCAGAGGAGCGTCTGAGCCACCGCTACCCCAGTGAGATCTGGCCGGGGCACCAGGCCCACATGTACCCGCTGCGAATAACTGGCCCGGTAATAGGCACCCACAACATCCATATGGATGTGGGTTATCACTCTGGCCTGGGAGGGCCTGATGCTCGGGGACGGCCTGGCTACCTCTACCACAACGAGTCAGAAGACACCGGCTCGGTCTCGTTGGGCACGCCCAACCGGCAGGACTTCCTGTCGACGCACAAGGAGATGGTGCAGAAGGCTCAGGAGCAAGGCAAGTACGTCCATCCCTTGATCCAGTGGGCTGTGGAGAATCATCCCGAACACACTGGTGGCCCATGGGTGCATCCCAACATTCGGGAGCAGGAGGAGAAGTACAGGGATATGGACACCGGTCAGTCGCCGGGTCAAATGTCCATGTTCGACTCCGACGAGTACGAGCAGAATGCCGCTCGCACTTCGTTCAGGACAGCCGGTGGGGAGACCGTCCACGTCGTCAAGATGCACACCCACCCCACCCTGGGCAAGCAGTGGCAGACCACCACCAGCCAGTACGAGCCTGAGCCTGAGTGGGGCAAGAAGCAGTTCCATGACTTCCAGGGAGCGATCTGATGGTTCAGAAGGCGAAGGGTGCCACCCCGATCAAGGCCCACTTGAACATCAGTGACGAAGACCTGGAAGACCTCATGTCCCAGTACTCGGCTGAGAAGAGTGGTGGTGCCCATGTCCAGGTGCCTGGTCGGCAGTTCACCCCCTACACCGGGGGGCCGCAGCAGGCTCGGGACGAGTACCGCCGCTCAGTGGGCTACCCCGATCCCCGGTCGACGGCCAGGAGGAAGTCATCCTCAGGGGAGCAGGGCCAGTTGTTCGACAAGGAGAGCATCCCCCTGCCAGAGGCCCACACGCAGACACCGGAGCAGTTCGCCAAGGATCCCAGGACGTGGTGGCATGGCCGGGTGACCAAGGGTGGACCCCGGTCCAACCTGGGTGGCAACACCGAAGGCCGGGGTGAGGGCTTCCACGCCGGGACCAGGGAAGCTGCCGAGATCAGGGTGACGCAGAACGTCCGACGCCGGGGCCTACGGCCAGGCATGGCCGGTCACCTCTACCCGCTCCGCATCACCGGGGACGTGGAAGGCCCTGAGCAGATGCGGGAGGATGTGTCGAAGCACATCGAGCTTGGCCCTCGACGCACCCGATGGGGATCCACCACCGGGGGCCGCACCAGGGGCTACCTCTATGAGAATGCCGTCGAGGGGGTCGGCTCGATCTCAGTCGGTGTCCCGGCCCCCAGAAAGAACTACCTGTCCACTCAGAGGGAGATGGTCAAGAAGGCCAAGGCTGAGGGCAAGTACGTCCACCCCACCATCGAGTGGGCAGCCACCAAGACGCCCGAACACACGCCTGACGAGATCAAGGAACGAGTGCCCCAGTACCAGCAGCCGAAGGAGCGCCAGATGTTCCTCCATGAGGGCCTCATCCCTTCGCATGTCATCCAGGGGGCGCAGGCGCAGAAGGGTGACTTCTCGGCTGCTGGTGAGATGCAGAGACAGATGCAGCCGTCCCCTGAGAGGACCGAACGTCGTAGCTATGTCACTGAGAGCGGGAAGACTCAGCACATCTGGAGGGACGTGGTAGGCGGGCCTGGTAGCGCCCTTAACCCGAAGCAGTGGACGCCGCTAAATTAAGTACACTTGGAGTTCTCATGCCAGTTTTTCACGACCGCCGCACCGGGGAGATCAAGGATCTCACCCGTGAGGACTACGTCAACTCCCTGTACGGCTCTGGCAAGGAGGGGTTCAGTCAGGTCTTCCCAGGGGAGCAGTCGAGTGCCCTGACGCCCTGGAGTGGCGTGGGTGGCCTGCGTCACCGGGAGCCTTACGAGATGGACAAGGTAGCCGCCTCCCTGCGTCAGCCTGAGTCGATGCTGACAGAGGTCGACCCCCGCAACCTGCGGGCCACCCAGCCTGAAATCACCCGTGCTGGCGTCGAGTACTACATGGGCGAAGAGCATCGCCGTACCGGTGAGACCTTCGCTGACCGCACCAGCCCTGGCAACCGTTACCCGGTTGTCTACAGCCGCACGCACCCCGTCACCGGGGCCGTTGAGAACATGATCCTGTCCGGTCATCACCGGGCAGCCGCCGCTCTGCTCCAGGGGCGGGCGCTTCATGCCCGCTACATACAGGGTGGCTACGGGAGAGAGCGTTGATCGCTGTGACGCCGTCGTTGTACGTCGGTAAGCCAGAGGATACGGTCTATTTCAGCGACTTGCACTGGGCCGATACGGTGATTCAGGCCACGAACCTGATCGAGGGTGGGCACTCCGCTCTGATCGCTGAGGACAACTGGGAGGAGAGGGTGTATGCCATCTTGACGATGTTGGGGGCCAAGCCTGACACCGTCGAGTGGGCTATCAACACGGCACCTAGAGTCAATGAACCAAAGGAATCTTGACCTCTATTTTGGCGGGGCCGAAGTCCCTACCTGGCGGAAGCTACTGGCCCAGGAGGGCGTGCCTCATGTGGCGATCAACTTCTTCCACCTGAGGCCCCGCCTACCACAGAAGCCCTGGACCCTGGAGGATCACTTCCCTCCAGAGCAGGACATCTTCCTGATCTCAGGAGCCAGCAGCACCGAGAAGAAGAACTGGAGTGCGCCCCAGCATGAGGAGTTCCTGGCTGCCTACGTGGCCTTTGTCCGAGACAACCTGGACCGACTCAAGTTCTTTACCGAGTACGACCCAGTGGACCTGGGAATCGAGTGGGTACTACGTCAACGTGCGCTATGGAGTGGCGTTGCCGACGACAAGCTGGTGCCTGTCTGGCACGAAGAGTGGGGTGCCCCCCTACTCAGGACAATGGTGGAGGGACACCCCAACATAGGCGTGCCTCCTGTCACGCCTCGTACGGTGAACGTACTGGCGAGCCTGGTCAGGCGCACACGAATTCGCCTCCACGGCCTCAGCTTCGGCCACCCCCATGACACCCCAGGTGATGTCTACAGCACCCTGGTGTCCTCCTCCTGGATCAGCCCCACCCGGTTCGGGGAGACCGTCATATGGGACGCCAACCGGCTGCGCCGGTACCCCGCCGACGAGAAGGTCAAGATCCGCACCAGGCACCGGCAGCACTTCGCCCAGGCAGGCTTCGACGCCGATCTGATCCTCTCCGACAACAACAAGGAGGTGGCCCGCTACACCATTTGGGCCTGGCGTCAGATGGAGCAGGGGGCTAACCGATCAACTCACAACGGCAACGGACGAGGCCCCGATAACGGGTCTGCCCCCGTTGAACTAGTTGATCACTTACCCGCTCCGGTACACCAAAACGGTGATGGGAGGGTCACGCTGCCGGTCTTCGCCTTCAGGCCCGTGACTTCAGTGGTGCCCAACCCTGACGGGGCCGGGACCAGGGAGGTGGTCAGCCAGGTCGCCCACATGGGGGACTCTGACCTGCGTAAATGCAACTCCTGTGCGCTGGCGGCGGTCTGCAAGCTCTACGAGGACGGGGCCTCCTGCAAGTACTCGATCCCCATGGAGATCCGCAATCGTGATCAACTACTGGGCGTCCTGTACTCGCTTTTGGAGATGCAGGGCCAACGGGTGCAGTTCACCTTCCTGGCAGAGCAGCTACAGGGTGGCTACCCCGACGCCAACCTGTCGAGCGAACTGGACCGCTTCATGTCCATGACGGCCAAGGTCAAGGACATCCAGGACAATCGAGACTTCCTCAAGGTCACCGTCGAGGGCCGTGCCCAGGCCGGGGTGCTGTCCCGGCTGTTCGGCCATGACCGTGTCGAGAATGCCACTCGGTGGGATCCTGACAAGACAGAGGGTGCCGTCCGCAAGCTGATGGAGGACTGATGAGTCAGAAGCATCAAATCCTTTCTTCTCAGCAGTTCGGCAGTGTCGCTGACACCCATGAGGAGCAGGGTGCCGCCAATCCTCAACAGCAGGCCACGAACCCCGAACCTGAGGATGTGCCGGGTGCCTTGGATGGATGAGCTATCGCTCTAGGCGGATCTCTTCTACATGGTGGGTGGCTCGTATCCAGGCGTCCTGACGGCTCGTACTCTTCTCCAGGTCGTTGCAGTAGGCGCACCAGGCCAGCCAGGCGTAATGCCTGGCCCGCCACAGCCGCCACTTCCACCGCAGCCACTTCAATCCGGCAACCTCTTCCCCTTCATCTCCCCCGACTCGACGGCCTTCTGATGAAAGTAGTCGCAGATGTCTAGCTGCTGCTGGTAGGTCTCGGGGTCCATGTTGTCCCCCATGATGTCGAGGACGGTCAAGATGGCGTTGGCGTAGGCGTGCAGGGCGCTCATGGCGTAGCTGTCCTTGAGCCGGATGACTACGGCATCGGGCAGAGGCTCAGGTAGCCCTTGAATCCGCCTGCCGTCCATCATCCAGTGGGCGTAGTCCTCGGCCTTGAACACGATGTACTTGGCTTGCTCTTCTTCTATCCAGTCAGCGGTCATGGGCTGAGCATGCCACCCTCCAGGTGGGCCAGGTGGGGCCGCTGGACAAGATCCATTGATCTTTTCCCGATGGCACATGCCGCCCCCTGCGACCTACTTACACTCGCCCTATGAGCATCGTGTACGGAAGCGTCGGTCTGTCGAGCGGGGCCGGGATGACGGTGGTGGGCCGTGCCGGTTCCCTGATGATGCTGCACGGCGGGCCGCTTGACGGCGAGAGCCAAATCTGCCAGGCCCTCAACACGCAGATCGGCTCGATCATTTTTTTCCATGTGCCCAACTATCAGGTCTTCCACAACGACAACGTCACGGTGATAGGCCAGGGCATCGAGGTGGAGTACCAGTTGGTCAGCCAGGGCGGCCCTCCCGGCAGCACTGACACCTGGGTGGACTCCTGGAACTTCAACTTCGTGCCAGAGAGCTTCGTGCCACCACCCCCGCCTGTCACGCCTAGCTACCCCATCGTCCCCACCCTCTACGTCCTCATGTCTGCGAGCGGCACCGTGATCCTGGCTGACGCTGGCATCACGGTGGGGCCAGGCATCTCCATGGCCGACTCGGTCACCAGCATGGAGGTCGACGGCTTCACTACCGGCTTCGTGGACTCCAACGCTATCTCCATGGAAGCCGACACCTACATGACGGTCGGAGCCGACTGGCAGACCAACAGCGTCCTCATGGGCGACTCCTCTACATCCCTCAGCGCAACCGGCCTAGTGAACGGAGCATGACAGTGGCGACTCACGTAACCCTGCAAACCACCGATGGACGCATTGTTGATGGCATCAGCTACTCGGCAGCGGGCATCAGCACCAACCTGCCTGCCATGGTGGCGCTCATGCCGGGGCAGATGGCGATGGGCATCTTTCATGTGCGAGGCCCTCGTGGCTGGGAGTACATCCCGGCCAGCCAGGTCAGCAGCATCCTGCGTGCCTCCATGGGGGCGCAGACGTGATCCTGGAGTCCAGCGACATCTTCAACCGGCGCATCAACAAGAAAGACCTGATGATCGAGCCGTGGCACCTGGAGCGACTTCAGCCCGCCAGCTATGAGATCAGCCTGGACTCCAAGTTCCTGATCTTCGACCCCCTGCTGAAGTGCATCGATGCTGAGCATCCCGGCGACTACACCCGCTGGGTCGACATCGACGACAACGAGCAGCCCTGGTACGACGAGGGTGCGTACATCATGCGCCCAGGTGAGTTCATCCTCGGCTCCTCGGTGGAGTGCTTCACCTTCCCCGATGACCTGGCCGGGGAACTGACCGGTAAGTCCTCCATCGGTCGCCTGGGTATCCAGGTTCACTCCACGGCAGGCTTCTTTGACCCCGGCTTTAACGGCACAGCCACCCTTGAAATCAGCAATATCAGCCCCGTGCCGATCCGCCTTCAGCCTGGCCTGGTCATCGCTCAGATGCGCTTCGTCAAGCTGTCGAGGTCCAGCCAGTGGGCCTACGGACACCCTGAGCGCAACAGCCACTACCAGGGTCAGCGAGGCCCCACGCCCAGCCGCCTGGGGTCCAGGGACATGGTGCGCCCCATCGTGGACGTGCAGCCATCCATGGCTGGTGAGCAGCTACAGCTACCAGGCGTCGACTGGTCCCAGTACGAGACCCATGGACGTTAGCCACGGGTGCTACTCGGGCAGTGAGGCCCAGTTCGACAACCTGCGCTGCATGTGGTCCCAGGTGGCGGGCTACGGCGTGCATGACTTCAGGAACCAGGGCGGGCCGATCCTGCCCCGCCTGGACTACGAGCGGTACCAGGAGGAGGACTTCCTGGGTGAGTGGCCTGACGGCGCTCCTGACGATCCCCTCCTCATCCTCTTGCTCCACCACGAAAAAACCGGCATCATCAAGTGGCAGCACGCCCCATTTTTGGCGGATCGCCTGGAGGAACTGGAGCATGCCATGAGCCAACCAGGGTCGACCCCCCAGTGGGTGCTGCTGACCCAGCAGTTCCACCGGGGCCTGCGTACGGCAGCCCACTGGAGACAGGACGTGGTGTTTTCGTGAAGACCAACGTGGGGGCGCATCGCCGCAGTGTCAACCGCTGCACGTCGAAGAAGATCGAGGACAAGGGCAGGCGTCGGTCCTGGCGCTGCCAGTTGGTTCTCGGCCACAAGGGGAAGCACATCAGCTACTCGGGCCACCGCACCTGGGAGGACAGCCTTGAGCCGCAGCAGGGATGAGTACGAGAGTCGCCTGGACGCCGCCTCCTACGAGAGCCGCCTGGATCCCCTGAGGGATGCGGCCCATGAGGTGGTGCTGGCTTGGCAGGCAGAGGACAACCAGGAGAAGAACGATCTGTCCGAGAGGATCTGGCAGGCCATCGCCAACCTGGCCTCGGTCCTGGTCTCCAGCAAGAGGGGGGAGCCGGTCCCTACGGTCGAGGTGACACAGACGATGTCACCTGTCCCTGTGGGTTCCCCTGAGAGGCCCCTAGATCGCCGCAGGAGCGCCGCAAAAAACATTTCCGACCCTGTGTACCAAAGTGCCTTTATTTCGGAAGCACGGGCCTCCAGGCGGGAGCCAGACGTGGAGACCGCCAGGGAGTTCCTGGGCCGGTACGTCAGGCTGGAGTTCAACGTCGACTGGCACCCGGCCAAGGGGGTGCTGACTGACGTGATCACCGACGACTTGGTGGGTGGCAACTTGAAGCAGCCCTACCTCCTGCTGGACAACTACCGGGAGAGGATCTACCCCTTGAACGCCGTCACCAGCATCCAGCTACTTGACCATGTACCAGGCAGCCACCCCTCGACGCCATGAAGAAGGACGAGTACGAGGACGCCTGGCGGGACTCCTCCATGAAGGAGTGGATTCACCACGTCCTGGATGAGATGGTGCCCAAGATGGAGAGGAGTGGCCTGGTCATCTCCCTGGTGCCTCATGGCAAGTCTGAGGGTGACGTGAAGTACTGGGTGGAACTGGGGGCCTCGATAATGATGGACAAGCCCATCCTGGCCGTGATCGTGGGTGACGATCCGATCCCCTTCAAGCTGCAACAGGTGGCCGATGAGATCGTGCGCCTACCTGAGGGTGTCAACATGGAGGCCAGTGAGGAACTGGCCTCAGCAATCAAGCGAATGATGGGTGAGGAATGACAGTCGGCCTGGTGATGATCGTCAAGGACGAGGCAGAGATCCTGCCCCGTCTGGCTATGTCGGTGGTGCCCCACATAGACCATTGGACCATCGTTGATACAGGCAGCACCGACGATACCGTGAGAGTGGCCCAGGAGGCGTTCTCAGCCGTTCCAGGTGAGGTGCTGCATCATCCGTTCGACGGGTACGGTCCCAGCCGTAGCTACGCCCTGAGGGCCGCTGAGAGCCACACAGACTGGATGCTGGTCCTCGACGCTGACGACACCTTCCATGGGGAGATTGACACCGACACCACGGCTGACTGCATAGAAGCTGAGATGCGTCAAGGTGACCTCCGCTTCTACCTGCCGAAGCTGCTGCGCTCCAATCGGGGCTGGGAGTCACGGGGCCGCACCCATGAGTACTACTGGTCGCCGGTAGCCAGTGGCACCTGGCCGGTGCGGACCTCTAGCTTCTACATCCAGCACCACGGTGATGGCACTGGGCGGGCTGAGAAGTTCCAGCGGGACTGCAACCTGCTCCAGCTTGACTGGGATGAGACCCATGAGCCACGCACGGCCTTCTACCTGGCCCGCACCTATGACGACATGGGCGATATGGCCCAGGCCATCGAGTGGTACAGAACCAGGCTCAACCTGGAGGGTTGGGAGGAGGAGTCCTTCTATGCCAGGTTCCGCCTGGGGGTCAACCTGCTCAACCTGGGGGCGCATGCCGAAGCAGCAGGCCACCTGTGGGCAGCCTGGGGCCAGCGACCTGGGCGAGCGGAGCCAATGGTGGCACTGGCTGAGCATTACCGGCTGACAGAACAGTGGCTGCTGGCCTGGGTGACCATTAGCCTGGCTAAGGAACACTACGAGCCGAACACGCCGGGACTGTTCGTGGACATCAGCATGGAGTGGCGGATCAACTACGAGCTATCCATCGCCGCCTGGTGGAGTGACCATAAGGACTGGGGACGCCTGGCTCTGCACAAGCTGCTGAGCCGTGATGACATCCCCGATCCTTACCGGTCCTCGATCCAGGCCAACAAGGAGTTCTACTTCTCCTAGTTGTGTCCAGCCTGGATCTGCTTCATGCGCTCTTCGTACGCAGCCATCATGGCGTCGATGCGGGCCGCATATTCGGGCAGGACTTGCTTCATCTCTTCGGCGTCCCCCCGCTCAGCCATCGAGGCAGCGGCCAGCATGTCGGGCCAGTCGCCCTTGCCGCCGTCGTTCCAACGGATGCTCTTGGGGTACGTCTGCTTGATGATCTCGTCCACGTCCACGGTGAACCGCTCGTCACTCGGCTCCATGTCGGGCCTCCAGGGCACGTAGGGGCGGTCGACGGGGTAGGCCCCGCAGACACCGAAGCCTGAGCCACTCTCGGCCCACACTGGGATGCTCCCCTGGCAGATGAAGATGCGGGGATGCTCCTGCCTGAGGCAGTCGTCGCAGATGTTGAAGCTGAGGTACTCCCCATGTAGGTCATCAAAGACCCTGGAGCCGTAGTTACCGTGCGTGTGGCACACCACCCCATCACGGGGCTGGCCCTCGTCGTCAAACTCCCGGTACAGCACCTTGCCACAGATGAGGCAAGGGAAATCAGTTTTGCGTTCTCGTTCCATGTTCACCTCCTTCACCTATAACAAGGATGCTTGAGCCGGTAAGTGTCAACCTTCGGGGTGCATTTTCTTGTACAACTCGATGGCCTGCTTCTCGGCCTCGATGTGCTGAGCGACCTGGGCCTCACTCCAGGGGCGAGGGTTGTCAGCCTTCTCGTCCAGTGAGTACAACTCGTTGACCGTGTGGCAGCTAGAGATGAACTCCCAAAACTGCTCATCGCACCAGGGTGGCACCCAACCATCAGAGCGGCACACGAAGACCGCATGGAACAGCGTGGGGTTGGGCAGGCCGTCGTCCACCTGGCGGTCGATGACCTCCTCAGGTAGGTCAGGCCCACCCTCGGTCTCAGCGGCCCAGGACTTCCAGCGAGGGTAGCGAACGTGGAGTTCGGACTGCTCAAAGAGGTGGTAGCCCACCATCCAGTCGTCGCAGTAGACCCGGCCAGACTCTCGGATCTCCTCGATGGTGCGAGCGCCGTAGCCACTGTCATGGTGGGCGTCGTAGAGCCACAGGACAGCGGTGCGCTCAGCCAGCGAGTGGGCCACCATGTCGTTCGCCGCCTGGCTGTTGCTGTTGGCGTAATAGAGGGTGGCGTCCTCATCGATGTTGAAGCGATCCCAAAAGGTCTTCCACTCGTCGTTCATCTGCGGGCGAGGGTGGTTGCGCTTGTCGAAGTTGGCAGCCCGCACACTCCAGATCCAGTCACCGATGGACTGCTCTGAATGGCCCCAGTCGAAGAACTCGATCTGCTCCCGCATGGTGGACTCGTCAGGGTTGCCCTCGGGCGTGGGGAAGAAGTAGTCCCAGTCGACCACCAGGACGTTCTGAGCCTCCAGGTCAAGTTCAGCCATTACTGGTGCCTCACTTCCACCACGGGAGTGGCCCCGTTGTAGCCGATGTTGTCAGCGAGCAGTTCAGCCGGGGTCCACACTGAGCCGTGGCAGTCGGGGCGGAAATCCACTACCACGTCGTCGGGATCGATGTGTCCAGGCAGGCGCACCAGCACCTGGCTGTGGTCGATGGGATCGGTGATGATTATTGCGGTCTCGGGTGGTTGGTCAGTCATATCCTTACGTTCCGATTCTCTAGATATTCGTCTTGAAGTTCCTTGAGAACCTTCGGGTCCATACTCGGCTCCCAGGTGGGATTCAAGATGTACTCTCGTTCCCAGGTGTAATACTCTTCCAGGTGGGCCTCGCTCAGCTTTTTGAAGGCGTACCGGATTGCACTTGTATGGAGCGTCACCCGTGCAGATGTTTTGTACCGCTCTTGTTCCTCTTGCTGCTTCTCTTCCTCTGTCAGTCGTCGCTTGCTCATTTATCTTCTCCTGTTCTTACGGCTACGGTTTCGGTTCTTGGTTGTCTCAAAGCGCATCTTGTTGCCCGTGTGGTAGCAGCGACAGAGCGCACACTTGTACCGGTTGAATGTGGTCCAGCCCTTGCGTCGACCGGCAGCGACGGCAGCGTCAGCCGCCGCAGCGGTGGCGTACTGACGCTTGCCGGTAGGGCAGTCACTCCCCTCTTCCATCCTTCACCTCATAGGTGCCAACAGCATTCGGTTCAGCCCATACAGCGATGCCATGGCCCCAGCCCAACCACTGCTCCGCAGCGATCACGGCTCCAGCCCCGTCGCCGTCACGGGTGCCGTATAGACGTACGAACTGTACCATGTGGGGCCGATGCCCAGCGATCTGTAAGGTCCAGTTGCGATCCTCAGCCTTGCTGCTGCCGGGGTTCTTGGGCTTGATGAGGCAGATCGCCACGGTGACGAGGTCGCCCCCAGTGCGCCAGCCGTCGCCGGATGCGTGTGTGTGAGGCATCACGCCATCGTGAAGATGCTTGTGGTGCAGAGCGAGAGCGTTGTGGGTGCCAGGCGAGCGGTCGTTATGCCGCTCATGGAGGTGGGCAGCGAGGGCCTGCTTCGGGGTAGGCATCAGTTGGCCTGCGCTCTGCGTTGGGTCCAGTAGCGGTACTTGAAGTCCCGGTACTCATCAGCCAGCAGCCGTTCGGCAGCGTCGATGGGTAGGTCGGTGGCTTCCAGCTTCCCCTCGATCCAGATGTCGTAAACACCGGGCGAGGCTTTGGTAGCGACCACCTGGAGGTTGATGTCGGAGAGGACCGTCATGGTCCCCTTGCTCTCGTCCTTCACGTCCACGTAGGCGATGACGACTGGGGTCAGGTAGCCCACGTCCCCAGGCTTGTTCTGATAGGCCACGTTGACCTTGCGCTTGGCGCATCGCTGAGCCAGGCGATCCAGGGCAGCGAAGTCGGTGGGATCCATGGGGTCGATGGCGGTCATATCGCCTCGATCCGCAGCCCGTAGGTGGCGGGCGTCATCAGCGAGTTGATTTTGTCGAGCGCACCGCTGACGTTGGGGGTGGCGAAGCCCTCAGCTTGGATGCGGTCACGCATGGTTGCCAGCGAGTCGATGAGTGCAGCGACCTCGCCATCGGTCAGTTCGACACTAGGCATCAGTCATCATCCCCGTCGTCAACGATGGGCAGCTTGGTCTTGACCGTACGGCGCTTGCCCTCGCTGTTGCGGGATGCGTCGGGGTCGGCGTTGTAGTCGTTCTCGGCCTCAGCGATGGTCAGATGCAGATCCTCGGCGTACTGGTTGGTGTGTTCCACCAGTCGCTCCAGGGCGGGCAGGAGGCCGTCATCGATGTCGGTGGCGTCGGTGTAGTTCTCGTAGTAGAGCCACACGGCAGCCTTGATGCCGTCCCACAGAGCCTCTTGAGCGGCCTGCTCAGCGATGCTGTAGGCGATGATGCGGCTTGGGATCGGGTGGTTTTCAGGCAAGTTCTCTAGCTTTCTCGGTAGTTGGTTGATGGGGCGGGAGCGGCGGTCTCTGTGTCCCTCTTAGTCCGGCTTCTGTGACCGGCCACCGCTCCCGTTCGGTGCGCTTGAGCGCACCGAACATGTGCTGGCAACAGCACATTGAAAACCTGAGCCAGCCCTATCGTCGCCTACCCTCCCCGAATCGATGCACCTCCTCGGTTACTCTCAGCTATTTTCGGACTGTTCTCCACGTTCGCTCCCGGCAGATTTCGCCCTTCCTCACCGTTCGTTCAGGGATCCTCCCTTCGCCAGGAACCGTGCCTGGCACACACCTCGGACCCCCGTCGGGGCCAGGCCCGGATACTTCGCCGGGACGTTGTCGGGGCTGGTGGTCGTTAACCGTCAGCGGTGATTTCAGCGGGGTACTTGCGAGGCACCTCCGTGGTCTCAGGTTTTCAATGTGCTGTCCAACAAGAACCAGTATATCAGATCACACAGACATGTGATGGCATCTATGCGGATTTTTTTCAGTCGACGTACGGCACCCCATCGTGGTTGACCTCAGAGTCCACCAGGAAGGCCGCAGGGGCGTCCTCATGGAGCCAGATGCCAGATGGGTAGCAGTACTCGATGCGGCCCCCACAGACGCTGCAAATGCCCTTAGCGGCCAGCCCAGTGCCACGGCAGTCGGGGCAGTCCTGGGTGATGCCGTAGGACTTGAACTCCCCGATGCCGTCGCAGTAGGTGCAGCGTGGGTGCTTAGTTGCCATGGGTCTTCCCACCTCCAATCCCAGGGCGGAAGGTGTTCTTGATGCCCACCTTGTAGACCGACACTCGGCCTTCGGGAGCAATAGCCACCACGAACTGGGTCTTG
>Ga0126371_10001305_pt1 | contig 20988 bp, 12 predicted proteins | sample PanSoiMetaPlot_4_FD_110145 | JGI IMG/M metagenome (GOLD analysis project Ga0126371, IMG submission 110145) | Tropical forest soil microbial communities from Panama - MetaG Plot_4 | ecosystem: Environmental > Terrestrial > Soil > Tropical forest > Bulk soil | place: Panama | collected 2016-02-17 | reverse complement strand
TCGCAAGCTGCGCGAGGGGGCCATACCAGCGGCGGCGTATGCGGCTTTGCTCGGCCAAGTTCAGGCTCACATTGAGGCTGGCGCCTTCCGGTGGCTTTCCCAAGACGAGCAAGTCTTCACCCGCATCCGACACGTCTATCGAAAACTGTCTCGGAGTGTGTTCCTGCGCGCCGCCGATGCCATCCACCTGGCTACTGCGGCCGAGTCCGGTTTCCCGATCGTCTATTCCAATGACGCTCACCTATTGGCTGCCGCCCAACATTTCGCCATCCAGGGAAAGAACATCCTTCCTTAAGCCCGAGGCCAAGCCCATGAGGCGTAGTCTGTGACTGAGCAGTGAACTTCGCCGTTGTGCTCCGTACTCTACATCATTGCGGGGCCGAACGGAGTCGGAAAGACAACTTTTGCGCGAGAGTTTCTTCCGCACTACGCGGACTGCAAGAACTTCGTGAACGCCGACTTGATTGCGCAAGGAGTAGCACCCTTCTCTCCAGATACCGCTACCTTACGAGCGGGAAGGATGATGCTGAATGAGATCCGGTCCTTTTCGAAGAGGCGCCAATCGTTAGCATTCGAAACAACGCTATCGGGAAGAAGCTACCTGCGCCTGATACCAGGACTCAAGAGAAAAGGCTACAAAGTTCACTTGTTTCTTCTCTGGGTCGAGAATGTTGATGTAGCTCTATCCAGGATCGCTCAGCGCGAAACCAAGGGCGGACACGACGTACCCGAGCAAGTGGTGCGGCGCCGGTTCGATCGGTCGGTCCGCAATTTCTTCCGGGAGTATCAGCCAATCGTGGATTCGTGGCATTTGTTTGACAATACAGGTTCTACGCCAGTGACAATCGCCTTCAAGACGGGAGTGAAGCCCCGTATAATAAACCGTGACAAGTATCGGAAGCTCATCCAGCGCTATGCCGGCGAAAACACCAACTCCTAAGAGCATTCTCCGTTTACCGTTGCAGAAGCGCGCCGAACTGGCGCTGCGTAACGCAGTCCAAGGAGTGATAAGAGAGCATGCCCGTCTTGGATTGCCCATATATATAGGCAGCAACGGTAAAGTGGTCAAATTGTCACCCAATAAGGCGCGCCGCCTCTCAAGATCTGCTCACCAGTAGGGTTTCATCACGATTTCAAAGCTTGCGGCGCTCAGCCCCTGCCATCGCTGAGAACTTCTAACGCGGTCTAAGCAGCCACCCACCTCTCGCCGCCACCCCGACCAAGCCGCCCCTATTGAGCCATGTGCGGGAGTAAATCAGTTGACGCTCGCCGCACAAGACTAATTGTCTCGCCGACTGTTTCCCACCGTAGAGAGAAATGAGGATGGTCATGAGAATTCGTGTGACCACCAGAGCCGACTTGTTTGAAGAACGAAAGCGACAGCATATCGAGCGTGGCTATCGGATTGAAGACGAGCGGCCAATCCCAGTCAACGGACTCTGCTTCTTTGTCGCTATCGAGGAATCAGGGAACCAAGACTCGCTGGCCGAATGCGTAGCACAGGCGCTCAAGGGAAGCCGCGGATTCTGGGAAGAGTGGTCAGACTCCGATGTCGCTCAAAATCCGGTTTCGTTTTGATGGAAGGTGTGCCCGTCATCCCCGCTACGACCCCAAGCGCGATGGTCGTCTATCGACGCTATCAACCAAATCCGAACAAGGACAACGCAAGGCGAAGCAACTCAACCAAAGCCAAGAAAACATCACTGAATGGACCTGTATACAACGCCATTTTCGGTCACGAGCCAATTCTCATTCGCGGGTTGCCTCTGCGGCTGGATACCTATCGTGGCTGTGCCTTCAGGTGTTCCTACTGTTTCGCACGTTACCGAGGCGGGAACCTTCCCGGCCAGGCTGTCCGCGCAGCAGATGCTCAGCAAATAAACACAGTCTTCGACCGCGCTCTTAATCGAGCTAGCGCTGGGGTCATCGCCGAATTCCTTCCACATCGCACTCCGATCCACCTGGGTGGGATGAGCGACCCGCTTCAACCCGCAGAAGAGCGCCACAAAGTTACGGCTTCCGTTTTGAAGACACTAATAAGGTATCAGTATCCACTGGTGCTGAATACTCGGAGTGCATTAACTGCAAAACTTCCTTATATCGATCTCCTCAAGGATCTCAAGTCCGCTGTCGTTCAGTTCTCGTTTTCGAGCACCGTGGCCTCTACGGCGGCCCGTGTTGAACCAGCCATTGCGCTATGAGGCACTAGCTAAGGAGTGGACGCCGGTGGGCTCTGTTGACCGTTACTTGAATTCTCGGTCTCGTATCGGGGAGCATGGGAAATCAGGCGGCACGATTAGAGACCATGTCCGCCGTCGCTGGAACCAAACAGAGGCGCCGGGCAGCCCGACCAGTTTTTACGGAGTTCTTCCAACTGCGGACAGCTGCACAGACGAAGGCCCCAGCACAACAGAATCTACGACAGTTATCCCCGGGTCATGAATCTGCTTCGTGATGTCTGATACAAGTCGCTTTATTCGCGCAACTTCACCGTGATAGTTCAGCGTGGTCCGGAAGGGTTTTCTCTTCCCCTCTTTCCAATAACTTACGGTTTTAATCAATACCGCAGGTGTAGGCTTCTGTCTGGACCTGTGCCTTGAATTGACGGCTTACTGTCGGTCAACCGTTCACTATGATTCGAGACCAGTTTCAGCTGCTGCTTTCGCACATGCTCACAAACCCGGGCACATTATCTAGGCACGCTATAATGACCGCGAATGCCACTCGCGTCGGGTACCAAACTTGGTCCTTATGAGGTTCAATCGCCACTCGGTGCTGGCGGGATGGGTGAAGTCTACCAAGCGCGAGATACGCGCCTGGACCGCAGCGTCGCGGTGAAAATTCTCCCGGCTCATCTTTCCGAGAAGCCGGAATTCGCGGAGCGCTTCGAGCGCGAGGCTCGAACGATTTCCTCTCTGAATCATCCGAATATCTGTCACCTACATGACGTCGGCGAGCAAGGCGGCGTGCGCTATCTCGTCATGGAGTTGCTGGAGGGCGAGACGCTGGCCGATCGCCTCCGCCGCGGCCGATTGCCGCTCGATCAGATGCTGCGCTATGGCGCCGAGATTGCCGAAGGGCTGGAGGTGGCGCACCGGCGCGGCGTGGTGCATCGCGACCTGAAGCCCGGCAACGTTATGCTCACGAAGACCGGCGCCAAGCTGATGGACTTCGGACTGGCCAAGGGAATGAGTGCGGCGAAGCCAGTGTCGGTGGAACTGACTGCGACCATGACTAGTTCGTATGCCACTCCCCTGACACAGCAGGGCACGATCGTGGGCACTTTTCAGTACATGGCGCCCGAGCAGGTAGAGGGCAAAGAAGCAGACGCGCGCAGCGACATTTTCAGCCTGGGCGCGGTGCTCTACGAAATGATCAGCGGCAAGCGGGCGTTCGAGGGCAAGACGCTGGTGTCGGTCGCGGCGGCCATTCTGGAGAAGGAACCGGAGCCGATTCGTTCTGTGCAGACCCTCACGCCGCCGTCGCTCGAGCGCGTGATCAAGAGATGTCTGGCGAAAGATCCCGACGCGCGGTGGCAGAGTGCGGCGGATCTGGCGAGCGAGTTGAAATGGATTGGAGAGGCGCGAGCTGAAGATGGTTCAGCTTCCGGCGCCGCTGCTCAGCCGCTGGCTGGCGGTATTAGGGCGAAGCCTGCGCGGCTGCCGTGGGTGGTTGCATCCATTGCCTCAATTGCGGCAGTCATACTAGCGGCGCTCCACTTTGTGGAACGCGAGCCGAAGGCGCTGGTGCGAACGCAGATCGCGCCGTCAGACAAGTTCGAGTTCAACTTCGTCGGCGACAACGGCGGGCCTCCGGTAATCTCGCCTGACGGCAGGCATGTTGTTTTTTCCGCTCACGCGCAGGGCAAGACACAGCTTTTTCTGCGCTCGCTGGACAGCCTCAACCCCCAGCCGCTTGCCGGCACGGACGAAGCAACGTTTCCCTTCTGGTCTCCCGACAGCCGCTCGATCGACTTCTTTGCCGAGGGCAAACTGAAGCGGATGGACATTAGCGGCGGGCCGGCGGTAATTCTCTGCGACGCTCCTGTCGGTCGTGGCGGAGCGTGGAGTTCCAACGGAACAATTGTGTTCTCTCCGCAGTTCAGCGCGCCAATTTATCAGCTGCCCGCGACCGGCGGAACGCCAGTAGCCGTCACCAAGCTGACACAGAAATATACAACTCATCGCTGGCCGGCATTTCTGCCCGATGGCCAGCACTTTCTTTATCTCGCGGCCAGTCATGATGCGCCTACCAGCGGTGAGACCGGAGTGTTTTGGGCGTCGCTCGATGGCAAACAGAACAAGCTAATCATGCTGAGTCCATCGAATGCGATCTACGCAACTGGATACCTGCTCTATGTCCAGCAAGGTACGCTGATGGCACAGCCGTTCGATCCGTCCTCCGGTGAATTAAAGGGACAGGCCACCGTTTTGAACAGCGACGCGCAAGTGGATGACTCGGTGTGGCGGGGCACATTCTCGGCTTCCGAAAACGGGACCATGGTCTACCAGCCGGGAGCGGCGGGACCGGGCATGCAGCTAACCTGGTTCGACGTCCACGGGAAGGAAACCGGAAAACTGGGAGGGCTCGATGATTATTACCAGATCGAACTCTCGCCAGATGGAAAAAAAGCTGCGGCAGCAGTCGGTACCGCCAACTATGCCATCTGGATTTATGACACAGAACACAACACTCGGACTCGTTTTACCTTCGGCAAGGATGTTCATCTGAGTCCCATCTGGTCGCGCGATGGAAAGCAGATCGCATATATGCAGGGAGCCTATGGAGGGCTGAGCAACGAGTCGATTGTGGCCAAGGCGGCCGATGGTTCGGGCGAGGAACAGAAACTGATGGACATGAGCCGCACCATCGGATTGCAGGAAGGCTTGTCCGATTGGTCTCCCGATGGCCGCTACATTCTTTTTGTCACAGGAACTGCCTCAGTCGGAACGGGTACCGATATTTGGGTCCTGCCTCTGTTCGGAGATCGCAAAGCATTTCCGTATATCGACGCTCCGGGAAATCAGACGCACGCACAATTTTCTCCCGATGGCCACTGGGTCGCATACGCCTCGGACGAGTCTGGGCATTGGGAGGTTTATGTGGCGCCTTTTCCCTGGACCGGGGCGAAGTGGCAGGTGTCGAATGGTGACGGTCTCGAGCCTCTCTGGCGGGGTGACGGCAAGGCCATCTATTTTGAGAAGTCAGGGGATAGCGGCGTCCTCGAGGCAGATGTCAACGGCAATGGTCCGAGTTTTGAAGTGGGTGAAGTGCATACGCTGTTTCACATCACCAATCAAACTCCCAACTTGACGGGCCAGCAGTACAGCGTCACCCGAGACGGGCAGCGGTTTCTGTGGATCACGACCGGCGACACGGGCAAGCTGCCGCTGAACGTCATTCAGAACTGGACAGAGCAGTTGCAACGCAGATAGATTGTCACCTTGCGCTTATGCGTTCCCGATGCATTCATTCCCCTTGCGCTGTTTCGCTTTCGCCGACTGCCACGATTGCCATTGCTACAGGCTAATGAATTCGCATTGTGTGCCGGGAATGTGCCAGATTTGCGAGAACCTGATCGAATCTCTCAACTGACTGTCGGTCAACCGTTCGCCACCTTTGAGACGAGTTTCGGATCAGGACTTCCCGTAACAATCTCTCTGCCATGAAAGCCTAACTTTCCGGTGGCCGACAATGGGGGACTTAAGGCCATTTCTTCGATTCAGTGCCAAGTGGGCGAAGGGCCTTCCCTTGGGTGCTAAACTTATCGGCGAGTTTCAGCTTCCTTGCCAGAGAATGCACCGTGAGCGAATGTCGAAGCGGTGTAACCCCTGTTTCATCACGGTGCCGGTGCGTGGTTCGCGCTGGGATGCAATTTCCAGGTGCCCACCATGAAAAAAACGACTTTGCATTTCTTGCTGCCGGTCCTATCATTTGCCTTCCTGCCGGGACGCAGCCAAGCTCAATCAAAACTTGCCGCGGATCTAGTGATCACGAACGCAAAAGTCTGGACGGGTGACAGGACTCTCGCGATCGCACAAGCCGTTGCAGTTCTCGGCGATCGCATTGTCGCGGTCGGTTCGAACGCGGATACGGATGCGTGGCGCGGGCCCAACACGAAGGTGATCAATGCAGGTGGGAAGCTGTTGCTGCCGGGCTTTAATGACGCGCATGTGCACTTTGTTTCCGGAGGACAACAACTCGACAACGTGCAGCTCAACGATGCTACGAGCCCTGAAGAATTTGCGCGCCGCATCGCTGAGCGCGCGAAGGTCACGCCTGAGGGGGAGTGGATTCTCGGCGGCAATTGGGATGAAACCAAGTGGAATCCCCCTGACATGCCCTCCAAGGACCTTATCGACGCGGTCACACGTGACACCCCCGTGTTCGTCAGCCGCTATGACGGACACATGGGGCTCGCAAATTCTGTCGCTCTGCGGCTAGCGGGCATCACGGCGAACACTCCCGACCCGCCCGGGGGAACAATCGTTCGGGACGCAAAGGGCAATCCCACAGGAGCTTTGAAAGACGCGGCCACAGACTACATCGACAAAGTCGTCCCTGAGTTGACTCACGATCAGCGAATTCAGGTCGTCAAACGTGCGCTGGGGCACGCTGCCTCGCTTGGAGTTACGAGTGTTCAGCACATGGAGGCCAGCTACGCAGATATCGCGGTGTATTCAGAGCTCTTGCGGCGTGGCGAGTTGACTGCTCGCATCTACGCAGCGCCGCTCATCACGCGCGCGGACGACCAAGGCAGGATCGGTATCGGCCACGCTTTTGGCGGTCCATACTTGCGCATTGGCGCAATAAAGGCTTATGCCGACGGCTCTCTTGGTTCCAGCACAGCCTACTTCTACGAACCGTTCTTGAACCAGGGCAACAATCGGGGCTTGCTCTCCGACGAGATGCATCCCATCTCCCTCATGCGCGAGCGCATGATGAAAGCGGATGAAGCCGGCCTGCAGATCTGCACCCATGCCATTGGTGATGATGCATATCGACAATTCTTGACTTGTATACCGACGTAATCCAGGCTCACGGCGACGCCGATCGTCGTTTCCGAATCGAGCACGCCCAGCACATGGCGGCGAAGGATTTCGAGCGCTTCGCCCAGTTGCACGTCATCGCTTCGGTTCAACCCTACCACGCCATCGACGACGGCCGTTTCGCGGAGAGCCACATCGGACATGACCGCGCCAGCCGGACCTACGCCTTCCGCACTTTTCTCGATCATGGCGTGCGGCTGGCTTTTGGTACGGACTGGGAGGTAGCTCCGCTGAACCCGTTATTAGGCGTCTATGCTGCCGTCACTCGCGCAACTTTGGACGGGAAGAATCCCAATGGCTGGTTTCCGGAGCAGAAGCTTACCGTCGCTGAGGCCATCGAAGCTTATACGATGGGCTCGGCCTATGCAGAATTCCAGGAAAAGGAAAAAGGTTCAATCACGCCCGGCAAGCTGGCGGATATGGTCCTCCTCAGCGACGACATCTTCTCTATTGTCCCCACAAAAATCCGCGATGCAAAGGTTCTGAAAACGATTGTCGGAGGAAAACTAGTGTGGGACACAAGCACGCAGGCCCAGGGGGGATCGCGGTAACACCAACGGAGGTTTCTTCCGGTCTCAATCGCCAAAGCGCCGGCAGATAAGAGAAGGTTTGCCGACCCACCGCGAGTCATTCTGTCTCGTCCCGAATCGCAATGACGGGTGTGCAGCACCTCTGGATCTAACCCGCAACATAAGTGCTGTGGGCTCAAACGCGCTCGGTCCGCGCGTTTCGTTGGCGGGGTGAAAACATAACCTGATTCTTAATGAGTTAGAGAGGAGGCACAAAAAAGGCTCCGCCTCGACCGAGACCGCGGATAAAGGGCCATTCATTCAGGGGAATCGAATGTCACGCGTCCAGCCACCACGGTCATGCGGATAGCGAGTGCCCTCAAGTCTTTGCTGGGCACCTTGTACGGGTCCGCAGAAATTACAGTGAAATCCGCGTAGCGTCCGACCGTCAGCGCTCCGGAATCTTTCTCCTGAAAAGAGGCGTACGCCGGACCCGCAGTCATCAAGCGAAGTGCCTGGTCAACGTCAATGCGTTGGTCGCCATACCAGCCTCGTTCTGGTTTCCCGTCGGCACCTTGTCGCGTCACGGCACAATACAGAGTGTGGAGGGGCGAGCCTGAATCGGAGGCTGGGTAGTCCGTTCCGGCAGCCAAGATCACACCGACGTTCAATAAGTCGTGCGTTCTAAGTACCCAATGGACTCTTGACGGCCCAACTCGGTCGTCAGCCCACCGGCTGTACTCACCCACGAAAATAGGCTGAATGGATGCAATGATGCCAAGGCGTGCAAAAAGCGGCAGGTCCTCATTTCTAACAACTGAAGCATGCTCGATTCGGAAACGGTCATTTGGTGTCACGCCGGCTTTCTCGAACGCATCGAGGGCACGCTTTACGGCACGGTCTCCGATGGCATGAGTGTTGACCTGAAACCCCTTTTGGCGCGCCGACAGGACGATCCGTTCGAGATCCGTATCTTTCATCAATTCCAAGCCATGCTCCTGTGGCGCATCCGAGTATGCGTCGGTCAATTCGGCTCCTCTTGATCCGAGGGCGCCATCCAGGAAAAGCTTGAAGCTGCGGACCGCCAACATGCCATTCCCGAGATCTAATTCCGGGCCGTTCGCAAGGTATTGGGTGATTGCGGCCTCGCCGCTCGCCATCGCATAGACCCTAACCGGGAGTTCTCCCCTCTTTAGCAGGTCCTTATATGTAGAAATAGTCTCAAGACCGACTCCGGCGTCGTGGACGCTGGTTAATCCCCATCGAGAGAGCTGCTGAAGTGCGACGCGTATGCGATGCTCCCGTTCGGCGAGGGTGGTCTTAGGTATGACACCGCGAATCAACTCCTGCGCGCGATCGACCAACATGCCCGTTGGCTGATGTGCAGTATCACGCCGAATCAATCCGCCATCTGGATCAGGCGTGTCGCGCGCAATCTTGGCCAGAGCGAGCACTTTCGAGTTTATCCACGTAGAATGCCCATCGATGCGACTGAGCGCAACCGGGTGGTCGGCGCTGACCGCGTCGAGTTCTTTCGCCGTTGGAAACACTGCCGGACACCAGAAACCCTCGTCCCAGCCCCCGCCAGTTATCCATGAGCCGTTTGGAGCCGTGCGAGCGGTATCTGCAACCTTCGCCAAAACCTCAGCTTTCGTCAGGCCGCGGAGATTCAGCTTCTCAAGCTGCTCACCGACCCCTGCCACATGGATGTGAGCATCAGCAAAGCCGGGAAGCGCGACGCCTTTGATTGTGACCTTGAGGGTGTTTTTAGCGGCAAGAGCTTCAACTTCGGAACGTGAACCAATGGCAACGATCCGCCCCGCAGAGACTGCCATTGCTTCAGCTTTTGGATGTGTCCGATCCAGGGTGAGGATCTCACCCACAAAAATTGTGTCAGGGGCAGGCGATTGTGCATGGATCGGAACTGCTGACGGGGTGAACAGCAATGAGACAATCGCGAGGGACAGGCCGCACGCTGCACAGAGACAGATCTTGCGGCTCGTCCATGCCGTATGGTGCCACGTTGCGCCATTCGTGCTGCGTGATGATTTGCGCACCAGCGATAAAGGATTGTCATGTCTACCATCAGTTGCACTGCAATGCGGAACCGTTGATGTCCCAACCGACGCATCTCTTCTCATGAGTACTCGGTTCTTCTCCACAAGACGATCGCAGACTCATTAAAAGCTGTATCGCAGAGCGAACTGCATGACTCGAGGCTTCGTCAACGTACTGTTATAGGTGCCGAACACGGAAGCGGGCTGTTCCAGCTGTCCCGTATTCTGTGGCAGGGACGCCACGTCAAACCGAACTGCGTTGGTCACGTTGAACACCTCCCAGCTGAACTTCAGGCTCTGCGATTCGGTGACCGGCCAGGACTTGGTGAGGCCACTGTCGATTCCGAAGTAGCCCGGCCCGCGCAGTTCATTGCGTTGTCCCGACTCTCCGGGCAAAGAATAGCGAAAATCACCCTGCGCCGCGACCGGGTCTTTGAACAGGCCGGGATTGCCATTTTGATTAAGGAAAGTACCGGTTTGCGGTCTGGGTCCGGACAGAATTGCGGTTGATGGCAGATACCAATCGGTCGGAAAGCTGGTGAAAGTTTCAATTGTGGTGGGGAAGCCGCTGGTCCAGCGGGCCAGCCCCGACCACTGCCAGCCACCGATGATAGCGTTCAGCCAGTGGCCGGAAGAGCCAGCAAACCGCTTCCCCCGTCCGAAGGGCAGTTGGTAAACCCAATTGGTATTGAACTGGTGGGTAGTGTCGAAGTCCGATACTCCCCGAAGCTGTGCCGCGGACCAGGAGTTGATGATCTGGTTGGCCTGATAGTAAGCATCGACATTGTTAACCCGCTCGGCGTTGGATCCTATGTCGATGGACTTGGAGTAGGTGTAGTTCACGTCCCACTGCAGCCCTTGAGACATGCCACGCCGTATTGTGACCTGCAGAGCGTGATAGGAACTGGTGCCGGCGCCCCGCCAGGAGTAGAGCGACGCGAACTGCGGATTGAAATATGCGTACGGGCCAAGCTTTGAACAGGCTGGAAAGCAGGGGTTGGGACCAAGCCCGAGCTCTCCGGGCACGTCGGCAAAGATGAGCGGTAGGGTTTCGTTGTGCAGGGCACAAGCGTAAGAACTGTACATGGCTTGCGTCGCCGTCGGAGAGAAGTTTCCCGGCAGCGTGGCTGACCCCGGCGTGCAGGAACCAAAATCCACACCGTCATATACGCCTGCAGCACCGGGGAACATGTTTTCCCAATAGGGAATCTTCGCCAGGCTTTGTATGGGAACGTTTCCGGCGGCGGCCTTCGACAGCAGGGTTGCCGCGGCAAAGTAGTCCATCCCTGATTGCTTGTCCACAAGGTCGAGCGGCATCGCCATGTCTTCTTCTTGCAGAAGACGGCGTCCCAGGCGCCCGATGTAAGCCACGTCCAAGACAAAACTGCTGGGTAATTCCCGGCTAATGGAGAAGTCAAAGACGTGGGAGTAGGGCGTCTTCATCTTGTCGTCCAACCCCCAGGAATTCGCAACGCCGTCGGGGAGCCCGCTTGGAGCCGGTTTCGGGAATCCTCCAGTTGGGGGCGCCGCGATGAGTGCGGGCGGGATGGCGTTGATACCGCTGAATCGTGGTGAGTCATCGATCGTATATTGGCCGATCGGATTCGGAATTGTCGTGGTCAAGCCGAAAGAACCGTTGCGGTCAAAGCTGTCGACGATCCCCTGGCCGAAGTGATCGAAGTAAATGCCGTAACCGCCGCGGATTGAGCTCTTCCCCGTCCCACCAAAGAAACGTTGTCGCCATCCGCTGTCGGCTTTCGGAGACCAGGCAAATGCAAGTCGAGGCGCAACATTTCCGTAGTCCCAATTCCAATAGGGTGGCTTGCCATTCGCCTGGCCAGAAAGGACGTAACTGATGGAAGGATTGTATGGTTGCCCCGCCAGCATGGCCTTCCCCCTGGTTTGGAGAAAACTCTCCAGGCTGATTGATGGCGACACCTGGGTTCCCGTGGTTTCGTAGGGTGGCTGTAACAGGGTGTATCGGACTCCGTAGTTGAGCGTCAATTGCGGGGTGACTCTCCATGAGTCCTGGACATAGGCCTCGAATTCGTGCGCCCGAAAATGACGCTGTGCCGGCACTCCAGTTGGCAGGGGATTGCCTTCTTTGGTGATGTTGTAGTTGGAGAAGGAAGAGTCGAGCAACCCAGTCAAGGCGATGACCGGCCAGTCGTAGCCCGTCTGGAAATTGGAGTTGACCGCAGGAAAGCCAAATGCGCCGGGATCAAGACTGCTGCCAGTTCCCGCGATAAAAGCCGTAGGGTTCAGCCACAGGTCATAGGACCGGGCATAAGAAAAGGAATTGGCGTCCGAGTTGCGGTTGTTGGTAATGACGCGCAGGTTGCCGCCAAAACCTAAAGTGTGTTTCCCTTTGACCCACGCCAAATCGTCCGTCAGGTTGTGCACCGGCACATTGGACGTGGTCGTGAAAGTAAGAGCGTTTAGGGAATCCGGCCCATTGCCGAACTCGATGAAGTTTTGAGTGAGTTGGCCGATGCTTCCGATCCCTTGTCGGATGTATCCGTAGTGAAAGTTATTGATCAGGTTGGGACGCAACGTGGCGGTGTAGCCGGCGATCAGACCTTTGCTGTTGTTGACGGAAACCGTACTCTGTGGTTGTCCGGGAAATTGTGGTCCGAGCCCATTGTTGTCGTTCACCAGACCGCCGCGCACGAACACGTGATGGCTCTGCGTGATATTGAAATCAAACTTTGCGATGTACGTGTTGAGCATTCCAGGGGTTGAGGCGGGGAATGTAAATCCCTGAAAATTAAGTCCATCGCCAACCGCAGTGGAGTTGGGGTGGGGGTACTGTTGAAACAGGGTCATCACCGCGGGATTCGCGCCGGGTCCCTGAGGACAGGTGAGGGTGCACTTTGGGTCCATCGAGGACAGGTTTTGTCGTGACAACGTTTCAGTACCGCCGGCAGGACATGCAGGATCTCCCGTACAGTCGTAGCTCATGATTCCCTGACGCAGATTATCGCTCGGCACAACGCGCGTTGTCTGTGTGTTTTCCCGGGTACGTTGGCCTTCATATGCAAGAAAAAAGAAAACCTGGTTCTTCACGATCGGGCCGCCGACCGTCGCTCCAAAAGTGTTCCGGATCAACTGGCCCGGTACATTGGGGAGCCCCGATTGTAGTTGGCTTTGCTTGTTGAACCAGTCATTGGCCAAGCCGACATTATTTCGGTTGTATTCGTAAGCCGAACCGTGAAAGCTATTTGTACCTCCCTTTGTAATCAGCGCGACTTGCGCGCCCGACGATCGCCCTTCGTCAGCCTTGGCATTGCTGGTGGTTACGCGAAACTCCTGCAAGGAATCCAGCGTGGACCTAAGAGCGCCCGCGAACGCATAGCCTTTGACTTGATCGTTGTCATCCACTCCGTCCAGCGTGATGTTCGTCTGGTCACTGCGCGCTCCGCTCACCGACCCACCACGACTATCCTGGTTCTGGTCGACATTGGTTCCCACGAAGGTTACGCCTGGTTGCAGGCTTAGAATCTGTGTGGGATCACGGCCTTCGAAGGGCAGAGATTCGATTTGCTGCGCGCCAAACGCGTTCCCCAAGGTCGCATCTTCACTATTTACCTGCACAGTCTGGCTCTGTACGTCAATGACGGATGCTTCAGCCATCACTTTCATGGTGACATTCGCAGTGGCCGGAACATTCACCTGCAACTCAAGGTTCTCTTGCTTCATCGTAGCGAATCGCGCCATGCTCACGGTCAGCGTGTAAGTGCCGGGAGGAATTTGCAGAAACTGGTAGGTCCCAAGGTTGTCGGTCGTTGTCGACTGAGAAAATCCCGTGCTCGGGTGCGAAAGATTCACCTTGGCGCCAACCACGACTGCGCCCTGCGGATCGGAAACAATGCCGCGCAGGGATGACGTGGATGATTGCCCCCAAGAGAGCACCGAGAAAGCGAGCATGACAACTGCCGAAACTGCAGTCAGCCGTTTCATACGAGAACCCCTTCAGCAGAGGCTGCACTGAAATTGCCGTTGGTTGCGACCAGTAGGATAATCTGCGAATGCGCGGGCAAAACGTAGTTCCTAGCCGTAATGTTTGTCAAGGTCTTTATTCTTTCTAATCCTTTAAACGAAAGACCTGTGGCTAGTTTTCCTGGGGGACATGATGCTGAGAGGCCATTCTGTACGTCCAATCGCTGTCTTGTTTTTCGCATTCTCTGTCAGTTTCCTGATTGCACAAACCAAGCCCCGTGCCCGCGATTTGGGAGTTCCTTTTGATGGCACACCAGGAGCGTTGAACGCCATCACCGACGTCAAGGGCGTAGAAGTCGGTCATACTACGCTTATTTCCGGGGAGGGCCCCAAGAATGCGGGAGTCGTGCGGACGGGAGTGACCGCAGTGCTCCCTAGGGGGAAGGACTCAAACGACCCGGTCTTCGCAGGATGGTTCACCGAGAACGGCAATGGTGAGATGACAGGAACGACCTGGGTCGAAGAATCAGGTTTTCTTGAAGGCCCAGTGATGATTACGAATACACACAGCGTCGGGACCGTACGCGATGCAGTCATCGCGTGGCGCGTGAAACGCCGAGGGCCCGACAAGGGCGGTTATTCCTGGTCTTTGCCGATCGTTGCCGAAACCTGGGACGGCTACTTGAATGACATCAACGGTTTCCATGTGAGGCCAGAGGATGCCTTCAGCGCACTTGATAGCGCACACCCCGGACCGGTGTCGGAAGGTAACGTGGGTGGTGGCACCGGAATGATCTGCAACGAATTCAAAGGAGGAATTGGCACTGCTTCTCGCGTTCTCGATTCCAGGTATGGCGGTTACACTGTGGGAGTATTGGTGCAGTGCAACTACGGTCAACGCGATCAGCTGCGGATTGCCGGTGTGCCAGTGGGCCGCGAGATTTCTGGACCAAAGGTTTGGGACGACGATGTGGGATCGATCATCGTGGTGGTTGCGACGGATGCTCCTCTGATTCCAACCCAGCTCAAGCGGGTCGCGAAGCGGGTAACGCTGGGACTCGGGAGAAACGGGAGCTACTCCGGCGATGGCTCGGGCGACATCTTTATTGCTTTTTCTACGGCGAATTCAAGCGCGTCTTCGTCGCACGGTCTCCCTCAGATCACCATGTTGCCCAACGATCAGATCAATCCCGTCTTCCTCGCCACGGTACAGGCCACCGAGGAAGCGGTGATCAACGCATTGGTGGCAGCAGAAACCATGACGGGCGTCAACGGTCATACTGTCGTGGCGCTGCCACATGATCGGTTGCGGGAAGTCTTACAGAAATACAACCGCCTACTAAAGTGAGGTATTCGTTCGGTCGGGTCGAACCCAGTTTGAGCCCTTTGCGAGCGGCTGACGGGCAAACGGAGGTTAGGTATTGGGGTTTGTTGTGTGCCGCTGGTGTGGCGGACTTGCTGCCAGCGACGTACATTTCATCAACTTACTGTCGGCTAGCCGAGAATCCAGTCTCTGCGCTGGTTGCCGACTGACTGTCTGACCTAAAGAGAACCCTCAATCTGCAAGGTCTATCCAATTTGTGGGTGCGAACTGTGTGCGTAGTTGCGCAGATGATCCGGCGTTTCAATTTTTCTGTTCACCCGGGCACCGACACAATCCTCGCGACGATTCCTCGGATGACCTGAGGCTCGTGCTGGCCGGCCATACCTTCAAGTGTGTAGGACCTCTCGAACGCATTCGGGCCCGTAATCTTCATCACCCATTGGTCATTCGCCTGTGATCCCAAGATCAAAACCCGCCAATCTCCTGACTTTTGCGAGAGCACGTGCTCAATAGCGGCAGCAACCTCCGTCCGCAACGCCGGATCGCCCGTGTTGTGCATCTCCACTGAAACCGCCACCGTGCCCTCAGCCAAGCAGATATACCGCTCATCAGATGGGTCGCGCAAACGACAGCTCATCCCCGTCCGGGTCTGGCATATGAAAATAGCGTTCACCCCACGCGCCATCGTGAGGACTTGCCGGATCAAATCCCCTTTCTTTCAGATGGGCCCAGAACGCATCAACCTCGGTCAAGTGCAGGATCAAACGACCCCAACGCCCTCCAGGATGACCTTTCTCCAAATTGAGGATTGCAGAACCAGGCCTCTCTGGCTCGCAGCGAAGAGAAATAAGAGTCCCCTCCGCCCTAGATGAGGTCCATGCCGAGCCACCAAGGTCAGCGATACCACGTCGAAGATCTGGATTTCGACAAACGCAAAGCCTATGTAAAACCCGTCAATGTGGACTACTTCATGGCCGTTCAGCCTCTCCGAGCGTCAGAGCGGAATATTTGGTTTGTTGTATGCGCTTGGGTCGATGGCGACGCTCCTCTTGATGTGTGATCGCCGCGATCTTGGCACCGCTGTCGGCGAACGGCCTCCGAGCGCGCCGACCGAGATTGACTGGGAAGATTTTGCCAAACCGGCGACTTCCTCGGAGTTGAAGGAGTTCTTCGAGCCTAACCTTTATATATACGACGCTTATCCAGGTGGGATTGGATTCAGCGAGCCGCTTTACCGGGCCTGCGACACATTGTTGAGCCGTACCTTCGAACTGATCAGCGCATGCCCCTGTGAGAATGGGTGCCCTTCGTGCGTCGGCTCAAGGCGAGGTTCTCGCCGCAGAAGGACGTTGTGCGGCATGCCACACCCAGCCCGGCGGACAACCGTTTGCCGGTGGGTATGGGCTGCACACGCCGTTCGGAATCATTTATGGCGACAACATCACTCCCGACCCCAAGACAGGAATAGGAGACTGGTCGCTTGTCGCCTTCACCCGTGCTATACGCGAAGGCGTCGCTCGCGACGGTTCTCATCTTTTCCCTGCGTTCCCCTACTACGCATTCACCAAACTACGGATGATGACATCAAGGCGTTATACGCGTATCTGATGACCCGCCCGGCAATCAGTAGCACCCCGCCGAGCAATACGGTTCCGTTCCCGCTCAACATCCGCGCTTTCCAGGAAGGATGGAAGATTGTGTTTTTCAGGGAAGCGCGGTTCCGCTCTGATCCGTCCCGGAGCGCCGAGTGGAATCGTGGATCTTCTCTAGCTGAGGCATTGAGCGATTGTGTGGCCGGACCCGCGCTTATCTGCACGACTTCGTCGATGCCCTGAGGAGCGGAAGTGCCAAGAGTGTTGAACAGACAATGCTGGGGAAATATCCCAATTACCACGTGAAGCAGTTCCTGACGGTCTTCAGCATTCCCGCCTATTTCCCTCCCGCGTGAGGGACTTCGAGGCAAGAAATCCCGCGTTGATTCCTCCCCGGTTCGGCCAGTGGCGAAGGACTCGCACCCCCTCGAAACACCCCGGTGGCCAACGCTGTCACCGGACCGACGCCCGGATGCATCAGTTATTAGCAAGTTGCGAGCAACAAGGGGCGGAATGTTTCGCAATTACTGCAGCTTCGCGTACTCCGCCTTGGCCTGTTTGAGGATGGGAATGGTGGGGTCGGCGTCTTTCCAAAGATTGAGAAAGTCTTTGTACGCAGCGAGCGCCCGCACCCGGGCGGCATCTGCGTCGGCGCCTTCGGAAGTCGTCGCTTGCAATGCGTTGGCTCGCGCGACTCCCAGATGCGCCAGCGCTCCGGTCCAGCAGTTCCAAACGATGCCGCCGTGGTCGAGGATCTTCTCGAACTCGGCTTTGGCTTCCCTGCCTTTTTGCGCGGCCAGGTACGCCTGACCGCGAAAATAGGTGGGATAAAGGCAAGAAGTGTTGACCGCGAATGCGATTGCTCCAAACTCGACTGGCGGAGTCACGCGCTCGAGCACCTTCAAGGCTGCGCCCGCATTCTTGCGATTGAGCGCCACTTGCGCGCGAATCGCCGGCAGCCAGAGAGACTGCACCTGCGTGTCGAGCGGGAAGCGCTTCGCCAGATCGTCAGCCAGGGACTCCGCCTGCCCAGTGTCGCCCGCCAGCGCATGAGCCAGGCCGGCTTCCGCTTCAACGCCCTGACTTCCCGGCACCAACTTCAACGCCGCGCCTGCAGTGTGCTGGGCCGGAGTGGACATGCCGTAGGCGGCTTCCCGCTGGGCAGCAACCGTTTCCCAGATGGCTCCGGTTTCCTTTCTGTCGGTGCGGACCGCAGAATCGACAGCCCGCCGCGTCAACTCCCGCGCCATGCCCAAATGTCCGGCAAATGCCTCGGTGTCTGAGGCCAGCGCCAGGCCAAAGTTCTCATACTCCGGTCTGCCGGCAAACCACTGCTGCTGATCCGACATAACCTTCGCGTCTCCGCTGAGGAAAGCCAGGGCGTAGAGAGCTGCCGGAAAAATATAGTTGTCGGGCTTGCGCGGCTGAATGTCGCGAACAATCTGCCGCGCCGCGTCGAAGTGCTGGAGCGCGAGTTCGAAGTCCGTGAGATTTTCGTAGAGAGTATATTCGTCAGGGGCGATGCGAGTGCCCCGGCGCGTCACTTCCACCGCATCTTCGAAGCGCCCCTCGAGTGCGAAGATGATGCCCAGATTGTTATAGGCTCCAACGTCCCTGGGGTAGCTGGCAATCCTTTCCCCGTAGGTATGCGCGGCTTTGTCCAACTCGCCCGTGACTGATGAATAATAGTTGGCGGTAATCGCCAGACGCTCGCGCGCGCTCGCATGCTCTCGCAGTTGGAACGCCTTGGCCAGATATTCGCTGGCGCGGGCGGGCTCGCCGAGATTCGAATAGTGAATGCCCACAGCCGCGTAGGCCATGGCGAAATTCGGGTCCAGCTCGATGGCATGCTGATCGTATGGAAGCGACTCCGCGGCACCCTTCGCGCGAGCGGTCTTGTCGCCCAGACTATAAGCCTTAAGCGCTTCGAGCGAAGCAGTTGTCGCCTCCGCCAGCGGGACGTCAAATCTCTGCACCGTGGCCAGCGACTCTCCGAGCTCGCTGCGCAGCCTGGTGGCCGCTTCGCCGAGAGCGTCGAGGACTTTCTCTTTCGAGGCCGCCGTCGTCTGTTGTTCAGTCAGCGTGTCCTGGGTCTGGCTGTTTACGGCTTTCAATTTAACGATGTATTCGCTGCCCAGGCTGCCGATCGCCCCGTCCAGGTAGGCTTTGCAGCCGGCGCGCAGGCAAAGCTCGCGTGCCAGGTCGGGCGTCAGCCGCGTGTCGGTCGGACGCGCCATCAGCTTGAGCGTCTTCGCAACTTCGCCTTCGGAAAGTACGTTGAGAAAGGGCGACTGGCGCACCGAAATGCGCAGCGCGGTTTTCAATGTGTCATCGAAAACCGCGTCGCCGGTGCTGTTGGCGAAATCGCCGATGACGATGGTGTCTTTCTCCGTGAGCCGCCGGCTGTGATGCGCGCGGTAGTAAAGCGCGCCCGTGATGAGCAGGCACACGGCAACGATCGCCAGGGCGATGGCCGCAATCCTGCCCGTCTTCAATCGCCGGGCACCATATGCGCCGGTTCGAACCTCGACAACCGGGACTGCGCCTGAAACCGCGGCAATCCGCCCGGTTTCCGTATCGCGCTTGAGCCGTTGCAGGTCGGCTCTTATGTCGGAGGCGTGCTGGTAACGGAGCGTGCGATCTTTCTCGAGAGCTTTCAGGATAATCGCGTCCAGTGGAGCGAGCAGGTTAGGGTTCCATCGGCTGGGCGGATCGGACTGCTCGTGAAGAATCGCGCCATACGTCGCACCGCTGGTATTCCGGGAGAACGGCGTCCGGCCGCTTGCCATCTCATAGAGGGTCACGCCGAAAGAAAACAGGTCGGTTCGCTCATCAAGGTGCTGCCCCGCAACCTGCTCCGGGGACATGTAGTTGACGGTGCCCATGACGATGTTCTTGTTGGTGAGCGATCGCTCTGTGAGTGTCGGATCATCTGAGCCAGAGCTCGAGTCGCCGCGCACGGCCTGATCGGTGCGTTTCGCAAGCCCGAAGTCGAGGACTTTAGCGTGGCCGCGCTTGGTGATGAAGATATTCGCCGGCTTTATGTCGCGGTGGATAATGCCCGCTGAATGCGCGGCATCCAGCGCGTCGGCAATCTCGATCGCCAGCAAAACGAGCAAATCGTTATCCAGGGGTACGCCAGCAATCTGGTACTTCAATATGACGCCATCGATGAACTCCATGGCGATAAAGGCCTGCCCATTGAGCTCTCCGACGTCATAAACGGTGCAAATATTGGGATGGTTCAAGGCGGAGGCAGCCTCTGCTTCACGCTGGAAGCGAGCCAGGGCCAGAGGATCGCGAGCAATATCGTCAGGCAGGAGTTTGAGAGCGACGAAACGATGCAGGCGCGTGTCCTCGGCCTTATAAACCACTCCCATTCCGCCACCACCCAACTTCTCGACGATCCGGTAGTGCGAGATGGTTTGATTGACCATTGGGCTGAAATGTTAGATCTGCGAAATACCGCAAGTCAATGATGGGTGACATGTTAGCGGCGTCCGCGGACGATAGTGGGGTGAAAAATCGCGATCTCTGACTCGGCGGTGTGAAGCGTTTTTCGAGCACACTTCGGTCTGAGCGCCATTTCGCTCGCGTAGAAGAATTCGCGCGAACACTGTCCAACACTATCCAAAACCTTGACCTGTGGCTAGAAGCGGCTTAAGATGCCGTGCACTGGTTTTGGCACTCGGCACGGTCAGGCTCCTCCCCCACAGTCTCCAACCTATGGCTAATCGCGCATCCGCTTTTGAAGTCTCTATCGGTGATTTTGCAGCGCGTTTGATCGCGCAGAGGGAAGTGGCACCGAGGGCGCAGATAACGGCAGATCAGTGTGCCAAGATGCTGCCTGGAGCGTCCGTCGTGGTGTATATCATCCCGGACGCGGCCAATCCCATCTGGACGGCAAAAGCGACCGCCGGCGATATCTCGGTTGCCGCCGAGGTGGACTTCCACGACGGCACGTTGGGACAACTAGCCGAAACCGCCACGGGATTCTTGGTTACGAGCCAGGAGATTCCCCGCGAGAGTTATGCCCATCTCGATGTCCGTCGTAAAGTCGTTTCTCTTGCTTACATCCCGCTCCTTACGGATGGGCTGCCGTTTGGAGCGATTGAACTCATCCACCATGAACAGAGTGTGGATCAGCAGATGCTCGACGAGGTCAACGAACTTGCTGCGAACCTGGCCGCTCCTGCGCTGGCCGCGGCCCTGAGTTACGAAAGTGAGCGCAATTCCAGTCTCCACTCCATCAGTCGCGTGACCCAGATGTACGACCTCGAAAAGGTCTTCAACTCGACTTTGGAGATGGATGAACTACTCCCCATGATCGCCAAGAAGTTTCAGGAGATGCTGGGCGCTCAAGCCGTCAATTTGTGGATGATCAATCCCGAGTTTCCCGAATTGACGACGCAGGCGGGTTCGGACCCGACCGTTGATTTGGGAGCGGTAGAAAAGCCAGGGGAAGGTATCGCCGGAGACGTGTCCGACGATGGCGCAAGTGTTCTGATCGCTGATCCC
>Ga0126371_10001303_pt1 | contig 20993 bp, 17 predicted proteins | sample PanSoiMetaPlot_4_FD_110145 | JGI IMG/M metagenome (GOLD analysis project Ga0126371, IMG submission 110145) | Tropical forest soil microbial communities from Panama - MetaG Plot_4 | ecosystem: Environmental > Terrestrial > Soil > Tropical forest > Bulk soil | place: Panama | collected 2016-02-17 | reverse complement strand
AGCGGGGTAGCGGAGATACTGCAGGGGTCGTTGCCGAGAACGGTTCTATTCCCGCTTGTACTTGCCCGTTTCGCCGGGACCTTTGATGAGGAGTTCGTCCCCTTTGAATGCGAAGCCCCAGAGCTTTGCGCGAGGCGGCATACCTTGCGGGGCGCAATTAAAGCTGATATGGGTGGCGTCCGGGAAGTCGTAGGTGCAGGTTTCGTTGGTGCTCGGGCTTTGCATCTGCACCATACCTTCGTCGCGGAATTCCAGAAACTCGTTCTTGGTGTCCACCTCGACCCAGCGGCCGATTACTTTTTGTCTGTACTGCTGAGCGCTAGACTCGGCCGGCCCGCTCTGCGAGGTGCCCTGGCAACCCTGCAGAATCCACATGGTTGTTAGAATGCAAGCAAAGCCGCCAAAGAATTTGGACATCGAGGGACCTCCGCAAATCGATCCGCTTCTTCCACCATACGCCGAATACCCCAGATCTTGTGAGGTGGACATCCGGGGATTGCTTAAGCTTCATCCTGCCGCCGCCCATCCGTCGAAATTAAGAAATGGAGACGGAGTCCTTCTCCGTGCGGATGAGCAGGGCCTGCTTACAGACGACGGCGCCCTGCGGGCCAGCAGAACGCGGCTTGAGAAATTGCGGTAGGATTAGGAGAAATGTCTCAAGCTCAAGGGATTCGCGTCGGCCGCATACTCGGAGTACCTATCTTCATCGATTTCAGCTGGATTCTGGTGTTCGGGCTGATTTCCATCGGGTTGTCGGGATACTTCGGTTCGCTGCATCCGTCCTGGGGCGGCACACGAAGCATTGCAGTGGGGGTCGGAACGACCCTGCTCTTTTTCGCCTCGGTGGTATTCCACGAGCTATCGCACAGCGTGGTGGCTCAGGCATACAAGATCAAAGTCCTTTCAATTACGCTGTTTATCTTTGGCGGACTGGCACGCATTAGCCGCGAACCGTCCAAGGCGATCCAGGAGTTCAACATCGCGATTGCGGGGCCGCTGGCAAGTGGGTTCCTTGCCGCGGCGTTTTACAGCGTGACGGTTTTCTTCCCGCCGGACTCAATGCTCGGATCGCTGTCGGCATACCTCTATCAAAGCAACAAAATTCTGGCGATCTTCAATCTTTTGCCGGGATTCCCTCTGGACGGGGGCCGCATTTTCCGGGCGATTGTCTGGGGGGTGAGTAAGGACTTCATGCGAGCAACGCAGGCGGCGGGAGCAAGCGGGAGGTTGATTGCGTTCGCCATGATCGTTACCGGGGTTGGCATGGTGTTCAATAAGGATTGGTTCAGCAGTTGGCTGACGCCGCTAGGAATTGCGCCCGATTCCTTGTCCGGCGTGTGGCTAGGCTTGATTGGGTGGTACTTGCTGAATGCAGCGCAGGCGAGCGTGGCGCAGGTGACAATTCGCGGGGCATTGGCAGGATTGTGCGCCTCCGATGTGATGAGCCAGGAAGTACCGACGATTCCCGCCAACATGAGCCTTGAGGAATACAGCAACGAAGTGTTGCGCACGGGAAGGCGCGTGCACATTGTCACCATGGGCGACCGGCTGGTGGGCCTTATGAACGTGGCGGCGTTGAACCAAGTGCCGCGCGACGAGTGGAACATAAATTCGGTGCAAGCGGTGATGGTGCCACGCGACAAAATTATCTGGGCGGCGCCGGAAGAACCTCTGCAGCGGTTGTTGGAACGCCTGATGTCGGCGGACGTAAACCAGATGCCGGTGGTGAGCCACGGAACCGACGGTTCGGCCCATATCGTGGGCATTATTTCGCGAGATGCCATACTGCGCGTAATTCAGACGCGCAGCGAGCTCGGCGTGGCATTAGGCAGTCGCTGACGAAGCTGCCCGCGCACGGCCATGGGCGGGCTCTTCCCCGGTTTTCCGGGCGCGCAGCCGGAAGCTGCCACGCCGGAAATCCACCGATACTTTCCCAAAACCGGCGCAATTGAGCCGTGCGAACGCGGATGCAGGATTGACAGGCAGAAAAGTGCTTTTGTAGTGCATCGCGCGGTTCAGCCAGCCATCACTGATTTCCATGGCCAAGAAACAGCCGCCAGGACGCAGCACTCGATAGATCTCGGCGATGGCGCGGTCTTGCAATTCCCTGCTCTTCAGGTGATGCAGCACAAGGATCGCCACCACGGAAGAAAATGAACCGTCGGCGAACGGCATTGATGTCGCATCGCCGCGCAACGAGACAATTCGGGAGTGGCTGTGAGTGGCCCTGAGCCTTTGCAAGAGCCGTGAATCATATTCGAGCGAGGTCACCTGCGAGACGCGCTTGAGGAGTTCACCGGTTGCTGCCCCATAGCCTGCGCCGATTTCCAGCACGTGGTCGCCAAGAGGCACCCCATTCAAGATCCAGGGTAAAACATAGCGGTGCGTCATGCGTTGCCAAAGCCAAGTGGAGCAAAAAAAGTGTTCCAAGGAGTTCATGGCAGTTAGGGGGTTGGGAGACTCTATTTTACCGCAGATCTTGTGCAATGAGATTCTCCGGGAGTTAACAACCCCACTAGGCTACGCTCGCGATCGGACGGCTAGTGACAGTTGTCTGACCCGGCATCGGTAAACGTCTTTCCTGCCTCGGGAAGGAACTTCCAATCATAGCCAGTCGCCTTCAGAGTCAGTTTCAGCACGCCAAAGGCATCGTTATTGCGAACTTCGCTGTTGGGCTTTTTGGGACCGAATTCACGATGGCTTTTTCCGCCGGTGCCGACAACGAATTCGCGGAGGCCACGTTTGGGGTCGGACCTGCCAATGGGATCCTGAGGTGCGAAGCGTTCGTAGTCATGGTCGTGTCCGGCAATGACGAGCTCCGCATTGTAGTCGTAAAGAGCCTGATAAAGCGCTGTCACCCCCAGATCGTTGCCGTGATTCAGGCCGGAACTGAAGCGCGGCTTGTGCAGATAGGCAACCGTACAGGCGGCATTATGCTTGGCCAAGTCCTCACGCAGCCATTTTTCTTGCGGTGAACCGGCCTGGCAGCCGCCCACTTCCCTGCATTCCGAATTCAGAACGACAACGTGCCAAGAGCCAAGGTCGTAGCTGTAGTAGCCGGTCCTGGGATCGCCTGCGGCCACGCCAAAATATCTGAAATAGTAAGTTGCACCAGCGGAATGGAATTCGTGATTTCCAACGGCGGGACGAGTGCGATCCTTCACGCGTCCCCAGGTCCGGTCGTAGCACTTGAAATCTTCCGGCGTGCCGTTGGGGTAGGCGAGGTCACCGAGCGCCATCACCGTCCCTGGATTGGCTTCCAGCAATTTCGCCGTCGCTTCAGCACCCGACAGGTCGCTGCAATCAGCGATGTCACCCGCGCCGATCAACACGACTTCGTTGTTTTCCTCACCCATATAGTTCGCCCTGGAAGCACTCTCTGTGGTCAACAGTGCGAGTGGCGCGGCTAAGAATGTGGCGAAAAGTAAAACCAGCATGGAAGAACGCATGTCTTGCTCCGTGGCTCCTAAGCTAGCACTGGCCGGCTTTCAAAAAGATAAATTTGGACTGAAAGGGTTTTCAGTTTGCCAGCGGTCGGAGGCTAGCAAAAGATGGGCCCGACGCTCAGTGCAGCATGGGGCGGATGCGCCGCAAAGCGGCGGCGAACTGATCGGCATTGTAAGCGGAGGGATTTTCCACCTGCTGGAACAGCACATTGATGACCGTGCGAATCTCCGCGTCGTTGGCGGGCTTTGCCTGTTTGGCATAGGCGATATAGAGCGCGTCCATGGCCATGGCTGCTTGTTCGGCGGCGCGTTCGTCGGCCAGCGCGATGTTGTCCGCGTCGTCGGCGATGCGCTGCAGCATGCGCAGGGTGATCGCCTGATCGTACGCCATGGCAGCGAGGCGGTCGGCGATTTGCTGCGCAAGGGGTGCGGCGGCGCCAGCGGCCGCGGCCACGACGGTGCGGTCGGGATTGAGTTTGCTCATCTCACTGGAAACCGTCAGAAGCTGCTTTTCGAGTTCGTGGCCGTTGCCGGAATCGATCTGCCCGGCCAGCAGGCGGAACACCGCGTAGCGCGAAGAGTTCCACGCGGGATCGCCGGGGCGGCGGCCTTCGTAGCCGTGTTCCTGGCGCCAGCTATCTTTGGCCGGGCCTAGCGAGTGGTGGCAAGCAAAACAAGACAACTCGGAATATTCGGGCCAGATGTCTTTCTTGTCATAGCGCTCGTTGCGCGCGCGCCACACGAGCCGTTCCAACTCCGCGCGAAGCTGCACGGCCTGGCCGGTGCTCCAATCGCGAACGCCCGTCCAGCTGGCGTCTTCGGCTGGCTTGCCCGGCGCAGACTCGCGCGGCACTTTCCAGTGGCGCGGCATCACAACGGAGAACGAATCGAGTTCAAAGTAGAGATCGGGGTGGCCCGCTGCAATCATCTCATGATCCACGAATTTGCTTTTCGTGCCGAGATGGCATTCCAGGCAGCGATCCGTCCGATGGATCACATCGCGCGTGTCAGACATCCCGAGCGCCACGGATTTTTCGTGCGGCCAATCTTTGGTGGTGTGCGGACCGAGCCATGCTGATGCGGGGCCGTGACAGTTTTCGCAGGAGACGCCGTCTGCCAGTTCGAAGGCGCGGCCGCGCTGTTCGGGCGCGGCATAAAGGGCATGACAAGCTAGGCACTTCGGCGCTTGTTCGGCCTTGCTGCCGAGTTTCAAGACGCGCGCCATGCGTTCGCCGACCTCGCCTGTGAGCGCGGAGTAGGCACGGCTGTGCTTATCCTGCAAAATCCAGGTGGAATATTCGTTCTGCAAAATGCGGCTGCCAGTGACGGGTCTCACGCTCCCGTGACAACTGGTGGCAGCACAGGACCCCGGGCCGATATATTTGGCGGGTTCGCTAGTGTCAGTCGAAGCCGAGTGCGCCGGACGCAAGCAAAGGCACAATGCCGCAAAAATAAGGGCGGTGTCCGCGATACCTGGCTTGAGATGAAGTCCCATTGCGGGATACGCGAAAAGTTCTGTTGCTTTATATCTTCCCCAAGGCAGCGAAGTCAACGACTACGGCACGAACTGTTCGCAAAATCGCAGCACTGTGAAAAGCCTCTATTTACAACTGAACCTGAGCCACCTAGTATGCGGTGTAACATTTCCGGAAATGCTCCGGCCCGAAACGCGTAACGGCGCATTTCCCGAGACCTTTCACCGTGATCTTCGACGAACTGAGGGCCATCCAACTGCGCTACGGGTATCTGCCAAAGGCGGACCTCGAAGCCCTTTCCGAGCGCACGCAGACGCCGCTCTACCAGATTCACAGCGTGGCCAGTTTTTATCCGCATTTTCATCTGACGCCGCCGGCCAAGGCCGAGGTGCGGGTCTGCGACGACATGAGCTGCCATCTAAACGGCTCCTGCGAATTACGTGCGGAATTGCTGAGACGGTTTTCCGGGCTGCGACCCGATGAAGTCCGGATAAAAGACGTGAGTTGCCTGGGGCGGTGCGACCAGGGGCCGGCCGTGGCAGTGAATGACAAGATTTACGTGCATGCGAACGCCGACAAAGTCGAAGGGTTGGCACGGCGGGCGATCGGCGGGGAACGTCTGTCTGTCGAGCATCCGCAGGTGCCGCGCCTGGCGTGCGCTTCCGATCCGTACCCCGACGGCGAACAATACGGCGTGCTGCGGAGGCTGGTGAGCAGCAAAGACTGGGAGGGCGTGCTGCTGACCCTGAAGGACGCCGAACTGCGCGGGATGGGCGGTGCAGGATTTCTGACTTCGATGAAGTGGGATCTGGTCCGCAAGCAGGCGGAACCGGTGAAGTACATCGTGTGCAATGCCGACGAAAGTGAGCCCGGCACGATCAAAGACCGCTTCATTCTGAGCCACCTGCCACATCTGGTGGCTGAAGGCATGGCCATTGCGGGGCTGGTGACCGGCGCGAAAAAAGGAATCTTGTATGTCCGCCACGAATATCCGTTGCAGGAAGAGATTTTCGGCGAAGAACTGCGCCGTTGCGTAAAATCGGGCGTGCTGGGCAGGAGGATTCTGGGCAGCGATCTCGATTTCGAACTGGAAGTTTTCGTAAGTCCCGGTGGATATATCTGCGGCGAAGAGAGCGCTTTGATTGAGGCCATCGAAGGCCATCGCGCCGAGCCCCGCAACAAACCACCATTCCCTGGCCAGATGGGGCTGTGGCAGAAGCCCACGGTGATCAACAACGTGGAGACCTTTGCGAACGTACCGCAGATCCTGGCGCGCGGGGTGGAATGGTTCAAAAACGCGGGCGTTGGCGGCTCGCGGGGATTGAAGTTCGTGGGTGTCAGTGGGCAGGTGGAAAATCCCGGCGTATTCGAAGTGCCGATGGGGACCGCGGTGAGCGACGTTATCTTCGGTCATGCCGGCGGGGTGCGAAGCGGAAAAAAACTGAAAGCGTTTGCGCCCTCGGGACCGTCATCTGGCTATCTACCGGCTTCGATGGTGGACGTGAAGCTCGATTTCAAAGCGCTGGCCGATGCCGGCTCCATGCTGGGCTCTGGCGCCATTGTGGTTTGCGACGAGTCCACATGCATGCTGGATATGGCGCTGAACGCGGTGAAGTTTTATCGCAACGAATCGTGCGGCAAATGTGTGCCCTGCCGGATGGGCTCTCAGAAGATGGTGGAGATTCTTTCCAGGTGGACGCAGGGCGCGCTGAGCAACGCGCAATTCAGCGCGGATTTGAAGCTAGTGGACGATCTTTCAGCGGCGATGAGCCAGACTTCGATTTGCGGGCTCGGGCAAATCGTCCCCGCGCCGGTGCAATCCGTGCTGAAGCACTTCCGCGCCGAGGTTGAGACGCACGTGCTGCAGGGCGATTGTCCCAGCGGGATTTGTTTCTCCGCAGCGAACCGTCTTCCGGAGCTGCCACGCGTGGGGATTCGGCCATGACGCTCGCGGGCATGATCGAACTCACGATTGACGGAAAAGCCGTTCAGGTGCCGCCGGGCACGACGGTGTTCGATGCCGCGCGTTTGAACGGCGTCTCGATCCCCACACTTTGCCATCTGCAAAGCCAAACGCCCGTCGGCGTGTGCCGCTTGTGCGTCGTGGACACGGGCGCGCGCGTGTTGGGCGCGGCGTGCGTTCGCCCTGTTGAGCCGGGAATGAGGGTGCAGACGAACTCGGAAAAAGTTCTGGCTGCGCGGAAAACCCTGCTCGAACTGTTGATGGCCGATCACCCCTCGCCGTGCGCCCGGCAGCAGCATTCCGGCGACTGCGAACTGGAAACTCTAGCCAGGCAGGCAGGCCTCGGCACCCCACGCTTTCCGAAGCGCACCATTACGCGCGGCTATGACGATTCGTCGCTCGCGATTGCCGTGGACCACGACGCGTGCATCCTGTGCGATCGCTGCATTCGGGGCTGCGACGAAATCAAAAATAATTTTGTGCTCGGCCGCATCGGGAAGGGTTATTCCGCTGGCATCGCCTTCGACTTGAATGCGCCGATGGGTGATTCGACCTGTATTTCCTGCGGCGAATGCATGGTCTCCTGCCCTACCGGCGCGCTAACCAATCGTGGCGTCGCGGGCACGGCGCTTGCCGCGGGTGCCGAAGCGGCACTGTCCCCGGAAGAGTTGCACAAGCTTCCTGTGTTTGCGGGCGTTTCCGGAACATTTCTCGAGCTGAATCGTGGCGCGATTGTCCGCAGGCGTTTCCGCGAAGGAGACATCATCTGCCGCGAAGGAGAGTACGGTTCCACGGCTTTTTACATTCTCGAAGGCCGGGCGCAGGTTGCCATTTCGACGCCGCTGGCACATGTAAAGACCGAAGGCGGCGCGGCAGGCTTCTTCAAACGCCTGAAGAGCTCTCTAGTCGGGCGGGAGCAGGACAAACGCTCCGGAGAAACGCGCGACCGCACAATCCCGATTGATGCTTCGGTTGACTTGGCTTATGGAAATCCGGTCGCGGAGCTTGGACCCGGCGATCTGTTCGGCGAGATGACCTGCATGAATTTCTATCCGCGCTCCGCTACGGTACGCGCGGAAACCGGCGTTGTCGCCTACGAGATGTTGCGGAACGTACTCGATATCATGCAGAAGAATAAAACCTTCCGCGCGCAGATTGATCAGAATTATCGGCGCCGGGCGCTGGAAAGTCACCTGCGCGGCGTGCCGATGTTCGCGGAACTCTCTCCGGATTTCATCGCACACCTCAAGGACAGCGTGGAACTGGTTCGCTATGCCCCCGGCCAGGTGATCGCGAGACAGGGCGATCCTGCGGACAGTTTTTATCTGGTGCGCATCGGTTTCGTCAAAATCAACGAAGAGTATCCAGGCGGCGAACTGGTCCTGGCATACCTCTCGCGAGGCGATTACTTCGGTGAGATCGGATTGCTCGGCGGCGGCTTGCGCACGGCGACGTGCACGGCGCTGGACCATGTCGAAGTGGTGAAGATCTCAGGCGATGATTTCCGCGAGATGGTGTCGCGCTTCCCCAACATCCGCGCAGGTCTCGAAAAAGTGGCCGAAGAACGGCGCTCCGCTAACGAACAGCGCCTGCAAATGGTGGAACGCGTGCCGCTTGATCAGTTCCTGTCGCAAGGATTGATGGAAGCGCAGAGCCTGCTGATCCTCGACCTGCAGAATTGCACGCGTTGCGACGCATGCGTGAATGCCTGTGCGGATGCGCACGATGGCGTGACGCGCCTGGTTCGCGATGGTTTGCGCTTCGAGAATTATCTGGTCGCTACCTCCTGCCGGCAGTGCCGCGATCCGTTGTGCATGGTGGGCTGCCCAGTCGGATCGATCCGACGGCGCAACTCGCTGGAAGTGATCATCGAAGACTGGTGCATCGGTTGCGGTCTCTGCGCTCGCAATTGCCCATACGGGAACATCAACCTGCACCCATTCGAAGTGATGGCCGATGATCCCGAACATGCTGGCCGCAAAAAAGCAGTTATCAAGCAGAAGGCGACCTCCTGCGACCTTTGCACGCATCTGAAGGAACCGAGTTGCGTGTACGCCTGCCCGCACGATGCCGCGCACCGTGTGGACCCGCGGAAATTCTTCGGAGAGATTCTCGGCCAAGGCAACCAGAGGTGAGCGACCAAGCATGAGGATGGACCAGACACAACGCACCTGGGCGACAGCTTCACTGGTGATCTTTGCAGTCAGCGCGATCGCTTACGTGGTTTACGTTTCGCAATCGCCCGCGGGGCCGAGTGGGGGCAGCTTCATGGGACTGGTCTTCGGCAGCGCGGGATTTGCGTTCATGATTTTCGCGGCGTTGCTTGGCGCCCGCAAGCGGGTGCCGACCTGGCGGTTGGGACGCGCGCAAACCTGGATGCGCGGGCATCTTTGGCTGGGTCTGCTGAGCCTGCCGATGATTTTGTTCCACGGCGGATTCCATTTCGGCGGGCCGCTGACGCGCGCGCTGATGTGGTTGACGATCGTCGTGGTGCTGAGTGGCGTATACGGAGCGGCGTTGCAGAACTACGTGCCGCGCATGATGACACGGGACGTCCCGCTCGAAACCATCTATGACGAAATCGACAATGTGCGGAAAGCGCTACGCGCGGAAGCCGACAACCTCATCGAGAGCGTCTGTGGGCGGCTTGGACTGATAAAGGAAATTGACGAAGGGCAGCGAGCAGGCGGTTTCACTGCGCTCCGCCCCATTTCCGCTTCAGCGGTTCCGCTGCGCACTTCCGCTGGAGTAAGCGCAGGGGCGAGCGCGGTGGCCATGGCACCGGAAATTGTGCTGCTGACCGACGAAGAGAGCAAGCCGCTCCGGTTGTTTTACTTTTCCGATCTGCGCGCGTTTCTCGAAGCACCTGCGTGGCAACGGCAACGCCTGGGCGACCCAGAACGGGCTAACAACGCCTTCGCGGCGCTGCGGCGGCTAACGCCGTTAGTGGCGCACCCAGCGCTGCAGGATCTCGAGGATATTTGCGACGAAACGCGTCAACTGATGCGGCAGGAGCGGTTACACCGCTGGCTGCACGGCTGGCTGCTTGTGCATATCCCGTTGTCACTGGTGCTGATTTTGCTGGGGGCGGTTCACGCCGTGATGGCGTTGCGGTATTAGAGAGCTGTATCTTGCCACGGACACGCACAACCAAGACGGTCGCGCAGCGGATCGACTTGAACTATTTCAAGCGGCCTACACGGTTTAAGCGCGCGCGATGGCTGCTGGCGGTATTCCTGCCGCTCCTGGCGCTCGGATGGCTAGGCTGGCACGGGCTCTCGCGCGATTCGCGTGTGTACTCCAGCGGGAGAATGAGCGGGTCCCACGCCGTGCTCGAAAAGCATTGCGGCGCGTGCCACGTCCAGAAGGCCGGCGAATTTTCCGCGAAAGCGGCCGATGGCGCGTGCCTCGGGTGTCACGACGGCCCGGTCCATCACGAGCAGCAGGTCGGCGCCGGCGTGCCGGCCTGCGCCACCTGTCACCTCGAGCATCGCGGTCGCATAAACATCATCGCGGCCAGCAATGCCAATTGCGGGGGGTGCCATTCGAACTTGAAAGTCGGTGCGGGCGCAGTTTCTTACTCCGCCCACATTCGCACACTCGAAGACGGGCATCCGGAAATCTCCGTCAAGCGCGAGGGCGTGAAGGATCCCGGTACGATCCTGCTGAATCATGCGATCCACATGAAGCCGATCCGCCGCGGCCCGAATGGTCCGCTGGTACAGATGGATTGCTCCGACTGCCACCGTCCGGAATCGTACAAGGGTTCCTGGCCTTATGCGGACGCGAACTACGTGGACGCCAAGGTGAGCTATGGGGAGCAAGACGTTTTGCTCCCGGTGAGGGCCGGTAGGTTGCTGCCGCGCCGCGTGATGTCCCGCGCCTACATGGCACCGGTCCGATTCTCGACGGCTTGCGCCGCCTGCCATCTGCTCACCTTCGATAAGCGCTTCGATATCGGCGTGCCGCATGACCAGCCGGTCGTCATTCACACGTTTCTCGTAAAGAAATTCCAGGAATTCATCGCGGCGCATGCTGCCGAACTGCGCGTGGTCCGCGATCCCAAGCGCGATTTGACCGGAAAGCCGATCCCGCCGGAAGTACGGACCTTGACACCAGCGCAGTGGGTGAGCGAACAAACGGCCGACGCCGAAGAATTGTTATGGCGAAAGACCTGCAAGCAATGTCACGCGCTGAATTTCGTGTCGGGGCAAGCGTTACCGCACATTGCCGAGGCGCGTCTCACAGTACGCTGGATGCCCCACGCGCGTTTCGATCACGACGCCCACCGAGGGTTTTCCTGTCTCGGCTGCCACCCGGGCGCATTGGTCAGCAAGGAGACGGGCGACGTGTTGGTTCCAAACCTGGCGAATTGCAAAATATGCCACGCACCCGGACCTGACCATGCAGAGTCACGTTGCTTTGAGTGTCACACTTATCACGACTGGTCCAAGCGTAAGGAAGTGAAGCCCAGTTACACGCTGCCCGCGCTGCAAACGGGCGGCAAGTGAAGCCTCAGACGTTAACCAATCTCATCGCCCCTTCAGGGTAACGCATGCCGGAGACCGCACCTTTCGGTGCGACTTCCTCGATGCGCCGCAAATCCTCCGCAGTTAGCTCTATATTTACGGCCCCGGCGTTCTCTTCCAGATACTTTCGTCGCTTGGTGCCGGGTATGGGAATAATATCTTTGCCCTGCACGAGCAGCCAGGCCAACGCGAGTTGGGAGGGCGTGCAGTGCTTTTCCTTGGCGATCGCTTCCACGCGCGCCACCAGGTCCAAGTTCTTTTGAAAATTCTCACCCTGAAAACGCGGCGAGTTCCGCCTGTAGTCATCGGCGACAAGATCATCATATTTCTTGATCTGCCCGGTCAGAAAACCGCGGCCCAGCGGACTGTAGGCAACAAAAGCGATGCGCAGTTCACGAGTGACCGGCAGGATTTCCTCCTCGGGATCGCGCGTCCAGAGCGAATATTCGGTCTGCAGCGCGGCAATGGGATGCACAGCATTGGCGCGGCGAATCGTTGACGCGGAAGCTTCGGAAAGCCCGAGATAACGCACTTTCCCCTGCCGCACCAAGTCGGCCATGGCCCCGATGGTTTCCTCAATTGGCGTATTGGGATCCACGCGGTGCTGGTAATAGAGATCGATCGTCTCAACTCCCAACCGCTTCAGGCTGGCGTCGCAGGAAGTGCGCACATACTCCGGCTTACCACTGACGCCACGCAACTGCGGATTCGCGCGATCACGTAAAATGGCGAATTTCGTGGCAAGAAAGACGTCGTTACGACGGTCGCGGATGGCCTGGCCGACCAGAACTTCGTTGTCGCCGTAGCCATAGATATCGGCCGTGTCGAGGAAATTCATGCCCAGTTCGATCGAGCGATGAATGGTGGCGATGGACTCCTTGTCGTCGCGCGCACCGTAGAATTCCGACATGCCCATACAGCCCAGGCCTAGCGCCGACACCTGCTTTGCCGCGTTGCCAAGCGTTCGCGTCTGCATAGTTCACCTCAATTGGTCGGTTTGATCTTACGATGTATGACCCCGAGTTGCAGTTACATGATAGAAGAATCTTCATGGAAGAAGCTCGACCCACCCGCGTCGCGAAAAAATCACACCTCGGCGCGATCCTCGCAACGGCCTTGGCCGCTATCCTCTGTGGGGCGACGTTTCTGTTCGCGCTGTTTCGGCAATTCGCCCTGGTCGAAGTCGCCGCAAGCCTGGCCACGGGCGCCGAAGTCTTCTTTCTCAGCTCTTCGATCGGCGATCTTCTGGAAGACAAGCAGGGGCCGAACGCGAAGCGTCTGGCAATGGCACTTTGCCTTGCTGCCGCCTTAGTCGTTTCGTTCCTGGTCGCGCGACTCCGAGCCAACGCGAGGTGAGTGAACTGACGCAAATGCGCGAGGATTTGAGCCAGTTGGCTCAGAAGGCCCCTAGACGAGCGTCGGAATCAACGCAAAGCTTTTAGTTTCCGCATCTTGCGCTGGGCCTGAGTGGCATATCAGTTGCGCCAAAAAGGGCGGAGGTCCGGCCATGACTCCGTCCGCCTGCACCGAAGTTGCACCTGAAAGGGAAGTTGCAGCCCCAGCTCAGGTCGAATCCATCGTCCTCGAACGGCCGAAAAACAAGTCCGACGTCAGCAAGCCGGTTGTTGGTTCTGCGCGAAAGTTTGAGGGAAGTTTCCAGTCCTCGATGCTCGAACTGAACCGCATGAAGAGCGGTTCGAAGACCACCGATTTTCTCATCTCTCTTGCGCTGAATCTCGCACTTCTGGCAGGGCCGGCTGTCGCCGGGCTGTGTTTCACCGACACCATCAACCTGAAGCAGTATGCCTCGACCTTCCTGGTTGCGCCGCCACCGCCACCACCGCCGCCCCCTGCGCCGGCCGTCGTGTCGGTCAAAGCTCCGCCTGCGCACAAGGTGTTTGAAAACGCGGGCAAGCTGCTGGCGCCCACGGCGATCCCCGAGAAAGTGGCGGAAATTAAGGAAGCACCTCTGCCGCCCGACGTCGAGGGATTCGGCGGGGTTCCCGGCGGAGTGCCCGGCGGCGTTGCCGGAGGCTCGATGGGAGGCGTCCTCGGCGGAGTGATCGGCGGCGTCAAGCCCGTGGCCACGCCTGTTGTCCCGAAAGAGGTCAAACGAGCACCCATTCGCGTTGGCGGGCATGTGCGGGAGCCCCAAGTAATCAAACGCGTGGAACCGACCTACCCGCCGTTGGCACGGCAAACGCACCTGCAAGGTGTGGTGCTGATTGATGCGATCCTTGATGAGCACGGGAACGTTGTGGAGATGAAAGTAGTGTCGGGTCCCGTGTTGCTCATTCAGGCAGCGCTCGATGCCGTCCGGCAGTGGGAATACGAGCCAACCTACCTGAACGATGAACCCATTGCTGTGCGAATGAACATCATCGTGACTTTCCGGCTGTCGCAGTAGCAATTGAGGTTCGGACGGAGAGGCAGGGCGAGGCAGTGTAAGCTTGCCCCGCTCATTTCTTCGCCGCTTTGCCCTGCACTCAGGCTTGTGCAGCAGCAGCCGGCTTGTGCAGATACTTCACAAGCAAAACATCATTTCCCTTTTCGCTGTAAATCAGGTCGTCTACCAGGCGCTTGGCCATCAGAATACCGAAGCCACCCGGCCGCTTGCCTTGTGCTTCGCGCGTATCCATGTGCTTAAAGGGATCATCCTCGGGATTGCCGAGGGCGCTGTGCTGCAATTCTTCCAGAGAAAAGCCCTGGCCCGGATCTCTCACCCGGCACAACACCATGTGTCGAGTGCGGACATAGCTTACTTCCACGTGTTGCGACGGATCGAAGCCTGCGCCGTGTTCCATGGCGTTGACCAGGATTTCGCGAAAAGCGGCAGCCACTTCCTCGGTCTCGGCGTCCGGCAAGCCGGAGGCCTCGCGATAAAACTGCACCAGCCGGTTGGCCGTAGGTAGATCGCAACGCACGCACAGCCTTACCCAGTTCGGAGTTGCCATAAGCACCTCGATACCATCGCTCCAGTAAGGCTCGGCCATCGCAATACGAATCATTTCCGCCATCTTCTCGGTCGAAAACGGGCGCGAGAAATAGCTGAACGCACGCTCGCGAATTGCGGCAAGCACGTCTCCGGTTGTGAATTCATCGGTGAGAATGATCATGCGGGTCTGGGGCCGCACCATGCGCAGGCGCCGCAGGAACTCTACATCCTCTCCTCCGGTGGTGTGAATGCCGGTGACGATCAGGTCGTAGGCTTGCGCTTTCGCCTTCTCCATGGCGTCTTCATTGTTCCCGGCAACGTCCACCTGCCATTTTTCATGCTCGAACATCCGGCGGAGCAGTTCATTGAGTTCCGGACCGGAATCGACAATCAGTGCGCGATGGTTCCTGATGGTGCTGGGCGCGGGGGCGGGGGTGTGCTCGGCCATGAGAAGCCTCGGGGGAGTGATGTTCCGCCGGGAAAAACAACGTTAGCATGCAGGAAGAAGCGAGGGCGCGCAAGAGGGTGGCACGCCCCCAAAAGGCACTATCCGACTTCGCTGGTCATCAAGAACAGCGGCTTCATCTCAAAGCTCTTGAAGACCGGGCGCAAGCGCTCAATGCTGTAGTGCTCCTTGACGTTGATAAACTTCTTCGTCGCAGTGACAGTCTCGATGGGCATGTTGTCGTAGCAACCGTTCTTCAGTACCACCAGCCGTCCATGAATCCGGTTGAGCAACAGATCCAGGGCCAGGTTGCCGTACGCCATCGGTACGATGGAATCGATGGCGTCGGGGTCGCCACAGCGCACCAAGTAGCCCAGCTTTTGGCTGATGCATTCGATTTTCTTGCCGTTGTTGTACTTGGGCGAAAGCTCGGTGAGTTCCTCGGAAACCAGATCCCCGATGCCACCGAGTTTCTTGTGACCGAAGGCATCCGCGTCCTCCTTCTGGAAAACCATTTTGCCGCCCTCGAACATGGCACCTTCAGAAACCAGCACGATGGCGTAGCGGCTGGGGTTACGGTTGCGGTCGTTGACCAGAAGTTCCGTGAGCTGATCAATCTTAAATCTGTGTTCCGGAATCACGCAGCGGTGTGCGGCCCCTGCCATGGTCGGTAACATGGCCGTAAAACCAGCATAACGGCCGAAAACTTCCAGCACCATGAAGCGTTCGTGGGACCCAGCCGAGGTACGCAGCGCGTTAGTCATCTGGATCGTGCGCGTGATGCAGGTGCTGAAGCCGATGCAATAGTCGGTGCCTGGCACGTCGTTGTCCATGGTCTTCGGGATGGCCACGACACGCACGCCTTCCTGGTAGAGGCGCACGCCATAGCTCAACGTGTCGTCGCCGCCTATGGGGATCATGTATTCGATGCCGAGCCACGCGAGATTCTTGAGCACCTCCGGGGTCAGGTCGTTCTTCTCGGCGCTAAATTGATCACGGAGATGTTCCGGCACGCTGTTCTTACTGACGCGTGCCGGGTTGGTGCGCGAAGAGTGCAAGAAAGTGCCACCGGTGCGGCCGGCCCGGTTGACGACGTCTTCGGTGAGCCGTTGAAAATTGTTCGAGTTGTCGTGTTTTTCGTCCCGTACCATGTCGACCAGCCCCGCCCAGCCCCGACGGATGCCGATGACTTCGTAGCCTTCACGCAGCGCGCGGAACGTCACGGCTCGGATCGCCGGGTTCAGCCCCGGTACGTCGCCGCCTCCTGTCAAGATTCCGATTACGCCCTTCTTCACGTTGATATTCGCCATAATGCCCGGATCGCCTCAGAGTGAATTAGCAAAACAAATGATTATGGACGTCCCTATCAATTTTAGGAAGGGGGAAACTCTCATGAAATAACCCGCTCCATCCTATCGAAATTTTGGTTGCCTTGACACCGCCGGCGCGGAAATGACTGGCCCATCACGCTTCGATGCGCGTCCCAAGAACGTCTAAGAATTTCGCGAGCCATGCCGGGTTTGCCGGCCAAGCCGGGCCGCTCACCAGATTGCCGTCCGCTACTGCTTCGGTCATGGCCAGTTCCACGTAAGTTCCGCCGGCGCGAGTGACGTCCGGTGAAACCGCGGGATAGCAACTGCACTTCTTTCCTTTCAGCACATCGGCTGCGGCCAGAACCTGCGCTCCGTGGCAAAGAGCGGCAATGGGCTTGTTGGCGCTCGCGAAGTGGCGAACGATGTCAAGCACGCGGGGATTCAAACGTATGTATTCGGGAGCGCGACCGCCGGGGATCACCAGCGCGTCGTAGTCCTCCGCCTTCACGTTGTCAAACGTGGCGTTCAAAGAAAAGTTGTGGCCGCGCTTTTCCGAGTATGTCTGATCGCCCTCGAAATCATGGATCGCCGTGCGCACCAGTTCTCCCGCTTTCTTTCCTGGGCATACCGTATGCACGGAGTGCCCCACCATCAGCAGCGCCTGAAACGGCACCATCACTTCGTAGTCTTCGACGTAATCGCCCGTCAGCATCAGAATGTTTTTGCGCGGCATCGCGAGCCTCCTGAGGAAAAACAAAAGCATAGCAAACTGCGAGAGAAACCGTGGATTACAACCTGTTCAACAAATGTCGAGAGCTTCTCAGAATATTCTGCGCTCGCCAAGCGGCTCAATCTGAGTGGAGTGGTGCGCGTGGAGGCGCAGGGTGTGTCGGACGAAAAAGTAAAGCCCCGGGGCCGGTGGGCATCCCGTAGTTGGAATCGCGACGCAAAACGCCGCCCTGCTGACGGAATTCGAGCCAGCGCCTAAAAAACCCCACCATCGAGTTTCACATCGGACCAGTGAGCTGGCCTCCCGGCAAAGGAATTCAGATTTGGGCACTGAGTAGAGAGAGCACAGCCAGCGCAGGGATTCTCAACCCGAGACGCCGCGTGGGTTCAAAACAGGGACGTGTGAGACTGACAACAGTTCCTTATCGTACACGTATCTCCGTTTCATCTTGTAACAGGCCGTCCCTCAAGAGGTTAAGCGGTTAGCCGCGACGGGCCCTACAGGGCTGTTGGGACCTTTTCTTGCATCTGGCTCTCTGGGAGGGAAACGAACTTGTCTGCCATCCGGAGGTGCCCGGCAACTCGCGCCCGGGCGTTGGGGGTCCCGTTTTTGTTTCTTGTGGTGGTTTTGACGTTGCAGGTTTGTCTCCCAATTGCTGCGCAAATCTCAACTGAGGCGCCCCGGAAAATCAGGGTGGCGGTAAAGCCGGATTATTCCGACCTGGCCCGCCGTTTGAATCTTTCCGGCACTGTCAGGGTGGAAGTTTTGATCGCTCCGGACGGCAAGGTGAGGAAAGCCAAAGTGGTGGGTGGAAGCCCGGTGCTTGGCCAGGAGGCGCTGCGCGCGGCGTCCTTGACCGAGTTTGAGCCGGCCGCTAAGGAGACCACGCAAGTCATCGAGTTCACCTTCGAAAGACAGTAAGCAGCATAGAAGCCCTTACCGACGAAAGAAAACGGGCGCGAAGACTCGCCGCCCCGGGTGTCTTCCTTTCGGCTCTCGGTTACTGCACGATCGCGGCGGTACTGGACACCGCGTGGTCTTCGATCGTCAGCATATCGGTGCGCATCTTTTCCCACTCGCGCAAGACCAGTCCGCGTGACGCGAAGAAGCGGCGGATTTCCGGCGAATCCCAGCGCAGCACTTCTTCGAGCACCGGCACGAGCACGCTCATGGCGTTGTCGCTCAGAACCGTGCGGCGAGCGATGCGCGTGATGAACTTCGCCTCCGACACGGCGATGGTCAGCCCGTCGTACTGGTTCACGTGCATCATCACCGGCAAATCGGAGCTGCCGTCACCCATGTAAATGATGTGGTCATGGCTGATGCCAAGCGTCGCCCGCAATTCCTCGAGAACGGTGATTTTCCCCCAGCCCGCCGAAGCGCGGACGATCGAGTCGACTTCACCTGTGGCCTCGTTGTAGCGGAATCGCGTGCCGAAAATGTGATCTGGCGAAACGATGCCTTCCAGCGCCGACTGGATAATTTCCTGCGGCGCGGCCGAGATCACATAGAACGAAATCTTGTAGCCATCGGAGATGCTGTCGAGCGAACGCGCAAACAGGTCCACGTCGTGCTTCAGCCGGATGCGCTTCCCGGTCTCGATGAGGTGCTCCTTGCGGACGCGCCGGAAGTCCGGGTCGTGCAGGATCAAGTAAGAAAGTTCGGCTCCCTGCTGCACCAGGTTCATCTCGGACAGTCCCTTCACCTTGTCGTGAAAAGCATCAAATCCGATCAACTCGCTCAGGACCACGCCGGAGTCGTTGAAACTCAAGGTCTGGTCGAAGTCACTCGCCAGAAGGTATTGCTTGGCCATTCGGTGTTGCTCCTTTATGCCCTGTTCTGGGGTCATCTCGCCCGCACGCCCCTGGGCGCTTGAACCGGCTGGTTAGCTCGGTAAAGAAATCCTCTCTTCCACGGTACCCAGACTCGGGCCCGCTCACCGCACGAATAATTTTGATCGGTGCTATGCGCGGCAGAAGTGAATAAAGTATTGAATATTGATGAGATGCATCAGAAGGGTAAATGGTTGAAGAAAAATGGGTTAGCCTTGGAAGGGCTTTGGAATCAGGGGTTTGGACGGGGTCCGGGCAGGGACTTGGGATACGAAGAAAAAGCGATGGTTTTTGTCTGGGTTTTAGTCCCAGCCTTTCCGCCAGACCCGAGCCCAGTCTAGTTCTGGGATGCGGTTTGCGAGGCCGGGGCGGGGGCTGCCGGGTCGGGCGGCTGGTCCTCGACCTTGTAAAGCTGCCCATGGCGAAGGTAGAGTCGCTGGGTCTCCTCGCGGTTCAAGGGACGTGCGCCCCGGCGCCCAAAGACTGCTAGCTGATTGCCGGATTCATCGACTGCCCGGTCACGGTCAATGCCCTTGGAGATGGCCAGCGCGGGCCCCTTGGTGCGCGCGGTGGCGATGAGCTTCGGGCTGGGGCGCGGAGTAAAACCGGAGAAGTGAGAGGGATCGTCCCAGGGCGATAGGATTTGCAGCACGCGCATGCCATTCTGGCCGTCGGCTACGAAGGCGAACGCGCTGGCAGCGACCATCCCGATCTTCACATCGTTCACGTCGTTCATTGCGCCGTTCGCGGTGAAGAGTTGGTCGAGTTTTGGGGCTTCGGGTTTTTCCACATCCACGATGCCGAGACCCTGCTTGCCGGCAGAAACGTAGGCGTAAGTACGCGCCACATAGATGTTGCGGGCATCAGCGAACGGCACCCTTGCCTCCGGGACGATTTTGGGCTCCGCGAGATTGCTGACATCGAACACTTTCAGCCCATCCCCGTCCACGACGAAGGCGTAGCGGAACTGCACCGCGATAGCGCGGGGATCGTTTAGTGTCGGAGCGCCGATGGTGGCGGTGATTTTGGGCGCCAGCGGGTTGTCGAGATCGACCACGACCAGCGTCCTGTCGGTAACGATGTAGGCATAGGTTCCCACGATAGCGATGCGACGGGCGCCGGTGAGCGCAGCATCTGGATTAAACGTGACCGCGCGCTTCAGGAAATTGTTGGTGGGGTTGCCATCGAGCAGCGTGCCCACGCCGGGACTCTTCGCTTTCAAGTCTGGTGTGCCCACGACGATCAGGCCTTCCTCCTTGTCGGCAACATAAAGAAAGCCATAAATCAGGTGAATGGGTTGCTCTTCGTTTTCTGGCGCACGCCTACGTAGGGGATCCACACCCAGCGTGGTTGGCGAGGCAACGGCGACGGCGTTCTTGCTCGGTACATAAAACCGTTGACCAAGCGGGGAGACAGGCGCCGTGGTCACCGGTTCGGAGAAACCTTTATTATCGATGTTTGCTATATCGTAGACCCGCAACCCGCCCTTCCCGTTGGCCGTGTAGGCATATTCGCCGCGCGCCTGAATATCAAGGACGGTGCCCGCATGCGTCGTTGCCGCATACAGTTGTCGGTTGCGCGCAACAAACCTTTTGAAATTGTCCGGATAGGCCAGCCGTTCGAGATCGCTGCCATAAATCGCTTCCGGCTCGTCGTGCTCCGCAACAGCGACCGCCTCGAATCCTTTCTGGCCGGTCGCGACATAGACATAGCGACCCATAAAGTTCATGAAGTTTGTACCTTGCAATAGCACCTGGGCCAACCACGCGTTGTTGTCGTTCGCCGCAGAAACATGACAGTCGCTACATTGCTTGGTCTCCTTGGCCCGCACCGTGTGCGGCACAAAGGTGCTGAATGCTTGGCCGGAAAACCCTTCAGCCGAAATGGTCTGCTGGGTGTAGTAGAGCCACTCGCGGTTCGCATTCTGCGAACTCACCAGCACCGCGCAACTCGAACGTGCCGGAGCGATGCGGTGCCCCGTCACCGTTCCATCCACGCCCAGAAAATAGGCGTCGTCACGCAGCACCTGGAAGTTGTAGCTCGTATAGTTGCGGGTCAGCAGACCTTCGTTATGCAGCATCGGCCGCCGCACATTGGCGGTCATCTGCAAATGGCACCCGAAGCAGGTGGGTGTCCAGGAGGTGTGGCAGGCATAACACGTCATCGAAGCGTTTGAATGAGCCAACTGTGAGTCGTCACCCGGCGCCTGGAAAAACGGGGCGCCTTCCTTGTTCATCAATTTCGCTCGCAGGGATTTCATGTTGAAGTGCGCATTGCCCGGCGTGATGGTGTCCTTCACCTGCACAATCTCCCATTCGAGCTTTT
>Ga0126371_10001302_pt1 | contig 20994 bp, 29 predicted proteins | sample PanSoiMetaPlot_4_FD_110145 | JGI IMG/M metagenome (GOLD analysis project Ga0126371, IMG submission 110145) | Tropical forest soil microbial communities from Panama - MetaG Plot_4 | ecosystem: Environmental > Terrestrial > Soil > Tropical forest > Bulk soil | place: Panama | collected 2016-02-17 | reverse complement strand
CCGAAACCCTACGAATCAGGACAGAGGCTTTAGACGTGGCTACCGTCTCAAAACTAGCCAACATGGGTGTTTGTAGCTCAGTAGAGAGCGTCCTGGGTACACGAAATAAGGGGAGTATGCCTGGGAAGGTCGGTGGTGCAATTCCACCCTTCGCCCTTTATATCCAAAAGTCGAAGAGCCCTGCACTGAAATGCCAATGCAGGGCTCTGTATTTGCCTCGAAAATCATCGACTCCTCTGAAATCGCGCTACGTTGCGATTCTGATGGGTAGGTATCCCATCTATCACAAAACCGCAGACAAGCCCTCTCTGCCCTCACACAATCGCAAGACCCTGCCATTTCACGGACCTCTCACTGAGAACATCTTTGCACAATCCCCTGCTCTTTCATTGCTCCTGCCATGACTTCCCTGAAGACACTGTTTTTCAATGAGAACATCTCTTGACAGAAGCACATCAATGTGAGATAATAGCAGCATATTCTGTGTAACCAATCGTAGAAAAGAGAGAAGAGATTGACCAATAACACTGATCTCGCAGCGATCGCTGCCATCGCGGACTCCACTGCCATCCCTGCCTTCTCAGAGAGTCAGCAACGCGATGCATTGCAAGCCATTGCGGACTTCCGTGAACTTGCACCGCGTTTCCTGGACAGCGCGGAGGCATTGATCAAGAGTGGAGAGCCTGGTGAGGGGCTTTTCATGACTGCCACCAATGGGGCACGGTGCCATACGATGATTTTCACGGTCTGCAAAGCGTTGTGGGCCCTTGAGCAGATCGAGAACGTAAAGCGTTGGGGAGAGAATGCAGTCAGGATGGGCAAGGAGAATACCAATGTGTAAACAATGCACAACCGTCAAAGACCGCGTTGAACGTCACGGCAAACGCACGGGCTGCGTTGCCATCGCAGAGCAAGAGCCACCGTACCGTAGTGTCCCTGCTACGCCAAGGGTCCTCACCAGGGATCTCAAGGTTGCCTGTGAAGTCGAGGCAGGCGATGTGATCTTTGTCCAGGGCAGATACTTGCAACCCTTCTGCTCTCATGCCCTTTACCGCGTGCGTGTCACCGACAACCACTGCCCTCTCCCTGGCAAGCATCGATTTGCAGGGGAGCTCATCGACTTCAAGGACAGCCCTGTGCAATCGATGCTTTTCCCGGAGAGGCAAAGCTTTCGCGTGGATATGAAAGTGAAGGTGAAAGCGTGATTGATCGTGATCGACTTGGAGAATTTGTCCGCATGGCTTGGATTGAATGGGCGCATGAGCAACCCGATCCAAAGCCATCGTGGCTGGTGCCCTATCAGGATCTCTCTGAAGCAGACAAAGAAGCTGATAGACGCATTGGCGAATTTGTCATGAATGTCCTGGACAAGAATTATCATCCCCTTGATCTTTATCAGACAGAGGTCAGGCGTACCACAGGTACTGTAGGATTCAGTGATACCCTGGTCATGGCTTCAATGGGACTTGCAGGGGAAACAGGGGAAGTCATTGACCACATCAAGAAATACCTCTTCCATGCCCATAACCTTGACCAAGAGAAGCTTGTGAAAGAGCTGGGTGATGTTGCATGGTATCTCACTGCACTCTGCAATGTGATCGGTGTGCCATTCAAGGAAGTCATTGAGAAAAACGTTGAAAAGCTACAAAAAAGGTATCCTGACGGATTTAGCTCTGAACGATCCAAGAACAGAGAGGAACACTAAATGTCAATACAGCGCATTATGCAACAGTCAAAGGATCTCATCCTTGAACACGGCGTGCATCCGCCAGCGATGTTCGTTGACTTTGCCTCCGATCACATTGGAAAGCAGATCTTCCTTGACAATATCCCGGAGGACTTGGATATGTTCCACAAGACGATGTTCATGCTTGGGCGCGATAAAGCGGAACAGCTACCCGATGAGGACCTTGCCTCTCTCTGCTTTGTCGCTGAAGTCAACGGCGTGCGCATTGAAGTCGAGGATGAGCCCAAAGTAACCGACCGTCGAGAATGCTTACTCTTTCAGTACCTGGCCGTGCTTCCACCGGACCCAGGGGAGTCGAAGAAAAACCTTGAGCTTTCCCTGCACTTCGTTGAGCTCATCCGCGATGGGCAAGGCAAGCTCATTGATCTCTTGACCGATGACAAGTCTGCCCTGACCTCTGCCTATCAAGTGCTCCCGCCGACTGCGTTCCTGGCAGGATGGTCATCGGCGCGGATGTCAGAGGAGATGCAGGGCAAGATCATTGCAAAGGCAAAGCGAGCAACGAGAAAGCAGCGGATCAAGGAAAGCTGGGGATAGCCTGTGGCAACGAGACCTGCAAAGCCAATCGAAGAAGTCGGGGCAAAGCGGACAAGGCATGGCGGCGTCCCTCAGAAATGGGTGCTGAGCGAGCAAGGCCGACGCATGATGCTTGAACGCTATGACGGCACATCAGAGCGCATCACTGAATTGCAGCGGTATCTTGGTGTGCCTCGCAGCGTTGTCCATCGATGGGCAAGGGAGTTGCGCCTTTCCGGTCAACAAGGCGCAATTTGGACGCCTGAAGAGATTGACTACATTGCGCGACACTTCAACACAAAGAAGACAGGGGAGATCGCAGAACATCTTGGCAGAACAACGCTTTCCGTGAAGGCCAAGGCCCGTCAGCTCGGGCTTGATGTCCCTGATGGCTATAGTCTTGACGAGATTCGCCAAGGCATGGGACGATCCTGGGAGGCCGCTGCCAGGTGGACGAAGCAAGGCATGATCAAGGGGGATCGTCGCGCCTTCAATGCAACGACCTGGAACTTCACGGACAAGGATATCCGTGACTTCTGGCGCAAGTACCCCGAAGAAGTTGACCTATCCCGCGTCGACAAACTGTGGTTCCTGGATATTTGTCTTGATCTTGGCAACCTTGGTTGACTTCCATGCTATCATAGAAGCACATTGATATCCTTTCCACCCGGCTTTAACGCTTAGAGCCAATATCGAACGACAAAGTGCCTCGCTGCTCTCCCATGGCAAGCGAGGCCTTTTCTTTGCCTGATGCCGTGTGTTATCATGGCACCGCACCGAAGACCTCCGTAGAGAGCAAAGCGATCAGTGCAGGCCCTGCCAACATGGGGAGAGTCGGCAGGGCTCCTCTTGCATTATTCCTCAACTTGGCTGTATACTCACAGCAATACCGTACAATCATACATCCAAGCAAGGCAGAGCTTTTATCATGGCAAACGGGGACGCATCCAAGGAAACAATGAAAGCCAAGGCATTTTGCGACGCCTATTTAGCCATGGGGCCGACGCGTAGCCTTGACAAGCTTTCTGAGATGGAAGTCGATGGCATGACCGTCGGACGTCGGCATCTTGCAGGATGGTCGGGGAAATGGAATTGGGTGAAGCGAGCGGAAGCATATGATGCAGGGCAACTTGAGAAGAAGCGCATGCGTCGAGAGCAAGAGCTTGATTCGCTCTACGATGAACTTGCCAAGCTTTGCCGTGAAGAGCGTGCCAAGACCTTGATCGACATTGAGAAGCTACGATCATCAGAGAAAGGCCTGGGCTCCATTGCCTCAGTGAACCTCCTCAAGTTGCTCATCGATACGCACTTGCACGTCCTTGGCGACGGGGATAAGCACAAGATTGAGCTGACAGGCAAGGACGAGGGACCTCTTGAGGTAGAAGTCACAACCTTCTGGGGCCGTGGCACTGACCCGCGTCGCAAAGTCGAGGATAGCACGGCAACCGCAGAGCAGACCGATGAAGAGAGCGATGTGAGCGTGGAGTTTGGCACGGAAGACGATGATTTTTTCAATGAGAACAACTCTTGACATTTTGACAGAGGAGATTTTATGAACAGCAATCCCGCAGACAAGAAAGCTCAGATAGAAAACAATTTCACTTACCATGCTCCCAAGCCAGGGCAACCTGAGAGATATCAGCGTATCCGTGACAAAGCCAAGGAACTTGCCCTGCTTATCGTGGAATTGACACCGCATTCACGGGAACAGTCCATTGCGCTCACTGAGCTTGAAACATCGGTGATGTTTGCGAATGCGGCTATTGCCAGAAATGAGTAGTTGATGGCAACGGAGCAGCAAACCAAGAAAGTCCGCTTGGGACTCTACAAGCCACACGATGGACAGCTCAAGCTGCACAATGCCAGGCAGCGCTTCCGTGCGTGTTGCTGGGGTCGTCGCGCTGGCAAAACCTTTGGATGCTGCAACGAACACGTCAAAGTCGGTGTCGAGCGACGCAGGTCATTGAATTGGTGGGTTGCACCAACGTACAAGCAAGCTGAAATCGCGTTCAAGACGATTGTCCGTGCTATGCGGGATCAAATGACGGGACGTCCCAACTACACGGACCTGTCATTCAAGCTCTATTCCTCCGAGTTCGAATTCCGTAGTGCCAAAGAGCCCGATAACCTCCGTGGTGACGGTGTGCATCATCTCACTATCGATGAATGCCGTGACATCAAGGCAAGAGCATGGACAGAGGTCATGGCCCCGATGCTGGCAGACACCGACGGCACGGCAGTCTTTATTTCAACACCGCAAGGGCATGATTGGTTCCATCAGATCTACATGATGGGTCAGGACCCGCTAGAGCGAGAGTATTGGTCATTCTCTGCACCTTCCTACATCAATCCCTATCTTGACCGTGCCTACATCGAAGAAATGCGCCGCACGCTACCAGAGGACAAGTTTGCTCAGGAGATTTTGGCACAGTTCCTCAAGGACGCGGCAACGGTCTTTAAGCGTGTCGATGGCTGCATTGAAAATCCTGGCAAGGTCATCTATGGCAACTCATACCAGGAAGATCCCATTCCAGGCCATCACTACCTGCTTAGTTGGGACCCAGCGAAGCGCTCTGACTTCTCTGCCATCGGTGTCCTGGACTGCAATACGGGCCGACTCGTTGCCTTTGACCGCGATAATCAGACGGAGTACAGCGTTCAGATCATCCGCGTACTTGCACTGGCATTCAAGTATAACCGTGCAAGCATTGTGATGGATGCCACGCGCGACGATGCGATCCTTGAGCGTCTGCAAGAGTCAGGCTTGGCAGTGGATGGTATCTATTGGACCAATCCTCTCAAGCGTGCCATGGTCGAACGGTTGCAGCTGGCAATTGAGCACCGGCAAATCAGCTTTCCCAATATTGCCATCATGATCTCTGAACTCAAAGCCTATGGCTACAAGGTCACGGCATCGCGCAACATTGTCTACGGAGCCCCGGACACGCAGGAGGACGGTGTACAAGTCCATGATGACACGGTATCAATGCTCATGATGGCAGTGCACAATGCCAACCTTGCCCGTGAGATCCCCTTCATTCGCAGTGGTGGCACGGATAGCACTGCCATCCCCGAGCCGCGCAGCTTCGAGGACGATGTGGAGCAAGGCTACATCGATGAGGATCAACGACAAATCCTTGAGCGTCGCCAGGCAAGCACGGGGAAGATCCTGCAGAGTATTTTGAGTGGGAGGTTTGGTCTGTGATCTACTACCACACCGAGCATATCAATGCAGATCTGGGAACGCAGGGCATTGACGAGGCGATTCAGCGAGGGCTCACGGCACTCAGCGCGGAGGCAGGGCAAGCAGTGATTCTCGACGCAATTATCCCCGTGTCGATCGGGGACCGTGCCTATCTGGTGATCATGGCAAAGCCGTACAATGATCCTGCCAATGATCTCAAGGCAGTCTTTGAATAACCTTGACGGGCCTAAGAGGATACAGCATGAGCAACAAACGACAGCGCAAAAAGCAGAAGATATCTCTGCTCAAGGAAAACAGCGGGCACACTCCCAAGCCCTCCAATTGGGAGCAGCTCTCTGCGAACCCCGTGCTTTCCTCTGCCTTCCAGGAACTGTCCGTGAGCCTGCAACGATCCCAAGCCCTGGCAGAGCAACGCGCTGTCCGCTCTAGCACTGGTGCCCCTGCCTCCGAATTCCTGGACTTCTCCCATGCCCTCGCTGTGATCGACCAACACCCTGAGCTTGTCCCCTACATCCGTGAGCTTCAGGCAGGGGACCGCCGTGAACTTCTCCGACAATCAACGATGACCCCTGAATTTCAAAGACAATCCCCGACTGCATCGTATCCCCAGGCACAAGGCACAATGGGTGGATGGTCGTATACTAACAAGAACCAGGCGCAAGGGGTGCCCAATGTCCCCTTGCTTCGATACTACGCTGACAACAATGTCTGGACCAGGGCTGCTATCAATGAGCGACGCACACAGATTGGCAGCGCTGAGATCGCTGTGATGCCAGGAGATCCAAGGCGTCGCTATGACAAGAAAATCAAAGCGAACCTTGAGCTTATGCTTGACCAGCCAAACGAACGTAGACAGAATTGGCCTGAACTGATCTCATCGGTTCTCGAAGATGTGTTAGTGATAGGCCGTGGTGCGATCTCGAAGAATATGACGGTCGATCGCAAACCCGTTGGCATCTACGCAGAGGACGGATCAACCGTCAAGATCTTCCCCGATTGGGACGGGGACCCCGACATGCCCCGCTATGTCTATGAAGAGCCAGGGTCATCACGGAAAGTTCCCTTGAGGAACGATGAAGTGATCATGCCCTTCTACAATCCTGCCACCTACCGCTTTAGCCTTTCGCCAGTACAAGTCTTGATGGATGTGATCAAGGCAGACATTGAAGCCTCACGGCAGGCACTGAGGACAATGCAGCAAAAGCCTCCGCCACATGCCTTCCAGATCCCCAATGCCTCTGCGACACAATTGGAAGCTTTGCGCAATGCCTACGATACCAACATCGGCGGACAGCAAGAGTTGTTCTGGTTCGGTGGCCCTAATCCTGCATCGCACTTTCCATTGATATTTTCAGCGAGGGACAACCAATTCCTGGAATATCAGGTCTACATGGTCAGGAAGATCTGTGCAGCATTCCAAATCTCTGCACAGCAGTTACAGATGACGTTCGACATCAACCGTGCAACCGCTGAAACCCAGGCAGCACACAGTGAGGATGCAGGACTCATACCGCTGCTCTTGCTCATGGAAGGATATCTCAACCGTGAGCTCGTTGCAGACTATGCGCCCCCTCTGCCATACGGGCGCTATGATCTCTATGCCGTCAATTTGCGCATTATGTTCCCAATGGTCTCCGAGCAAGCAAGGCAGTTGCATGCCAAGGAAGCCCTTGAGATGGCAAGTCAGGGATTAGCGGGACTACCAGCATTAACCCTGAATCAGGTGTTGACTGCTCGTGGCGAGTTAAACGTCCCGGGCGGGAACACGTTCTACGTGATGACTACCAATGGGCCTGTTCCATGGTTGTCCTATGATGGCGAAACAGGCGACTATGCTCCGATCTCCACAGGTGGCACCCTTGGAAGCCAAGATGCAGCTGGGGGACCCAGCGAAGACAGTGATGACCCTGGCATTCCCGATGACTCAGGGAGCAACGAGGAAAGCAATGAGAATGCACCGGAGTCCGGTGGGGATACCTCTGCTAGTGGGGACAGTGCTCCTGCGTCGGGTGACATGGGCGGTGGTGCTGAGAAGTCCTTGTGGTACGATGCCCGCCCGCCTGGCATGCCATGGAAGCCCAAGCATATGCAACGCTATGCCTTGCCCATGTCCAGGAAAAGCGCGGATGATACATTGATCCCCAAGGCAGAACGCAAGGCACGCAAGGAGTTGAAGCAAGGCATTTCAAAGATATTCGAGGATGCTGCAAAGAGAGGAAAAAAATCATGATCTTACCATCCAATATCGGACAGCAACCGCAATACCCGCAAACCAATGCCAACGTGGTCTATCCGCAAGGCATTCAGCTCAATGTCATCCTTGCACCCGGCATTGCGATTTCCGTGACCGTCGGTGCAGACAGCGTGGAGCAGTGGCTTGCGTTGTGGCAGCAACAAAAGCAAGGGCAAGGGCAAGAGATGAAAATCATTCAGCATGTGCAGGAAAGCAAGAATGGACAACACTAGAATCACCGTTGTCCCTGCTATCAAGGCATTCGAGGACTACAAGCAGGGAGATATGAGCAAGCAAGATGGTTGGTGGATGCTCAAATGCCCTGGATGCGGGAAATTGAGCAGCGTCGATCGTGGCAAGATCATTGAGAACGATGAAAACACAGTCTCAACCAGGGCATTCCTGCACTGCCATGGTCGCACGGCACATCGACGATACGTCATTGAAAAGAACGTCGTGAGGTGGCTCTAATGTTATTCGAGCATAGACCACATCGGCACAAAACGATGAATCTCAACGAAGTCCATGACAATTCACTGAGTTTCGGGGATCGCATTGCAGACAAAGTTGCCAATGGTATGGGGTCAATATCTTTTATCCTTATCCAAAGCATCATTCTTGCAGGGTGGATCATATGGAATAATATGCCTTTCCTGCCTCACTTCGATCCTATGCCATTTATCTTATTGAACTTATGTCTATCATTTCAAGCAGGATACGCGGCTCCGTTCATTTTAATATCTCAAAATCGTCAAGCGTCCAAGGATAGATTAGCGGCAGAACATGATTATCTGATCAATGAACGCAATGAAGAGGAAACACGGGAGATCATGGCACATCTTGGCAAGCAGGACGAGAAGATCATCGAGATCTTGGAAAAAGCCTTGCAAATCCTGGAACGCCTTGAGGCAAGATCATGATACTCACAGCGCTTGCCGTGCTTCTCATTGGCATTGCCTTGATCTGCATTGGAGTGGCAGCGCACAAGCGACGCATAGCACGGCAGTCACGGAGACTCGACGAAGTGCTTTTCAGACGGGAGGGAAGAGAATGACGAAGACGGACCAAATGATCATGCAGAGTTTATGGGCAAAATGTCAGAGGGAGAGGAGACTTCCCGCCCGTCTCATTGTCCCTGATGATATGGCTGCAAGAATGACGCATCGGCAGTTCGTGTTTCAATTGCCACCTGAGCTGCCCAAAATCACTGATGTCGTAGAAGGGTTATCGCTTGCAGATTTGCCTGATATAAGTGGAAATCGTCTCACTGTAGACATTATCCCCGAAAGCCAGGCAACCCCTGACGACTGGGGACGTGTCAAGGAACGCTTGGAGTGGACGCATTGACCTCCGACGAAAAGGCCCTGATTGCATTGCTTGTCGCTGCCTTCCTGCTCAGTAAATCCGAGGTCGCATCAATGACAACCTTGATCTTCACGGCACGCATGGACTCCGCCAAGGCAAGCTACGCACAGGCAAGCGATACGGTCGGGGCAAGCACGGATTGGGAGCCATCCGATGATCTGCAAGGACAGCTCAAGGACACATCGGAGCAGGACGCAGAGTCCATCGCTGCTACCTACGAGGCAGACCTGGAAAGCGTGGCAACGGGCTTTGCCGAATCATGGATGCTTGACCATGAAAGCCTTGATGGCTGTGAAGTCGCTGCAAGATCGGAGCTGTCAACGTGGGCAACGGATAGGGCAACGTGGAAGTCTGAGCAGATCTCAGGCTATACCTGTGGCAGCGGTGCGAACACTGGCACCAATGAATGGATCGATGACCTTCTCGATGAAGACATTGATCTCCCAGAGGGACTCAGTGTAGACGATGTGGAAGTCACGGTTTTACCTGAAGAAAGCTCATCGGATATCTGCAAGGAATATGCAGGGCAAAGCTTTGACATCGATGAGATCGATGAAATCATCGATCTACCCGCGCATTTGGGGTGTATTCATCGCAAGGTGATACAGATGAAATAGGGGTAAAATATGACATCGATCATTGATGAGATAGGGAATCTCGTCTACACCGAGGAAAAGCCGCTTGATGGCTTTGTCTTAGAGGATATCAGAGAAGGCTTTGCCCGCTTCGATAAACGCATTGATGAGCAGGGCTTACACATGGAACGCGTTGCAGTCTCTGGCTTTACATCGACTGCATGGAGCGGGCCACCACCCTATCCTATCAGGCGCATGGAGGACTTTCTTTCTTCATGGAAGCATCACAGCACATCCCCTGCAACCATATGCATCTCTGTAGTCATGGAGGAAGGACAGGAGTTAACCAAAGAGCAGATATTGATCATTGATCACTTTGCAAAGAAATGCAGTGCTGCACTCAATAGTTTTTATCATGACGGCTCACTGCCTACTAAAGAGGTCAAGGAACAACTTGACCGATTAAAACCAAAGGAGTAACCCATGTTTTTCAACAACCGCAACGATGTCATTGAAACCGCTGAGGATATCACCGATGTCCTTGGTGTCCATGTAGGCCAGGAGAACGGGCAGAGCGTTGCCACGTTCAAGGTCCTGCTCGACCCTGCAAAGGATTGGCAAGCGGTGAAAGAGTTTCTCTTCCACTTCACCAATGGCATCAATCACAAGACCATTGGTCCCGTCGCAGTCTCGGAGAGCCCCGCCGCATTGCCATCGGCACCTGTGTCGGCAGAGACGGTCGAGGCTCCTGCCGTGCCTGCGACTGCATCGACGGCAGAGGTTGTCAGCGCATCCGATGAAACGGTCAAAACCCCATCAGTAACACCACCTTCTAAGGGAGAAAAGTAGCATCATGAAAATATCGTCTGCAGGGCCGCTCGCATCGAGTGGCACAAAGGGGGCAAGCCCTGACTTCAAAATTCACACAAGTGCCATGCAGATCGACCCTGAGCATGAGAATATTGTGCGCATGGTCGGATCATCGACTGCGAGGGACCTGCATGGCGATACCATGGCAATCAGTGCTCTCACTGATATGGCGCAGTGTGATGCAGGGCTTACGTTGTGGCTCAATCATAGCTATGACTTGCCCAATGATTTATTTGGGTCCCTCATGGAAAAGCCAGAATTGAGGCTCAAGGAGGGCATTGCAGATCTCCACATTGTCAGCGATGTCGAGATGGATAATCCCGCTGCCGTGCAAACCTTGAAGCTGGTCAAGAATGGCAGGAAGCTTGGATGCTCCATTGGTTGCATGGTCACTGAATGCGAGATTGATGAAGAGAATGACGAGGGTGGATGGTGGCCTCCCATTATTATCCTGCACGTTCAGGTCCTGGAATTTAGCGTGGTCGGTATCCCTGCCAATCAGAGATGCTGGGTGGAGCCTGCCACGAAAGGCCTCTTTGAACGCGTGGCAAGCGAGGGACGCGGTGATGAGGCATTGAAGCTTGCCCCGGCAGTTAAGAGCCTCTACCCACGGGCATACGACGACTATTTGAAGACCCTCGACAACCTTGCCCTGCGTCGAGACCTTGAGCGCATTGAGATCAAAGAGGCACCGCGGCAGCGCATTGAGTGGATGCCCAATGAAAGAATGTTCGCAATGTCTACCAAGGGCGTGCTGAAACCAATGGAGCGCAATGAGGTCTCCAATGCCCTGGCAAAGAGTGGCGAGGAGAGGACATTGATCGGGTGGGACCCTGCAACTGAAACCGGATCTGCCGTAGCGGTCAAGACTGATGGCAAAGGAAATGTCCTTGAGGTGAAATCTCTCAACGAGAGCACAGAGCCCGACGAGGTCAAAGGAGCATCAGGGAAGACATCGTGGCCCTTGGCAGACGAAGATGCTGCATGGGACAAGGGCGCTGCCCATAAGCGCATCATGGATTGGGCGGGCGGTGATGACCCTGATTGGAGCAAGGTCAAATCCGTGCATTTCTGGTACGGAGACGATGGCAATAAATGGGGTGACTTCAAGTTACCCTTCTGTGACAAAATCGGTGATACGATCAAGGCTGTCCCCCATGCGATCTATGCATGCACGGGCGGACATGGCTTATCAGCGGCAGATATCCCAGAGGACGATGTTCCTGCTATCAAAAAGAAGATCGAAGTCTACTACCATAAATTGGGCAAAAAGGCTCCCTGGGAAGAAGAAGACAAAGAAGACGCCGTAGAGCCTGAAAAGGAGACCACTGTGGACAAGGCAGAGGAGACAACCAAGGAAGCCCTTGACGGCATTGCATCGGCAGAGGAACGCTTTAACGCTGAGCAAGAAGAGCTCGCAACAACCAAGAACGATGCACAGGTTGATACGCTCTCAGTCACTGCAAACATCGGGGGAAGGACTTTGCTTGCTACCGAAGTAACCCTTGCCTCTGCTCCTGCCGATGTGCAACTCTTCAATGCTCTCGCTTCCCGCTTTGGGCAACCTGAGATCTCCCTTGACGCCCAAGGCCACGTCCAGGTAAGCAAAGCTTTCCCTGAGCTTAGCCCTGAATCTATCCAGGACGCCATTGCGAAAGCTCTGAATATCGTGGAGACAACCAAGAGCGGTTCTGAGTTCTCTGCCAAAAACAAGAAGGCTCTCCAGGATCTCCACGACGGCATCTATGAGATGTGCAAAGGGCAGTTTCACCCCTGCGAGGAGATGGCAGCGAATAACGACGATGACGACGATGGCAAGGACAAGCCCGATGAGGACGAGGAAGAAGAGCAGAAAAGCTTCACCGAGATCCGCACCGAGATCACTGACTTGCGTCGCGATGTCACGGCCCTCATCGATACTCTGACAAAGCACGGCATTGATCCCAAGGCAATCAAGGACCTTCAAGGAAAGCTCAAAGACCTACAAAGCCAAGCCAAGGATGCAGAGGAAAACCTCGCAAAGCTCAAGAATATGCCACTAGGGCAACCAACGCGCCTTGCTCGCTCTGTCAAGACAGGGGATGAGGCAGCGACTTACCATGACCTTGCGCAGCTTTCCGCGCCTGCCATGGGAGACAATGAACGCCGATGGACACTCGAGGAGGCATTGAAGAGTACCATTGTGATCTCAAGAGGACTTCCAGGTGGAGAAATCTTGAACTATCGCAAGTGGCCCGAAGGCGTTGGGGGTTCCGTGAAAAGCGGAGTACGCCCTGAATTGACCGGGGCACAAAGGCAGTGGATGCATCCAATGGAGCAACTGTCCTACATTGATGGCAATGAGGCCTCGGTGCCTTGCTATGACGATCCTGCGGGCGTCAAGGCATAATCTTTGGAGAGCAGGGTTTTCTCTGCTCTCTCATCGAACAAGTCTTGACAATATTGCAATTCATAGCGTACTATTCTCTCAACAACTACAGTCCACAACCAGCGTAAGCAGCTGAGGAAGAGACCCTGCCATCGGCTCAAGAGCAGCTATGACAGGCCCCATCCAATGAAAGCCTCGATACAACGGTGTTAGTCCTTACGACAAGGAATACACCAATGCCATCCGATAGAGGATTTACAAGCGTTCAGCACCCCGCGAGTCAGAAATACTCTATGGACAGGCGTCGTCAAATCAACGAATGCCTGAAAATGACGGAACCGGAGCTGAAAGAGCTTTTCAAGCACATGGCCCAGGATCAGACACCGATTCGCGACGATGAGTCAATGGTATCCAAGATCATCGGCGAGATGTATAACATGCCGTTTATTCCCGCTGCGACAAAAAGCATCCTGGACTCAACAAACACCACGACAGGCAACGTACTCTTACGGCAAGACCTGGAACCAGTCCTTTTCTAACGTGGAGGCTTTAGTCAGCAATGACTATCGAAGAACCGCTCTGAATTCGGTGAACGTCCCAACGCCTCCGACGAGGGTAGTGGATAACGCCGAGCTAACTTCAGTCTAGCCCAAATAGGCGCAACTGAAGAGGTGTAGAGACTAAGCGAGCGGCTCCTGGATTAGCGAGCAAATTTTGAAAGAAGGGAATAAGCTCTTCTTCCTTGCCAAAGGTTTTGAAATGGCAAGGTTCACAAAGAGTAATCCCGTTGTTGAAATCGTTGGTCCCTCCTTTGTGGCAAGGGACGATATGGTGAATATCTAGGTTATCCTTAGATCCGCACCAACAGCATTGATGGTTATCACGTCTATGGATGAGTCGACGTTTGCGTTGAGAAAAAGCACGCCGTGCAGTATAACGCTTTCTAGGAGGACCGGAAGTTCCGCCTTTCCTCATGGGAATGCCGTGGCGTTTCAATGCGACTTGGACACTGCTCCCACTGCAATCAAGCTCATCCGCAATTTCTACCGTAGAGAGTTGTTGAACAACATACTTGTCATACAGCCAATCTCGATCATGCAGGATAGCAAGGCGAATGCTTCCCCTGGACTTGTATCGAATGGGGATGCCGAAGTTTCGCAAGTAGTAGCGGACATTGGCTTCAGTGCATTCCAGGAACTCAGCGATTTCATCAATGGTTTCCTGCTGTTCAACATAATGTTGAATCATCCACTCTTTATCAGGACGCCACTTATTCAATCCGTGCTGTTTCAATGCTTCAACAACGGTGCCGTTACGGCATCCGACTTCACGGGCGATAGAGAGAATTTCGCGTCCCTCAACGCAGTAGGCTTGAAAGAGGAAGTCTTTCGTGAGGATAGGGGACCAATCAATAGTTGGGTGACCAAAAGTTCCCATAATAAAAACACCTCCGATAGTGCTGTTCCGATTTCTTGTGGGGCGCGGTTCGGAAAACCGCTCGTCAAGCCGCTGATCAGGCAGCTTCTAGCCCTCTTTATTATAGCACAGCTCAGCTTTCTAGTCCAGGATGATGCCATAGTCCGAGCCTTGCAGGAATGCAAGGAGATTGACAGAAATGATCAATCCCATGCTACATGCATGAGTAACAAAAAGCACAGTATATTCGTTAAGCGCTTTCCTGTCTGGGAGCGGCTTGAGAAGATCCCCGCGAATGGACTTACTCACGTAGCAAACCAGATAACAGCGCCTGACTCCGGTTCTCTTGGATCAACAGTGATCACCGAGACAGGAACCGTGAACTACACGGCAGGCACGTATAATCGTTTGACCTTTCCGATCGCAGTGTTTGCGACGGGACGCGGCGTGAGCTTCAAGGAAATCGCTGCCGTCCAGGCCGGTGGTTCCCCTCCTGCTTATTCGCCCGAATTGACCGAAATGTCCAATGGTATGGTCAAACTCGCACAAGACTTGCAATACTTTATTCTGCAAGGAAATGCGTCGAATTCATCGGGCGCAGGGAGCACTACTGAAAAGGGACCGTACAACACAAACGGCATTGATGGCCTCCGTGGTGTCACAGGCTCCGTTGGGTCCTTCTCAGGGAATGGCTCAACGCAGGTCGATGTCTCATCTTTGAACATCACTGAGTCCCTGCGCTTCGCTGCAACGCAAGGCGCAAACAATGGCGGTATGCCTAATCTTGCTTTCCTGTCTTTCAACTCGAAGCAAGCGTGGGACGATGAGCAGATGACCAATGTCCGCTATGACTCCCAAGCCAATCTCAGAGAATTAGTCCCTGGTACCCGCGTCAACTCTTTGACCTACGCCGACGGGGAGCTGATGATCGTCCCCTTCCCTGGCACCACAGGCGGCACCTACAACCGCACTTCTGACAATGCCCTCGTTGAAGACATCTATGTCGTCGACGATGCCCACATCAAAGTGCCGTGGCTGTACTCTGAGAGCTTCACTGTGCTTCAGATCCCAAGTGGAGTTGATGGGGTATTATCGTCTCGTTGGATCATTTTCGCGATGTATGGTCTTGAGATTGCAGCTCCTTCATTCAATGCAAAAGTGCGTAGATTAGCATCGTAAGTCGCTGACTTGCTTAGAAATGCAGTGAGGGGCTCCGTGCCCCTCTAGGAAGAGATAGAGATGTCTGACAAGAAACCAAACACACAAGAGCAAGAGCAAGGCAGCGGCACGGCAGTCCTGGAGAAGCCCAAGGAACAGCAGTGGGAAGACGATGATCTGGTCACTGTGCTCAATGGCTGGGGCCGCGTTCCCCCTGGGTCACGGCACTTCGTGGATAAGATCCTCTTCACTGAAGGCGTTGCTCGCAATGTTGCCTATGGCACAGCCAAGCATTGGACAAAGAAAACCAGCGCGGTCAAGGTTCATGTCTTGTCCAATGAAGCCACCGATGCCGACTTCTGCAAGGCCACAGGAATCACACCAATGCCAGTGGATCGCTTTGCCTCAATGTTAGCAGGGATTGACCTTGACGCATTGGCAGCACAGATGGGCACCGAAAAGCTCAAAAAGCTCGTTGATGGCCTGGACAAGCACCTGCCTGCACACATGCAAAGGGGGCACTGATGGCACAACTCAATGAATTCATCGGAAACCATCGCGATATTCCATTGGGAGTCACGCGTTTCGTTGCCTCTGCCACGGCAGGCTCTGCGACAGACTATGAGCACATTCTTGGTGTCGTCCCTGATCTCACCAAGCTTGCAAACAGTGGGCAGGCAGGGTTTTTGCCGCTGAATGCCCTGGTCGTCCGGTCAATTATCTGGACAACCGAGGCCAATCTCACAGGGCAGGCAACGAACTTCTTTACCTGGCAGGTTCTACAAAAACGGGCTGCAGCTTTGCTTGTCAACACAAATACATCGACGGCAGTGGCAGCCCCTGGTGTTGTCACGATCACACCGGCGGCAATGACCAATATCTTTGTCGGCACACCGCTGCTCGTTGATACCGGGGCCTCCGCTGAGACAGTCATTGTGACCGCTGTGACTTCGACGACCTTCACAGCGACGTTCGCGAACACGCACAGCTCAACATGGAACATCGTCTCTGCACCACTGGCAGCGGTGACGTATAGTTCCGCACCCGTGACCGAGACGGCATTGACCCCGCATCAGATCTCGGCGCAGTTGCCAAATGTGTTGCTTCCAGGGGACATCCTGACCTTCAAGCGAGTTTCGTCGAATGCCACAGGACTGGCAAGCCCTGCCTTGACTGTGCAGGTTGATTGGGTCCCCGTGCAGAACAAGCGACCACTGACCTAGGGAGGCCATGATGCCTGAACAGTGGCAGTATCGCCCATTTAGAATAAGTGCTCTGCAATCGACGGTCACGCCGATTGGCAACAACGTGGCGACGACAAGCGCGACGACGATCACGGCAGGAAATAACGTCGTGGTCACCCCTGCTTCGATGAATAACATCACCGTTGGCAGGTGGTTGAACTTCAATGGTGGCACAGGGTCACCAGAGGATGTCCAGGTAATCAGTGTTACTGCCACGACGTTCACCGCCAACTTTGTGAATAATCACAGCGGGGCATACCTGATCTCGTCGTCTCGTACGGTCGACCTGGGACATCTCACGGTGAACCAGGCAGGCTCCACAATTGTGATCACGCTCTACGATGGCCATCCAAGTGCCTGGGTTGCAGGGACCACAATAGCCGTGATATCCCCGAATACATCGGAGCCAACGCGATCCTTTGATGTTCGCTGTAATCGCGGTTTGTTTTTCACGTGTACTGGAACCACTGTGGGGGACTACACCGTCAGCTACCACGACAGAAGTGCATAAGGAGAGCAAAATATGACATGGGCAAATAAAAACCCCCAGGTAAATCCTAGGGGCAACCATGTCCTGAATAAACAAGAATTAACTTGTTTCCGACTCTGGAAAGTATCTCGCTTTCCATCCCTTATGCATTGGGTATTTCCCTTTTGCGACACATATAAGAGCAGAAGCATTAAGCCCATGTTCTCTACAAAATTTGTTGATGCCATGCGCAAGGTACTCAGTTCCGTCGGGGGCAGTGACAACAAGGGTCTTTCTCTGAGAAGCAGCGCCCAACTCTGCGCTAGACATTGTGGTGCCATCGACTTTTGCTTTATGAGCAGCACTCAACTTGGCTCTAGTTTCAGGGCTAGGGAACTTTCCCTTATTGAAAGCGCTCAACTTGGCTCTAGTTTCCGCACTAACGGTTCTCCCTTTATTGATGTCTCTCAGCTTAGCCTTGGTTTCTTCGGTATGCCTCTTACCTGTACTGTTGGCTCTTGCTTTGGCTCTTGCCTCCGGGTCAGCAAATCTCTTTTTGCCAGCGGCGCTTACCTTGGCTCGGGCCTCTTCACTGAGGGGTATTCCCTTGTGAACTTCACTCATCTTAGCCCTGGACTCTGCGCTTCGCTTTGCGCCTCGTCGGGCTTCCGACGATTTGCGCACAGATTCAGTGCGCATAACCTTTCCTTTGTTGCCCGAGCTTATCTTAGCTCTATGCTCAAGGCTAAGCGGCTTTCCTTTATGGGGAAGATTAGTCCTGCCACGGTTCTTTGCGCGAATTTTGTCGCGGGTCGCATGAGAAACTGGTCTGCCAAGGGTAGAACCAGCGATACGGTTGAGGTTAAACCCCTTTTCGTCAAATGGCAAAAGCTTGTCAAACCAATACTGTTCTTGAACAATCAGGGATGGAGGCAAGACAAATTCCAAGACATCAAAGGTAAAAGCGTCGGGTCCATGAACATTCCAAGCTGCTTGCAGGTAGTGATTTGGATGTTCGTTTCGATTGAGCAATCGTCGATGTCGGTAACAGCGTTCGTACATATCATTCGAACTACCAATATAAATCTTTCCGGTAACAGTACACATAATGCGGTAAATGCCCGAAGCATGGGAAAGGGGTTCCCCGGGATGGTACAATGGGGTCATGGCGAATCATCTCCTAACAGATGTACTAGCCTAGAGGCTATGGGTGCTGATAACGCCCATGGCCTCGATTCATTAGACCTCTATTATACCTCATCAATATCCTCTTTGTCCAGTTCTATGGCATTTTTGCTATACTTTTTACTTTTTACTGAGTCATTCTCTTATTGTGTTATTCGTAGAGATATAACGTCGTAGAAGGCATAGACAGCAATGGCGAAATACACAACGATAACTCAATATCGTGAGGCGGACACAGGGATAAGTCTCACTGATGTCAGTGACTTATCCCTCGCACGTCACATTGCACGCGCAGAGAGTGCCGTTGATGCCTACATGAAGTTCAACATGCGCTTCACAGGGTTTGAACCGCATAACATCTGGCTACAACAAAAGTGGAAGATCGAGACAAGGCAGACGCTGTTCCCAAACCATCCAGTGCCTGTGCAATTGATCAACCGGTATCGGATACAAGTTTCAAATATCTCAACGTCAGGCGCTGGTTTCTTTGCGTCGATCAATTCAGGGGATTGCGTCATCAATCAGACCGACGCCTACGTTGAGATTGTGCCATTGCAGGCCATCACTTATTCCCTGAGTCCCGTGATCTTGCAGTTGGGTCTACGCAACCCAATCGTGCAGATGGATTGCTTTGTCAGCTTCTATATCCCCATTTTCGGGGAGGTCCTGATCAATACGGGGGATAACCTGAATTACAAGGCGGTCAGGGGCTTCTGGGCAAGTAGCTATCAGGCAGCTCTGCACATTCAACCGAATCAGTTGCCAGCGATCCCGCCTGTGGTCTATAGCAATGGGTCTACCGTGAATGCGTCGAATTACACCGTGAACTACACCGAAGGCCTGATCACTTTTAATAGTGTGCAGTCATCGAGCGCGGTGATATCAGCGGACTATACCGCGACGATCCCAGATACGGCACGGGAGGCAACGATACGCCAGGTGACACACCTGCTAGAGCAGAGAGCTTTGACCAAGCTTGGTCTTGGAGGTCTGGATATTGCGCAATCGGGAGATCAGAAAGTCCAAAGAGTCAAGCAAGTGCGAGGCGTCACCAGGGTCGAGGTGCTCTGCGAGGATGCCGCTGCATGCCTTGCTGATTATCAAGAGATCGCCATTGCATGAGGAGGAAGAAATGGGAAAAGGGGTTATTAAGATAAGTCATGTAGTCATTGCGCATTGGTTTGTAGAAGGAAAAAGGCACGATGACATTAAAGAGATTCTCAAGTTGCCTGAATCCTATCAGATTGAAGATATCGCAATGGATTGGCAATCCGAGAATGCCTTTCTCGGAGGAAGCAGGTATATCAACATCACTGTCTCTGCCGAGGAAATCCCTGAAAGGCAGGGGGATGAATTGCCACTTATCCTGTCGCCTGTCTACAGGAATATAGAAGGTCGGTCAAGCGTCCATCTCGACCCAAGGAGCTACGAGCTAATGGAGATCGAGATGCATCCTGCAAAGGCAGAGTGAGTTATGCCAGTAGTGCTAAGCAACGTGGTCGTCTGGACACTGAGGCCATCGCTCTCACAAGGCATCACAGGGCAGGCCACGCCTTGGCTCAGCGCAATTGCAGCGCATGCAGGGCCTGTCCCACAGACGGACTTCATCGTCCTGCCAAAGTCGGCACTGGAAAGCAACTATCTGCTCAAGGTCGAGATTGGCACGGACATCAAGTTTGGGGACACGATTAGCAAGGTGGCACTCAATAATCCGCCCGTGTACACGGTTTGGGATCAGCTGACAAGCAACGAGGTGCTCTTTGTGCTCTTTGACCGCGATAGCAGTGCAGGGCCATTGCAACATCGAAGACTCTACTGCAAACGGGTAACAGGCGGAGGCCCGTCAATCTAGGAAAGGAGGGAAGCCTTGGCGGTATCACATCGACATCACCGCCATTCAGCGCATAGCCATGGGTCCCACAAGGGAACACATCGTGTATCACACCACCATGGCACACATAAACATCATAAAGCAACTGTGCATCACGGACACAAGCATAGCCATCATAGGCATAACGCGACACATCACAGGGTTTCACATTCTCATCATGTACATCACGCAAGAAAGTAGGGAACAAGGATGATCATCGAAAGCGACGCGTCGGGCACGGAATTTCTGCGAGCCCGCATTGAGGAGGCAAAGCTCTTGCTTCCAGGTCTGCTCGTTGACTCTGCACAGCTTGCAGGGGACGGCGTTGCTTCCGCATTGGGTGACGCTGCACCGCATGGTAAAGGCAGTGGTGACTCTCCTCCTGGGGATGCACCCGGGGCTCTGAGCGAAAGCTTTCACTGTGAAACAGAGGCGCAGGGTGATGGTGCGATGGCAACCGTGAGCACGACACAGCCAGCTAAGCTCAGGTACGTCGTGGAGGGTCGAGGTTGGGTGTATCCAGTAAATAAACGCGCTTTGTACTGGGACGGCTTGCCGCACCCCGTGCCCTATGCGAAACCGTCGCAAGCTAACGACTTTATCAGTCCTGTGATCAATGATCAAGTCAATGAGATCGTCGAACCGGAGGTCAATGCCATCATTGACAATCTCAGCGCAATCTTGGAAGGAGTGTGAGCTATCCCTCTTCGCAGCTTAAACAATAAATTTGATGTTATTGCAACAATGAGTACTTTGCAATTGCTGCTTCCCGT
>Ga0126371_10001301_pt1 | contig 21002 bp, 41 predicted proteins | sample PanSoiMetaPlot_4_FD_110145 | JGI IMG/M metagenome (GOLD analysis project Ga0126371, IMG submission 110145) | Tropical forest soil microbial communities from Panama - MetaG Plot_4 | ecosystem: Environmental > Terrestrial > Soil > Tropical forest > Bulk soil | place: Panama | collected 2016-02-17 | reverse complement strand
GCCCTTACGTGCCTCCAATCTGAGATTTTTCCTCATGAGCAACCTAGCACCCTGGCATGTAGGGCACCGCCGCTTCACTACAGCGGCACCTTAATCCAGCCGCGTCCATGACACTGACGGCAGGAGATAGTAACCGGCCAGCCGTTGCGCTTGCCGTTCGTCCATCCCCGCCCGTTGCAGATTAGGCATTTCTCATGCTTAAACTTACGCGAGGCCACTGCCACCACACCTATCACAAGGCACAGTCTTGTTCAGACCAGGACCGGATTTGTTCTGCTCTAGCCCACGACGCTTAACAAGCGGTGCCTTCATCCGGCCGCGACCCTTACACTTGCTGCAAGGAATCGTAGTAGGGATGCTTCCCTTGCCACGTCTCTTCAGTAGTCCCATCACTGTCTCCTACCAGGCGAAGATAAGTCGGCTCATTGTGGCACGCTAGTACCTCGCCCAATCCTTCTATGTATAGTACGTTCCACTTGTATCCACCGCATACTGGGCAGTGGACGTTCCGCCTAGATCCTTCTGTGAGCTTAGCGGCGGGGATAAACCGCACGGGTTGCCCCGCCGCCTCCACCACGTAGTAAGGCTTAGCCATGCTTCGGCCCTTGCTTCCGTGACCGCTTGATATCTACCTTGTCAGGCTCGGGACAATCCGGGCCACCACGGCAGACATAGAACGTGTAGTCATACCACACGCCGCCGTCACCCAGCTTCCGAACCTTCCGTTGTTTCTTGTACTTGTGCTTGTGCTCTGCCCTGTCGGCTCGGTGAGCCATCTATCCTCCTAGCATCCCTTGTGTGAGTCTTTGCAGTCCGTCTCCGATTTGCACGAATATCTGACCTTTTGTGCTGACGATGAGTGCTCCTATCAGTAGCGCCCCTGCCAGTTTCATCCAGGTTGGCATTTGCGATCCTCCTGCAATCTCTACAGAGCATGTCGTCGGGTGGTCTGCTGTATGATGGGTGATAGCACCTGATACAGAGCCACTGCTGTACTGCTCGCTTCATATCGTCGGGTCTCCGAATAGTTCTTCGTCTACGTGCTGTTTGATCTTTCCGCCGAAGGTCTTGTAGGCCATAATTACTCCGTCCTTGCGCCGCACGATGCCGAAGCACTTGCGGCATAGGGCAAAGAGACCGTTAGGCCAATCGTCTTCCGGCACGTATTGTTTCCATTCCACCCCGAGGTGCGTAAGGGGAATATATTGGGATGCCGTGTTTTGGGTACACAACTGGCATTTCCTGGCGGGCCAGATAGGCCGCTCTAGCTTTACTATGGGCCACCCGTCCTTGTCTACAGGTATGGGTGCCGATGTCAATTTGCACCAACTCCACTCCTAGCAGTTGCCCGTACAGCGGGTGCTCTATGATTTCGTTCAGGTAGTCAGGGTGTGCGTGCCACTCGCGGAAGTACCCGCACCCTCTCGGGCACTCCCATCTGGCTATCCTTCCGTTCATATCTGTATCCTATCATGAGGGACGCGGTTTGGAGGTAAAGATTTGGTAAAGACTAGAATAGGGTCTCGGCCCAATCAGGCTGCTCTGCCATGCGTGCAGCTTCAATCAGTCCGGGGTCGGAGTAGCGTTCCTCTTCCGACACTGCCAGGTTTCCGCCAATGATGCGGCCATAGCTGACACTCTTCAAGTCCTTACGCCCACGGTGCGGCACAGTGCGTAGTACACCCTTGCGGTTAAACGCGATCCCTGGCATACGCTTAATCTCCCAAGAGAATGATATGTCACGGGTCGTTGTCTCCCACGTACCAGCACTCTCCCAGTTATTGCGAGCTAGTGCCAGCCGTGCCGTCACGAAGTTCTGCACTGGAATAGAAACGGTGTGATTCTCACCGTGACTGTCCATAAACTTGCGGAACTGTTCCTCAAACTCCGCACGCATGTTATATATGCGTCCGCGTTCCACTCCGCGTGTTTTAGCTTCGTCACCCATGAAATAAACGCCCGGCTGGACGATGAATATACCGTCAGGGTGGATAGTTTCCTCCCATTCGCCCAGGTTTTTACTCACGGGAAGGTCCAGGGGAACGCTCATGAAGATACCGTCTGTTGCAAGCATGAAGCATTCTTCTGGCGCTTGCGCATAGGCGTCTATCAGCATCGCCCGGCAACCCGCAGTTATCAGACCGGCCCATATCGGGTTAGCATATGGAGCATACCCAATAGACTGCGCAAGTTTGCCATAGATGGAGTTTCCTGCCAGCTTGAGGACGTATCCCTTAGCTGACTTACCAAGGGCGAGTCGCTTAGCATAGTATGAGTCCACAAAGTCGAACCATCGACAGTCACACTTAGTTTCGTAAACCCATCCTGACTTGAACTCAATGTGAGTCCCAGCCCGCTCAGCGGCGTCAAGTTCAACGGACCAGTAGACACCATTACCTTCCTTCGGGTAGAAGATGTTGCCGTTCTTTAGTCGGATAGGAAGGTTATAGAGGTATCTTGGGGAATCGTGATTGAAATATACTTCCCCGAAGTAGATTCCTGAATCTGGACGCTCACGTACCCATCGCCATGTTCCGTGCGTGAGACACGGCAGTCCCCGGAGCAGATGAACGTAAGCACCGTTGATGTCGTATTGGTAAACTGGACCCGGAATAGGGCCTGTTGCGGTAGTCTCGAAACGCCCGCCATAATATGCTGCTTGGGCAAGCGAACGGAAGTCACCGTTGGTGAGGATAGGGATTTCGTCTCGCTGTGGGATGCCGTGCGCCGCGAGCATAGCCGACGCAAGGTGACCAGGGCCTTGCCATTTCTTAGGTACATATCCTGTCTCAAAGGTTACGGCGCGGAAGTTGGTCATTAGCTGTTCTAGCAACAGCACTTCTAGGGCGTTGTACGCCTCTATCTCTTCGTCATGCTCAGCGAATTGCCCACGCATAGACTTGCCGTGAGCGATCATGGCTTGTTCTTCTTCTGTCCCTATCTCCCACTTCTGGATAGTGGAAAGGAATGGGCCTTGGAAGAACTGTCCGACATCGCTGATAATGACCCAGCGCTTAGCGCCGTACCTCCGTACCTTGAACTCTTTATGAGGCAGGTAATCGAACTCGAATCCCTCATACAATACGGGATAGATGTTCCCTGTCTTTGATACGCGGGAGGCACGGTTAAGCAGTTTCACGGCTATTTCCTTGGGCATCGTGCGAATCATCATCGTCACGTCGTAGTCAAAGAAATAGGCCACGTAGATATAGTAGGGAGACTGATCGGCTATGAAGCTGAGACAATCTTCCCAACCAAGAGGATTACCTGTCTGCAATAGCTCTGGGCCTATCCTCAAAGATAGGTACTGGTGACGGGTGCCGAATAGGGCATCGGGAATGGGGACGTTCCCACCCTCACCGTCTACGCCACGGAACTCTCGGTTCTGCGGGTGCTTCTTGTCATAGAGTTTGCGGGTAGCGTAGTTGTGTCTCTCAACCCCCCTACCCCTATGAGGCACTGGCGATTTCACCTGCCGTTAGTTCGATAGCACGGGCAAGCAGGCCGATACGACATTCCGGGTGTTCGTCGTTGGAGATTAGCCCTATGACAGTTCCCTCACTACGTCGCCCAAAAGTGATGATAATATATCCGTCGATATCTTCTGCATTCTGCTGTACTAGCGGGGCAAGTAGAGCCTTAGTCTCACCTATAGTGTACCCGCTGCTGAACTCTTGACTTTCTACAGCCATTGTTTCTCCCTAGTGGTAGTACCAGTATTCGATGGGGGCTACGGAGTTGCGTCTGCTGAATGCGTATGCGCCTAGTGCGCTGTTACCTTCGTCCTGGTAGAGAATGGTTGACCACAGCCTATCGCCTAGATGAACCTCCACCCAGGATTCCCAGGTATTTAGCTCCGGGTTTACTTCGTCTCGCCATCCCATATCATACAGTTGGATTATATCACTGACATGCGACGGTAGGATTTGACCGCCCGGTGAAGATCGGCGGTTAATCTCGTCAACATAGCGTCGGCGTAGCTTCCGCCAATAGCGGTAAGAGAATCCGTAACGCTCTTGAAAGCCGATACCGAAGCGTTCCCAAGGGGTGAGCCCAGTGCGCTCCCGCTCCTGCCGCCGCCGTCGCTGCGTCTCAGTCTCACCCGCGACAGGCGCGTGCCCGCGAGCTTCACTCTGAGTGAGCCCACGGGCGAAGTTCCGCTGCATACGCTGGGCATACGACTTAGACCTTGTGTACTTGCCCGTGTATGGGTTAAGATAGGTGGTGATGCCGCCCGAAGTGCGTTCCGGTGGCAGGGGCGTGGTCATTCTGTGGACCCGCCTTCCTTCCCAGCGGGGGGTGCCCTAGATGGTGGGGCACCCCCCGTTCAGGAATTAGCCGAAGTAGAACGTAGTGGCAGGCTGAGGCTTACCCTCGGGGGGCTGCCACTCATAGTCACTACGGCGAAGGCCACGAAGGGCCAGGTACCGGAACGGCTCACCGTGGACATTAGCCACGATGCCGGTCGTTGCCTGGTCAGCACCTTTCTTCCACTGCTGGTAAGGCCGGTCAAAACGATACGGGTCGCCAGCGGTACCGCCCACGTCAATCAGGCCGGTGTCGTGGAAGAGTTGAGTCAGCGTCCTGCGAATGCCGGTACCGGAGTCATTGAATACGATGGCTTCATTGGGGAACACGGTCATATTGTCAGGAAGCTGAGCGCGGACGGGGGGCGTTGCGAGAGTGTCCTTGTCGGCCACGACTGCTTCGATTGAAACATAGTCGCCAGCCTTTCCCTCACGGGGGAATCCCTCGCGGAATGTCACACCGATTACGACGAAGGGCACACCCTCAAGCGCACTCTTGTCATCAAGCAAGCGGAATCCCTTAGCGAAATAGGTCGCTTCAAGCGCCAGCTTGCGGAAGTCCATATCGGGATCGTAAGTTGCGTACAGATCGAGACGTGACTCTTCCGGCTCGGGGACTGCTACTGCGGTGTCAGGTTGTGTCACCTGATCCTCCTAGATGTGCAGGCCAGGGGCCTTCCCTGCCCTGGTGCCTACCCACAGTACACCTCCAAGGGGGGTTGCGCAAGACCCCTGGGTTACGGTATGATAACGATATGGCTACCAACGGGGGCGCTGTGCAGCCCTATTCAGGAACTATTGTCGAACCGACCAATGTGTCGTCTGCACAGGACAATCTTGGTCATCAATTCGTGAGTGTAATCCGGCACCTTGTTCTGCACTCCGGTGCCTATCACAATGAGACGGATCAAACCGCGCACCTTGCCACCTTGGCGCGTTACGAAGCTAACGCCCACGGTGGCGCTCTGCTTTCCGAAGACGATCACGCGCCCCGCGAGGATGTTTCAGAGCGAGTGCCGCCGCGTGGTCAGGGTGTGGCAATGGTCCCGCAGGCCGCTCCAGCCGCTATCGATTACGACCTGCTTGCGCGTGCCATTGTGGCCGTGCAGAATCAGCAGGCCGCTAACAACGACCCCCCAGCAAAGGACTGAGAACTGAATGAGTGCCCCTGAAACCCCGGTGCAAACCGAGGCAGTCCAACTCCTGCAAATGCAGGAAGTCACAAACGCGAGACTGGACGCACTAACTGACGCACTAAATGGGCTCGGGCAGAACGTCCAATGGATCATTGACAACGTGCAGGGTATTTTCCAGATGTTCCAAAACCCTGCCGTCATGGCCCAGATCGCAAGCATGATGGGAGGTATGGGTAATGGCGGACAAGACGCAGAACGACCCACCGGAGACTGAAACCGAGGAAACCCCAGAGCCCGACCAGGAAGCATTCTGGGCGAAGTTCAAGGACACGGTTGGTGAAGTCGTAGACGCTCGCCTTGCAGAACGGGATAAGCAGAAGGCTAAGGACGGCAGCCGCCGCAGGACGGAACGCCGCACCACTGTGCCAGGTGTATTCGCTGACATCATGTTCGGCAAGGAGAAGTAATGACCGAAGCCACCGTGGAAGCTCCCGGTATTGACTGGGAAGCGGAACTCGGTGGGGCAAAGGTAGAGGCGGTCCCTGGTCCCCAACGGGGGACCAGGGGCACCACCCGTTCCCCCGGCAGGCCGCGTGGCAGTAGGTCACAGCGTAAGCTGGACGAACTGCAAACCCGTCTTTCATCGGAAATGTTCCAGGCTGGTGCTCTCATTGGCGTCGGCCTGCATACGACCGGCTACTATATCTGTCAGGAAAGCGATCAGTTCACTAAGGCTGTTATTCAGCTTGCCTCTAAGCGCCCGGAATGGATACAGGCACTAGAGCACATAGCCGACGTTCAGCCTGGCATAGTTATCGGTCGTACTGTCGTTGGTATTGGCGCGTCTCTCGCGGTTGACCGTGGGCGTGCCGATCCCGAGAGGCAGTTCATGAAGTTCCTTGGCGTTTATGCCGCGTGGCAAGCGGTGAACAATCCTGACGGGGGAGGGATGGACGTACATGGCTACCAGCCGCCGCCAGCGGCAGCCTTCTCTCCAATCGGAGTCAATGGGCAAGCTGGATAAGGTAGATATTTCTGTACCTACCCTCGATTGGCAGGAAGTAATAGGTCGTGTCAATAAACTCTGGCAACCCAAGTTCGCACCGCACCATTCGATCATCGGGCAGAACGGTGCGGGTAAATCGCATCTCATCGTACATGGACTACTTCCTTTGTGCGAGCATGATAATGTTCTGCTCATTGATAATAAAGGCGACGACCCGGTGCTCGCTGCATCGGGCGCTCGCTCTGTCAGGAATCTTCCTGGTCGCGTCCGTCGTACTCTCGACAACGACAATCCCAAAGACGGGTGGTACCGGCTTGTTGTCTATGACGACACCGGACGCGCCCAAGACCAGGTGGGAACCGCTCTTGACAAAATCTACGCCGAAGGAAACTGGATAGTTGTTCTCGATGAAACTAGGGCCATTAGTGACCCGCGTTCACCGGGATTGGGACTCCAACCTTTGCTGGATCGAATGTGGCTACGGGGACGGTCGCGGGGTATATCTGTCGTTGCCTCTACGCAAGCGCCACGATGGGTTCCCTCATCGTTTTACGATCAGTGTCAATTTGTGTGGTGCTCGCGTATTCGTGACGAACGGGCACATCAAAGGGTCATGGAGATAGGCTCTATGACTCGCCAGCACATTCCTGTTATTTCGGGAATCAGGAAGCGGCGCTGGCTTTACATGGATGATGAAGAGGCAGAGACATGGCTAGCGGAAACGGGTTTGTGAGCTTCCCGGCTACTATGCCATCGGAATTGCTCACGCTTATCGACCGATATCAAAAACGTATGAAAATTACGTCAAGAAATGGGGCCGTCCGGTCCCTCATCGAGACCCACCCAGCTATTGCACAAATGGTCGCTGACCTGTATGATGCTAGTAGCCTGGCAGTGGGCCAGGACCACGGGGAAAGGGTCGCATCTACATGATGGGGATTCTCTTCTGGCTCGCGTACTTCACCGCGACCTATATCGTGGTGAAGTTCCTTATCCGAGGCGCGACCATGCACTTCGCTCATAGCCCTGTTGCGCAGGGCCTTGCGGCTATTACGGAGGCATAGCCAATGGCAGTATCAACTCTGCAAACCGCTCAGCCCGCACTGGGCACGGTTTCCAGGCAGCCGCAGACTACGGCTGAACCAACAGCGGGTAATGCGCCGTTCGCGCGCATGTCGCGGCAGATGCAGATTCTTGGTCCGGTATCTTCCGGGCTGCCTTTTGGCGCTCTGTTCACGCCGCCAATCAAGCCCGCTGGTGGCTACATTCGCTTCTACCCGCTCTATGTCACCGCGTCTGGTGGCTCGGGTGTTGCGGCGGTGGCTTCCCAGGACGCACCGTACAACACGATTCAGAACGTGTTTCTGCGTGACCCATTCGGCCAGCCTATTATCCAGGCCGATGGGTACTCGCTGTTCCTTATCGACTTGTACGGCGGTCAGTCGGGGACGTTCGGATTCGGCAATAACACCGCTACTCTCCCGTCGTTCTCGGCGGTGGCGACTAGCGGTAACTTTGTCTTCCGCGTCCACCTTCCGCTTGAACTGGACTCGTCCGGTTACTGCTCGCTCCCAGCTATGAATGCTGCTTCCCAGCCTTCTATCTGGGTGCAGCTTAACCCGTCCAGTGTGGTCTACTCGACCCCGCCAACTGGCGTTCCGACTCTTCAGTTGCAGTTGGATGAAGAGTTTTGGGCCGCTCCGGTGGACAATCCGCAGTTCGCCCCCCCGGACGTGGGTAGCTCTGCACAGTGGTCCGTCACTAAGGCACCCACTGGAATTGCCTCTAGCCAGTTCCAGCGTGTTGTGCTTCCGCGTGTCGGTACCTATACGAACACCCTTATCCTGGTACTTCGTGACTCGACTGGCGCTCGCATTGACTCCTACCCCAGCACGGACCTTTCGCTGTGGGTTGACGGTGTGCCGCACCTTTACGAGACGTTCGCAGAGCGGCAGGATAAGATGTTCACCGCGTTCGGTGTGACCCGGCCTACTGGCGTGGTGGTCTACACCTTCCGTAATTCGGTGCAGACGTTCGTTTCTACCGCTGACACTTACGACCTGCTTCTGCCGACCAGCCCAGCCACTCTGCTTGAAGCTGTGGGTACGTGGGGGACTATCTCCAACGCTCCCGCTCAGCTTTTCCAGGTGACAGGTGAACTGTTCCCGCTGGGTGGTATTCCTTACACTCACTTGGCGCAGTAGTCATGGGGGTTATGCACAAGAACACCGTTAACAGCGGCTCGGCTCCGGTCAATGCCGCTGAAACAGTGATCTATACCACGCCCGCTATCCAGACCGGGCAAGGTGATGGGCTAGTCGGTATTACTGGGACCGTAAATATCACGCCTGGTACTTCCACCACTGCCATCGTGCTTCGCGTCCGTCAAGGCAACCTGACTGGTACGCTGGTCGGGTTCGCTCCCAGTCATACTGTCGCGGCTGGTGCTTCCCAGTCCATTTCATTCGGGGCTAGTGATACGAGTGGATGGACTGAGCAGGCCGGTGGCGGTGTGTATGTCATAACCGCTCAGCAGACAGGTGGCGCTGCAAACGGCGTTATTAACCTGGTAGATGTGGAGGTCATTGTCTAATGGCTAACGCAGGGGTAGTGGGCATGGCCGAAGTGCTCTCGCCCAATTCAGCAGCCGGAAAGTCCGGGGGAAAGCAGTTGGACGTAACAACGTGGTCCTTTGTTTGGGCAGGGGCCGCAGCGTTGTTTCTTCTCTTCTGCCATATGGCACTCGTAGGGAGGGCCGCTAGGTGATGTCTTATATCAGGCAGCCGGGGTTCTGGGTCGCGGTAATCATCGTGGCTGTGGCTGTGAACTTCGTGTGGAATATGGTTACCAAGAAGGGGAAGCTGGTCTAGTCATGACTATGAGCCATATCATTTGGTTCGCGCTTGGCGTGGCTGCATACTGGGCCTATCAGCGCTTCGTCGCCCGCTCCGCATAGAGAGGTAGGTCAATGGCCTACGGTATCATCAACATTGGCATCATGATTGTCATTGGCGTGATCCTTGCCATGATGATTAGTCATGCCAGTGGCACCAAGGCATTCTTCGGTGGCCTTGGAAACCTCTGGGGCAGGTCCATTAACGGACTGCTTGGCAAGTCTACTCCGGTGGCCTAAGCCATGCCTCTTGGGAGGCTCAGCCCGGCGCAGCAGGTCTACATGTCGTCGGGCGAGTCCACGCCGCAGGCGCAGCTTCCTGACCAGTTCAAAGCTACGCCGCGTCCAACGTCGCCTATTGCGTCGGGATTGGACGTACCCCCAGAGTGGATGCCAGATATCAAGCGTGCCCCTGTCGTAGACCGCAGGCCACGAATGATCGGTATCTGGCACCTATACGCTCGCGGTGCCCGCCGCCAGCCCTATGAGCGGGTCGGCGCACCGGGAGGTACCCCCCAGCGGCCCTATGTCTCCGCATTCCAGCCGAATGACATGGGACCAATCCGCAACGGTGGGTTTAACAATGCGCTGTTTCAGGCTGGATATCCTGGGTTCAATCTCGGGCTGTCGTTTAAGGTGCCTACCCTGCTTACTCGGGGCGGTCCAAGGACGAACATGTCTCGCGGTGGGCCTGGGGTGAGAACTGCGGTGGGCGCATTTGCAAGACCAACGGGAGCGCCTAATGTCAAACGATAAGCTGATGAAAACTCTCATCCTTGTCGCGGTGCTTGCCGGTGGTGCATACCTGGCTTGGCGGTTCTATCAGAACTACAAGACTGGGCAGCTTAGCGGCGGGGTGCCGCAGTTGGGCACGAATCTCAACTCTGTAGCCCCAGAATTGGTGGGCGGTTCCGCTGGCCCGTCTGTGGCACCCGTCGTTAATACTCCTGTAAACGTAACTATCACGCAGGACACTCGTTCTACGATGCCAGAGACTCCCAATACCCCAATGATTCCAGCGGGGTCTAGTGACTCGGCACCAATGGGCGCAGACACTAACAATCCGGTTTCCAATGCCACTGCTGACGCGGGTGGGTCAATGCCCGAGGATGCGGCGACCGTTGAGCCATTGGTTAAGCAGTCGCAAGCGGTTATGAATGGTAGTGGTGACCATGATAGGTCTACTCGCAGGCACCACAGGAGGGACAGGGACCGTGGAAGGTGAGGGTAATTTCTTCACCCGTAAGATGGGGCCTTTCCCAGCGTGGGTATGGCTCGCAGGGGCAGCCGTAATCGCTTACTTCCTGTTTAGCCGTAGTAAGTCATCGGCGGGTAGTCCTACCACATCCGGTGGTGGCGGGCAAATCACCACCGGCAATACTAAGGTGGCTAAGGGTGCGGTAACCGTCAACATTAACGCCAAGGGTGCTGGCACTGGCGGCGATGACGATGATAACCCGCAGCCTGGTCCCAACCCGCCACCGCTCAATAAGTCAAAGTCATTTACCGTTCCCAAGGATGAAACTTGGGGACAGTTCGGTGAAAGTCGCAACTGGTCCGAAGATACCTTTGACGCTTTGCAGAATTACCCCCAGCCAAAGGGCACGACCTACGCAGGTCAAACCCTGCCGCTTTCTAAGAAGTTGAAGAAGGGTGATAAGGTTGCTCGACCTATCGGGTTCCACCCCTACGGAGGCAGCGGATAGTAAGTGGGCCACGATGGGCGATGCGGCGTTTGCCGCTAACCTTGACGGTACTAACTTCACTGCTGTCGCTGGCTATCTCAGTTCTCCCGACGACCTGCATACGTGGTCTAAAGGGGACTGGGACGGCGTACCAGGTTACAAGCTACCGATTTGGGTCGGTGGAATGGCGGGACGGCAAGAGGCTGAGAGTTGCCTAGTGCAGCTTGACGCACTGCATGTCCCCGCAGGAAAGACCGTAGCTCTTGACCTAGAAGGCAGGGTAGACATTACCTATGTCGCTGCCTTCGGTGCTATCATGCAGCACCACGGGTACAAGGTGTGGGTTTATGGTTCGGCTGACACCGTGTTTGAAAACCCACAGCTTAACGGGTACTGGGTTGCCGATTATGCTGGGATCGGGCAGTTCATGTATGCGCATCCGGGGACGAGAGCTACGCAGTGGACGGATGGTGCGAAGTACGATCAATCAACTGTCAAGCCCTGGGAACTTGAAAATCTCTGGGTCTAATTGTAAGCGGAAGTAGTCAGAATGGATATCGGCGGGATTCCTCACAGCGGTAATGCGCTTGCCGCTGTCATGTTCATGACTTCCGCGATGATGGCACTGGATGCTTATAGCACTCTACTGTCATCGCCGTGGACTGCCGAGAACTTCGGTGCCGACCCGGATAAAACCAAGTCGTGCAAGGAATACCTTACACATGCCGTTGTGTATTCGATGGCATATGCTGTGGCATCTGCCTACGTTGCTAAGTCGTGGTGGCCTATCGTTGGTGCCGCGATTGCAAACGCTTACCTGATCTGGCTGTACCTGCGTGCGCTAGAGCGCGGCAGCGTCACAGGTAGCCACGGGTGGGCTAAGAAGTAAGGAGAGCAGTTCAATGCGTAATCTTCTACTGTTCTTTGGCTTGCTTGTGTCTTACACTCTCATTTACGCGGGACTCAGCAAGTTCTGGCACGGAGTCACCGTTTTCCCCACAACTGGCTGAGGTTGGTGCTAATATGCCAATCAAGGACTGGGGAATGGACGGATGGACAAAGGGGCCAGTCACCATTCTGCAAGCGTTTGGGATTAAGAAAGGTAACGTACAATTCCAGCCGCTATCAGCTTCTCTGCCTGCACAGGTAGGGGCCGCGCAACCTTCCGGCGGTGGTGGCAGTAAGAGCAGTGGCAAGGGTGGTGCTACTGGCGGGAACGCTCCAACTCCCGGCAGTGGGTCAGCGGCATCGAACGCAGCACTCGGTAAGAGATTGGTCGCTTCTGCCGGATGGACGGGGCAGCAGTGGACTGACTTTAACAACATTGTGATGGCAGAAAGTGGCTGGCAAACTGAAATCCATAATGGGGGCGGGTTTGGTTACGTCCCTGGTCTGGCTTATGGTATTCCACAAGCTCTACCGGGATCAAAGATGGCTAGCGCAGGGTCGGACTGGCAAACCAACCCCGCCACACAGATAAGGTGGATGATCGGATACATACGCTCGGTCTATGGCACCCCCAGTAATGCCTGGGCCTTTCATCTAGCACACGGTTGGTACTAATGGTGGGACCGGACCCGCACGCCGCTGGGTCTACCGCAGCGTCTAAGTGGTGGGTCACTCAGACAATGGCAATAGGCAGGGCTTCTAACCTAGTCCCGCCTGCTTACTCGGTGGTAATGGCTACGGCTAAGCCACGGAATGCCATTGCGGGTCCGTTCCTATCCAGAGATGCCGCACAAGGATTCATAGACAAGACACAGCAGGGAGGGACGATCAATTTGCCAGACCTTAATCCTCTTAGCTGGCTGTCTAGTCTAGGCGGTGACATCGGCTCGGGCATCGAAGGCGGTATAATCCAGGTCATTAAGGACTTGTGGGCCGTCGTTATTGGCCCGTTGGAAGTGTTCCTCGGTATCGTTATAGGTATGTGGGTGCTAGTCATTTACTTTAGGAATGACATCATGAATATCGCTCGCGTAGCGGCTATGGCGGCGGCGTAATGGCTACCACTAGGAATCTCCCGGCAGCGCGGCAGTCTAAGCCGCCCGCTACTCAGACGACACAGCCCACCCGTGGGCGGCGTACCATCAACGTCACCTATAACGTGAATAACGACGGTGGACATACAGACCCTAGTGGGGGCACGGGGACGGGCGCGGGTGGCAAGGGGCTCGGCTGGGCTCGGGCTCAACTTGCCGCCCAACCCCGTTACGCCTCAGTCCCCAAGCCTATCCCACGCATATTTGGTAACGGCAGCCTTGTCGCCTATGCGTGGATAGTAGCGATGGTCGTAATCGGGTTTGACGAGTGGAAGAACAACGGCATTCTTCCCCGTCCGGTTAGACTGTGGGATACTAGCCTAGTTTACGGATTGCTAGTGCTAATGGCTTTCATTGAGCCGCTGATCCCACTCGCCAACGCTCTTGCCATTGGCTATACGATTGTGCTAATATGGCAGTACTTCAATGGTCAGGGACAGTTCGGCCAGTCGGGTCACGGTAGCGGCCAGCGCCAGCCCGCAGCCGGTGAGGGATCGGGAGGGCAACTGTGAAGGCGATAACCTGGGGCCTTACCTACTGGCCCATCTATCTGATCATCGCATCGCTGGGCTTCCTGGTGCCGGAAATCTACGCTCTATTCACCGGGCATCAAAACACCCTTAGCGATTACGCCTGGCAAGAGCTAGACATTCGTACCAACTTCCACCACACCCTCGCCTGGGGTCTATCCCAAGCGGCGTGGGTGCTGTTCGCAGTAGTAATCACCTTCCATATTTGGTATAGGTGGCTTCGATGAGTGACGATGTTGTCCAGCTAATCGCCGCCGCTATTGTGACGGTGACTCAGCTATACATGATAGAGCCGTGGAAGTTCCCTATCTTCGCATGGTTCTGGAATGAAGTAGCCAGGTTCACAGGAGAACTGGCTAACCTGCTCGCAGCTATCTCGTTGCGAGCCCGCCTCAACTACTACAACGTTGTAATGGAGAATCAGTGAACGTGCCGGTGCCCCCGCTGCCTAAGCTCGCCCCTATTGTGGCGGTCTGTGCGATCGTGCTTATGGCAGGGGCTTACGCTCTCTTCCTCTATGCGTCGTGGCAAGCCTATCAAAAGGACCGGCGCACCCGTTCGGACGCTATTGACGAACTACTCTCCCGCATCCCCGCCAAGGGAGCGACGGTGAATGACAACCATAACGATGCCAGTTGAAATACTCATATCGGCTGCAACATTCATAGCTTCAATCGGTGCGTCCATGTTCATCGCCGGGCAAAGGTGGGGTGAGGTACGCTCGGAAATGCGTTACATGAATGACCGGCTGGCAAAGATAGAGGGAATGTTTACCCTAACCCCAAAGGACATGGGACATGGAGATTGACGTTGCGGCAAAGCTGTGGGCTGAGACCAACGACAAGGTTGGTGAGGTACACAAGAAGGTCATGGGTACCAGCGACCCTAAGCCCATCCGTAAGAACCTGGGAGTATCTAACACGCCTAGTGCACTGACATCCCAAGTGCTTATCGTGCCAGCGGCTCCCGCGTCAGGTAAGGTTTGGTTCATTCATAAGGTAGTGATCCTCGGAGCGGACGGACACACCGCAGCGGCAGGGATAGCCGACATCTACGCTGGCCCGGCCGACCAGTTCGATGCCCCGTCCCAAATCTATTCAGGTCTCACTTTGCCTACCATCATCATTGAGGGCAGGTACCATAATCCTGTACTTCATGGTGAGCAGGTCTACGCCAATGTCACGGGGCTTACTGCTCAGCAAGTAGTGCAGTTCGCTATCGGCTACGACGAGTTCAATGTCGAAGAGGTATTGGCGACTAAGATATGACTATCACGCCCCCCAGAGGTACCGGCCTGTCATTGGTAGCATCCGTGCCATTGGCAGGGTTTGCCAAGCAGAATGGCACGCCTACTATCTGGACGTATCAGGTGCCTAATGACGGGCAGCTTCATAGGTTCCTTCTCCTGTTCTCAGAAGACGTTACTACAGGACCGGAGACTGGCGGGCAGATGACCATTAGCTACACCACCCCAGATGGTCATGCCGGATCAACTACGTTCCTAGCTGGTCAGGCTGCGGGTCAGCATCAGACAAGTATTAACTTGCAAGTACAAGCAGGAACAACGATCGTGCTTTCACAGAGCACCGCACTTACCGTAGGGGCTACTACTCTCTGGGCGGATTTGTACTTCCAATGAGCGTTATCCTCAATGCTACCGACCCATACCATCTTGTGTATGCGGGTCCAGATAATGCTGGGGTAATCGCTAACCGCGACACGCAAGACACGGTACTACTCGGGCCAGATCAAGGCTCACTATACAGGTCCGACCCCGAAGTGAGTATCCTCGACCCGCTCGGTGCCATCCCAGTAGACGGAACCAAAGACTACTGGGCCATCGTGGACAGTTCGCAAGCTGGGCAAGGTGACTTGACCGCTGAGGTTGACTGGATTCCCGGTGCTATCGGCTGGTCCCCTGCACCCTCAGCTATAGCCGAAGTGATAGCACCACTATCGGCAGCTATTGCACAGCAGATATTCGCCACGGGCATTCCCGTTGTCCCCGACCCGACTGTGATCTACAACCTATGAGTATTGGCACGCCGTTTCTCGCGGCTCATGCGGTGGCAGCCGCAGGGTCAACTACCCTGGTGGCGTCAGTTAGTACTAGTGTAGCCGGTGGCGATGGCATCGCAGTCTGGGTTACTACTAACACTAGCACTAACAACATCAGTACTGTCACCGACTCGCAGGGGAATGCTTACACGCCTTCTACTGAGATAACAGGTACCACTCTTAACGGGCAATGGTTTGTCTCAGCTAACATCAGTCCGCTGGTCGCAGGTACTGACACTATTACTCTGACCTGTACTGGCACTGGCGGTACTAAGACGGTTCAAGCTATCGCATGTCCTGGCCTGGCATTGGCTAACGTCATCGACCAGCATCCCGTGGGTACTAGCGGGACAAGTACCGCACCTTCACAGACGCTGCCCAGTGGTACCGCTAACAACGAGCTAGTCCTCATGGGTGAGGCTAACGGCAACCCCGGTGGGGCTATTACCCTGACAAGTTCCTTTGCCGGGGCAACAGTGCTAGACAGTCAGCACACCGGCTCTGCCCAGTTCTCGCAAGTGGCAGCTAATGTCCTTACCACTGCGGCTGCACAAACCGCATCGGGTACGCTCTCAGCTAGTACCAACTGGATCGTCGCTTCCATTAGCCTGCTCCCGCAGGTAGTCAACTCCAATAACACTGGCCTGGTCGGTTGCACCACTCCAACACAAGCATTCATCCCACCTCCCAGTGGACAGTCGCCGTGCTACGACTTCGCCATTGGCATTACCGACCAGGAAGCAGCAGACAATAAGTTTGTCGCCGCTGTCAGTCGCTCTCTACCCAACGGTAAACTATCCTTCACCAAGAAGTTTTGGAATGAGGGTGAATATCAGACCAGCGGTGTCCGGGCTAATGACATGGCAGGGTATCTGAACTTTGGAACGAAGGTACTCTTCGCGCTGTTCCCACCGCACCTTAATTACACAGCAGCCGATCAGACTGCCCTAGCTAACTTCCTGACCTTTATCAAGGGGCTAGGCTTCAACCAATCCAACTGTCATATCCTACTGTGGCAGGAACCGGAGATTGGTAACAAGTTCGGCAACGCTAACAACCCGTTCCCTCTGGGTGCCGCTGGCTTCCAAGCCGGTATGACGTTCTTCGGACCTACCGTGCTCGCGTCCGGGCTACCGCTAGTCATGGACATCGGCATGGGCCAAGGCGTGCCCGGTGTCATGCAGTACCTTAACGCAGGTGTCGCAGCCTTGCCCGCTGGTAGCTATCAAGCTATCTACGTTGACTTCTACTTCGGCGCATACAATGCATCGGGTATCATCGCAGACGGCAGACTTAATCAGCCTGCGGCATTCGCGGACGGGCTCGGCGTGGAGTTCGGACTAGGCGAGTTCGGTTGCCACGTCACCGACAACTACCAGGGTTATTTCAACTACATCACTGGGTTTTTCCAGAGTCGGCTGGCAGCTAACAAGAAGAACGGTAATCTTGGCTGGTATCAGGGGCAGTGTTCACTGACTGGCGCTGGTGACCTTTCCGCGCCTATCATGAACAGTACCGACCCTCGCGTGCCGTTCTACCAGGCGATGTTCGACACCCTTACCTCACCGCCTAACCCCAACACAATTCAGGTTACTAACCCAGGGGCGCAGACTGGCACTGCTGGTACTCCTATAGCACCGCTTACCATCACGGCCACAGACTCGGACCCGACACAGACTCTCACCTTCACGGCTACAGGTCTTCCGACTGGCCTATCTATTAGCAGTGCCGGGGTTATTACAGGCACGCCTGCGGCGCAGAGTACTAACTCTGTAACAGTCACTGCCACTGACGGCACAGGTGCTAGCGGACACGCGGGGTTTACATGGACAATCAGCCCGATTGTAACCAACACAGTAACTATCACCAATCCGGGGTCTCAGCAGAATCCACTGGGCGCAGTGGTGTCCTTGCAAATGGCGGGGACAGACTCCAATCCTTCCGACTTGCCGCTAGCCTGGTCGGCTGGTGGCCTCCCTACTGGGCTGAGTATAAACGCGGGCACTGGACTTATCACGGGGACTCCTACACAACTAGGGGCATTTACTCCTAGTGTTGCGGGGGTTGACACTATAGGTAGCTCGGGGTCTACATCGTTCACTTGGACGATCACTAACCCAAACATACTCCCGGCTGGTAAGTTCTTCACCTTGCCACCAGCTAATCCCAGTCCTATTGCCGGGCTAGCACCAGCGGAGGAACTGTCATATGAAATTGCCTTCGGTATCACAGCCGGGGCTAGTTCCACACTACCATTCTGTGCAGTAACTATCACCTTCTACGACTTCGATGAACTACCATCACTACAGACGCCTGTAGACATTGTGACCTTCCGGGTACCTATGGGGACGGTTGGCGATCCAAATGGGCCAGCTATTGTTTATGGTAAGGGGCCGCAGCGTGGTGCCTTCATGCGAATCCAGTGCCACAATGTCGATACAGTGGACGCTACCCTCGCATTCATGCAAGTCGTCGGCACAGCCCGGACAGTTTCTAATCACGATTGGCGTTGGGATAGCGGTGGTAACGCTCCTGTCATACCTGGGTATACTAACGCGACATCGGCGTCGGCGTCCCTAGTCCTGGGCGGGCTATCTAACCTATCTACTGGTGCGGGTGGTACCAGTGATAGACTGTGCTCTATGTTCGCGGGCAAGGTTTGGTTCAGGGCTCACCTTAACAACGGCGGTCCCGCATCAGTTGGTGTAGCTATTAACCCGCAGCCACCTTCTTTGTTCTCTAGTCAGTCCGTTTATAATGAGACTATCTCTGCGGGTAATGAAATTACACAAGAGCTAGCCTTGCCGCGTGGTCCATGTACTATTCATATCGACAATGCCGGGGGAGCGTCAGCCGCAGTAGTAAGTGCGGAACTCATAGCCATAGTGGAGTAGCCATGCCAGCCGCGTTGGAACGGAGACTACGCCGACAGGCGAAGCGCCGGGGACTCACCGGACGTAGACGAGACGCCTACGTTTATGGTAGTCTTAGACGAACAGGTTGGAAACCCAGGAGGCGACGTGGCCGAACTTGAACAAGACACTATGGTTGAGGTACCGCAGTTCGGTATTCTGGCAGCGGACAAGGACATCTACCTAACTATCTCCTATGCCACTATGCAGCAGCAGCTTTACCTTTGCAACATTACCAACTACGAACAGGTAGCCCGGAAGATTCACAAGGCAATCATGGATGCCGGGGTGCAAGCTAAGCGGGCCGCTAGCGGCTTGCAAGTCGTACAGGGAGGCGATGTAGATGCCGCTGTTCGTGACGCCAAGAGGCGGCAGTAGCGCCGCACGGGCACGCCGGGCACGGAAGGGGCACGCCAAGCGGCGGGCCAGGAACGCGGGCAACTCTCTCGGGGCGGCTCGCTACCGTCGCGGCAAGGCTCGCGGATTCCGTATGCGCTAGGGCTTGACTTTTCCGTCAGGGCTTGCTAGGTTGATAGCAACGCAAGTTCCTAACAGAGAGGTTAGCATGGCTGACAAGGTTACCTACGACTGGACCGGCGTGGCCGGTACCGCTGTTGAGCGGCTTCGTGCCCCCAAGGTTGAGCCCGTTCCCGAACCCATCGTGCAGTTCGCCCAGCAGTCCTGGGACGGCATTGGTGAGGGCGACAATAAGCTGCACGTCCTCCGGTTTGAGTTCGGAGACGCTGAGACTGCGGCTGAGTTCGCCCGGCTGGCCCGCAAGGCTGGTGAGCACACTACCCCGATGACTTCCGTTACCGCTGTGATCGACCCGGATGGCAACGACAATCTCAAGGCTGTCACCATCAAGGCCGGTGTACGGCGTGGACGTGCCACGACCAACTAGGAGGGTGGTGGAGGCTGGGGCACCGTGATTGCAGGCACGGTGCCCCAGTCATTATTATGTCCTGGGCAATAGTCATCGAGAACCTACAGGACTACCCCGGCTTTGATGAAGCAGTGGTAGCTAAGCTACTTACGTCGCACATAGCCTACCCCTTTGACGCTCAGATAGCGTTGAAGATGGCACGGGAAGCTGGCCTGTCGTCATGCACGCTGGCCGGTGGGCGCACCCCGAACCCCTACGGTGGCGACGAGATATGCGATATCTCAGTGCATGGCTTTGTGGAGGCTAAAGACTTCGTGAATACCATGAAGCATATTGTGGTGCTGCCAGATGAATGACTTTTACACCTGGCTTGGTCAGATGGCAGTGCAGGAGGGAGGCGTTGTAATAGCTCCGCGTCCCGAATACTTCCGCAAATTGGAGCGGGACTTCCTCGACAAGCTGCGGCATGTTCCCGCCGCAATCATCAACCCACCGGGAACTAACCCTTACTCAATGGCGCTCGGTAAGCCCGGACGCTGGATGATGGTATGGATACCCGATGACAAATAGGTATTACATAGGTCTAGGCGCGATCACTCTCGTACTGTTCGACATTTGGCTTATCCTCCAAATCTTCGGATTGGGGCATGTCAAGCTATGACCGCATGGCAACTCATTACCCATTGGTGGCTGCATCACGACATCTTCTATGCCACCCACTTCCCGACGCTCGCTAGTTTCCGCGAGTTCAACACCGATCACTTCGGCATCCACTGGTCGTGCATCAACCTCCGTGACTGGGTGAACTTGCATGGCTGAGAAGGCTTCCAAAGAAACTGCCAACTATCGGGAAGCAACTAGCATCGCCAAGCGTTGTATCCTGTGTAGCATGTACCGCTTCGGTACGTGTACGGCAGTTGAAGGCTCAATTAGTCCGCTTTTCGTGTGTGACTACTGGGACTTCTTCCTGACAGGAAAGGCAAAACCGAATGAAGAATAACTGTGCGGTTGCAGGGGCAGATGCTCAGGCATTTGCTAAAGATGCTCAGGCATTTGCTCTCGACCCTGCATTTGCTAAAGCACTAAGAGCATGGGCATTTGCTAAGTGTGCTCGGGCATAAGCTAAGTGCATATGCAGCCTGCACCCGCCCGTGCATACGCGCGCCTACGCGCGGGCGGGCGCGGGCGGGCGCGGGCGGGCGCGGGCGCGGGCGCGCGTGATAGTGGTTACCGGCCGGTATGTCAAGGGCTGTTACCGAATCGTTATGCGCGCCGATTGGTCACGGAATGGTAACTCTGTTCACCCCGCTAATTAGCTAGGCGAATGAATACGTCCGATATGTGGGCATTTTCGGTAACAGGACGATAACAGGTCGGTTGCGAAACGGTCTCGACTCCCCACGGCCCTATGCCGGCCCATAGCGTGAGCAGTGCCCCAACTTGTACCGGGGTGAGTCCCCCGTGACCTGCGGGGGGTGACACGTTCGCCTGCCACGGCGGGAACGGAACGGCACCCCCCACACGGTAGGGACCGGCCAACTCCATAG
>Ga0126371_10001300_pt1 | contig 21002 bp, 13 predicted proteins | sample PanSoiMetaPlot_4_FD_110145 | JGI IMG/M metagenome (GOLD analysis project Ga0126371, IMG submission 110145) | Tropical forest soil microbial communities from Panama - MetaG Plot_4 | ecosystem: Environmental > Terrestrial > Soil > Tropical forest > Bulk soil | place: Panama | collected 2016-02-17 | reverse complement strand
GGAGCGAGCTGGCAGAACGCTGCAACAATCCGCCAGCCGGAGCGACACGGCCGAAATGATTCGGCGGATCGAGGCGCCGCAGGTGCCGAACCGGCAGGGGCTCGATGGTCTGACGCTGCAGGACATGATGACCAAGCTGCATACGCCGGGTGTGAGCGTAGCGGTGATCAAAGATTTCAAGGTGCAGTGGGCGAAGGGATACGGGGTCGCGGATGTGAAGACTGGGCATCCGGTGGAAGTGGACACGTTATTCCAGGCTGCGTCGATCAGCAAGCCCACGTTCGCGATGGCAGCATTGAAATATGTACAGGACGGCCGGTTTTCGCTGGACGAAGACGTAAACAACTTGCTGAAGTCGTGGCATGTGCCGGAAAGCGAGTTCACGCGAGAGCAGCCGGTCACGCCGCGATCGCTATTCAGTCACACGTCGGGAGCAGACGATGGGTTTGGGTTCCCCGGCTATGCGCCGGGGGTACCAATGCCAACGATCGTGCAGATTCTGAATGGAGAGAAGCCATCGAATGTGGGGCCGGTGAAGTTCGTGAGGGTGCCGTACCAAGGGTACAAGTATTCAGGCGGGGGCATCGAGATCATGCAGCTCGCATTAACGGAGCTGCTGGGAAAGCCGTTCGCCGAGATGATGGAGAGCACACTGCTGGGGCCACTGGGGATGTCAAACAGTACATATCAGAAGCCGTTGCCGGAAGCGATGGCAGGACACGCGTCACATGCCCATGGCGAGAACGGCGAAGCTCTGGACGCGCCGTGGCATGTGTATCCGGAGCAGGCGGCGGCAGGGCTGTGGACGACGCCGTCGGATCTGGCCCAAGTCGCGATCGAGCTGCAGCGCGCGCTGCAGGGTTCAGGAAAGGTACTGAAGCAAGCGACCGCGCGAGAGATGATTACGCCAACGGGTGCCGGCCCGTTTGCGGTGGGATTTCAGATTGAGCAGAAAGGACAGGGCTGGTACTTCAGCCACAGCGGGGGAAATTGGGGATTCCGCTGTCATTTGATGGCGCATGTGCGAAAAGGCTACGGGGTTGTGATCATGACGAACTCGGACAGCGGCGAAAGGGTCGTCAGTGAGATCGAGGCGCGCATCGCTAACGCGTATGGGTGGGACACCGTGGATAAGCCGATCTTTCGGTAAAGACAAGAGTTGTCTCAGGCCTTCCGTCAGTCGGCGATTCGTTAAGAAAAGTTGCGCGTCATTCCGTTCCAAACCGCAGGCGTCTTGCGGATCAGCCTGAAGCGAGATAACTTCTAGAGTTACTTCGGCTCCTGAGGCCTGCCCTTGCGCCAATCGTCGCTTGACCCGTACGTTTCCCGGACTGTTTCCTACGAAAATCATTCTTCGGCATGGCATTGCTTCGTGAACTTTTTCGCCCCGCTGGGGCCCATGGAAGGCGGCGACGCCAACCCACGGCTTGCACCGCCGGCTTTCCTCTCGCGCCGCTTCGCGGCTCTGTATCTTTTCTTTTTCGTTTTGCTTTGCAGTGGAACGCGAGCTTTTGCGCAGAGCAGTGCGGCACTCTGGGATGGCGTGCATTTTTCTGGCGACGCGAAAGTCGTTTATGACGCGGCGAGCGCTGTGACGGTTCCGATCGGCACCGACGCTCTCGTGCTCGAAGAGCAAGAGCACTACAGCTTCGACGACCAGGGACGGCAGGTGTATACGCACTATCTCGTGTACAAGATCTTCACGCAAAAGGGAGCGGAAGAGTGGGATAGCGTCATGGTGCACTGGGAACCGTGGCACCACGAGCGGCCTGCGATTCAGGCGCGGGTCATCACGAAAGATTCCGAGGTGCATCCTCTCAATCAAAAGGCGATTACGGACGCTCCGGCGAAAGATCAGGAGAACGAGACGTACGGAGATCAGCGGGTACTGCGCGCGCCTCTTCCGGCGATCGCGCCAGGTGTTGTGGTCGAGGTGGAGCGGACGCTGCGGGAGACCGCGCCATTCTTCGGTGCAGGTAGCGTCGCTCGAACGTATGTAGGGCGGGCGGTTCCGGTGCATCATTTGCGGGTCGTGATCGATGCGCCATCATCGTTGCCGTTGCAGTACGAGACGCGGTTGCTGGGCGATGCCAAGCCTCGGCGTGCGGAGGCCGATGGCAAGCTGACGCTCACATTCGAATTCGGACCACTTGAGCCCCTCGAGAACAGTGAGCCGTTTCTCCCGAGCGATGTGGCGGCCTATCCGAGTATCACGTTCTCGACGGGAAAGTCGTGGAGGCAGATCGCGGAGGATTACAGCAACATTGTGGACCGGCAGATCGCAGACGCCGATGTGAAGGTGCTGGTGGAGAAGCTCATCGCTGGGCAGAAGACGCGAGACGAGAAGGCGGCGGCGATTCTCGATTATCTGAATCACGAAGTGCGGTACACCGGAATTGAATTCGGAGAGAACAGCATCGTGCCGCACTCGCCAGCGGAGACGTTGAAACAGAAGTATGGCGATTGTAAGGACAAATCGTCATTGCTGGTGGCGATGCTGCGGACGGCGGGAATTCCGGCGTATGTTGCGTTGCTCGATGCGGGATTCGGGGAGGATCTTTCGCCGTCGCTGCCGGGCATGGGGATCTTCGAGCACGCGATCGTATACGTGCCGGGGCCTCCGGAGGTATGGATCGACGCGACCGATGAGTACGCAAGGCTTGGACAGAGACCGGCAGCCGATCAGGGGAGGCTTGCGTTGGTCGCACGTGCGGGGACGGACGCGCTGGTAAAGACGCCGGAGGCGACGTCGGCGGAAAACCTGGTGGTTGAGAAGCGTGAGTTTTATCTGGCGGAGAACGGTCCGGCGCGGGTCGTCGAGACGACGGAACCGCGCGGAAGTTTCGAATCGCAATATCGCTCGTACTACGCGGACAAGGACAACGAGGATCGGCGGAAAGGGCTCGCAGATTATGTGCGTGAACAATATCTGAGCGACAAACTGGATCGCGTGGAGCGCAGTGATCCGGGAGACTTCTCCATTCCCTTCCAGATGACGCTTGAAACGCTCAAAGCGCGCCGCGGTTACACGGATCTGCAAGCCGCGGTGGCGGCAATCCGGATCGAGTCACTGTTTGACCGGTTGCCGGCGCAGCTTCGGGAACGCGAAGTGGATGCAGAGAAGAATGCGGAAGCGAATGGAAAGCCAAAGAAGAAACGCACCGCCGATTATCAATTGCAATCCGCGTATACGACTGAGTGGCAGTACACGGTCGTACCGCCAGCGGGGTTTCGTCCGAAGGGATTACCTCAAAACTTGAGGGCGAATGCCGGTCCGGCCGTCTTGACGGAGGAGTTTTCCGCGGATGCAAACGGCAACGTCCATGCACTCTTGCGATTCGAAATGGCGAAGTCGCGATTGACGGTGACCGAGGCGACTGAACTGCGAAACCAGATTGCGCAGTGGAGAGATGCGGAGGCCACGCTGATCCACTTCGAGCCGACGGCACAGGCGCTGCTGAAAGACGGCAAGATCCGTGAAGGGATGCAGGCGTATCGCGAGTTGATCGCTCTTCATCCGAAGGAAGCCGTTCATCACTTGCAGATGGCCGATGCATTAATGCAGGCGGGGCTAGGAGAGGCGGCGCGCGAAGAAGCGCGGACCGCGGTGAAGTTGGAGCCGAGGTCGGCGCTCGCGCAGAAGACGCTGGCGGACGTATTGGAGTACGACGTGGTGGGGAGAAAGTTTCGTCCGGGCAGCGATTATGCAGGCGCGGAAGCGGCATTTCGCGAAGCGCAGAAATTGGATCCGGAGGACCACTCGATCACCGCGAACCTCGCGATCCTGCTGGAGTACGACCATGACGGACGTCGTTATGGGGAGGGCGCTCCTTTGAAGAAGGCCGTGGAGGCATATCGCACGCTGACGGCAGAGCAACTCGGCCAGCTTGGGCTCAAGAACAATCTGCCGTTTGCGCTCTTTTATGCCGGAGACTTTGCGGAGGCTGAGAAAGAGGGCCGGACACAGAATCCGCAATTGAATGCGCTCATCGTGGCGTGCGAAGCGGCGCAGAAAGGGTCGGAGGCGGGACTAGCGGAGGCCAACCAGAGAACATCGGGAGATGAAGATCGCAAGCAAATGCTACGCACCGCGGGTGAGATGCTGATGAACGTGCGCCAATATCCCGCGGCTGCGGGAGTAATGGAAGCCGGCGCTGCGGGAGATCAAGCGTCGCGTTCGGCGGCGATCGCAGCGGCGTTGAACAAGGCGAAGCGGCACGAGGACATCGTGCCTACGAAGGATCCGAGCGGACTCGCGGTCCAAATGCTATTGATGCTGACCAGCCGGGAGATTTCAAAAGAGCAGATGATAAGCGTCTCGAGCAGAAACGCCATCACGGTTTTGAAACAGGAGGATCCGGACGAATTGGCGAAGGCCGGGAATGCCGGGCGGATGTTCCGGAATTCGATGGCTCGGTTGGGATCGTCGCCGGATGTCGCCCTCGATTTGGTGTTGCAGATGATGGAAATGAAGGTCGAGGGCAATGATGCGTCGGGGTATCGAGTGCATGCAAAGATGCCAGGCGGAAAGAATCTGACGCTATTCGTGGTGCAAGAAGGCGGCACCTATAAGGTGCTGGATAGTGGGGAAAGGCCGAACTCTGTAGGGCTGGAGGTGCTGGATCGCGTGAATGCGGGCGATCTGAATGGAGGTCGCGTGCTCCTGGATTGGATCCGCGACGAACAGCATCTGGCGGGCGGGGATGATTCTTTGGCGGGACCTGTGTTTCCTCGACTCTGGACAAAAGGAAAAGAGGCCGATGCCGCGACGATCAAGCTGGCAGCGGCCGGGATCCTGGTGCAGACGGAATCGACGGCGAAGGACGGTATTGCGATATTCGAGCCGGCCCTGACGGCGGCAACGAGTGATACCGCAAAGCTGAATGTTCAACTGGGATTGCTGGAGGGGTACGAGGCGTCTCATCAATATGAGAAGGAGTTGAGCGTTGCGTCGGAGTTGAGCAAGGAATATCCGGAGTCGAGGCGAGTGTTTTTGGCGAAGTCGTACGCGTTGCGAGGGCTGGGGAAATACGCAGAGGCAGATCAGTATGCTCAGGAGCGGCTACAAAGTTTGCCGGATGACCTGGATGCGATGCGTGCACTGGTGCATTTCGCAACAGCGCGGGGAGATTATTCGCTTGCGTATGACAGAGCGAAAGCAGTCGTGAAGCTGGAGAAGAGCGAAGGGTCGGACAAGAACATGCTGGCTTGGACGGCGCTGTTCAAAGGCGGGGTGAGCCAAGAGGACGTCGAGACGGCACTGGCAGCGGCACAGGCGAATCAGAACGATGGAAACGTGCTGCACACTCTGGGTTGTGTTTATGCGGAAGTTGGGAAGACGAAAGAGGCGCGAGAGGTGCTTCTGCAAGCCATGGATATTGAGAATCTCGATGAACCGGATGATGCGTTCTGGTATGCGTTCGGGAGGGTGGCGGAGCAATACGGCGAAATGTCGGCGGCGCGAGCCGATTACGCTCGCGTAAAGAAGCCTAAGTTAGCAGTGCAGGTTCCGGCGTCTCCGTATCAGCTCGCGCAGATGCGCGTGAAAGCGATGGGCGAGGAGAAGGGTGGTCGGACGAACGTGGCGGTGCGGTGACGTTCAAGTGAAATTTCCTCAGGAGGCTCCGATTTCCTATGAAAATTGGACGATCAACGAGGATATGAAAGCTAAGAAGGGAACTCCCCGATACGGCCATGGTGGGCGATCAAACAAGGGGTCCTTCGACTACGTTCGGCTCGCGCCTCACTTCGCCCAGGATGACAGAACTAATTTAGTTAGATTTAGTGAGATGATCAAAACGTGCGGCACAGAAGATGGTACTTTCGACCGGCGCAGACGGGCATCGCTCTATCGTTTGTTGAATCGAGTTTGATGAAACGAGGGCGGGACGCCCTCGGGACAGCCGGCGAGAGGCCGGCGCTACTTTCCAAGGGCAGTTACCTACGGTCTGCGGGCTACAAAGGGGAGGTCGCTAAGAGAAGAGCATTCCCCGAAACGGCCCTGTTAGTGCGCTCAAACAAGGGGTCCCCTTCGGCTTCGCTCAGGACGGGCTTCGACTACGTTCGCTAGCGCCTCACTTCGCTCGGGATGACAACTTAAACAACGTTGGTGATTGAACAATGTTGGCGATCCAGAAGATTGGTGATTTAGAGCATTCGCGATTAGTAAGCGTTGCGCTCGCGATGTAACTACTGCAGTCTCACGTATTCAGCCTGGGCCTGTTTGAGGATGGGAACGTCGGGGTCTGCGTTTTTCCAGGCGGCGAAGAAATCCTGATACGCGGTGCGTGCGTGGGCTGTGTCTTTTTGCAGGACGTAAGCGCGCGCTGCTCCCAAATGGGCAAGAGGATAAAAGGCACCCAGCGGATCGACGCCGCGATGGTCGAGGATCTTCTGATATTCGACCAGGGCTTTTGCACCGTCGCCGGCTTTGAGGTAGGCGGAGCCACGGAGGTGAATCGGGAAGTAATTGGCTCCATTCGGACCGCTGCCGAGATCGTAAGGTAACGCTGACTCCAGCGCCACAATCGCCTTTTGCGGCTGATTAAGTTGAAGCTCGATGGCTGCCCGATCGACGGCAAGTGCAACCTTATTCAAGAGGGTATTATCCGGAAAGTCGCGGGCCAGTTCGTCGATAAAACCCTGAGCCCGCTTGGTGTCGCCGAGGGTGGCGAGGGGTTGAGCGGCGATTGACTTGGTGTCTTTATTCAATGCGAGGCTAAGCGCCTCATTTACTTGCGAACGCGGTTCGCTGACGTATCCCAATTCCACTTCGTATCCCGCCTGAATCGCGCGAACGAGAGATCCGAACTCAGGCAAGCCGTGTTGGCGCGAGAGCTGTACTGCACGATCGAATGTGCGACGCGATTCCTGAACTTTACCCAGGGTAAGCATGCCGCGGCCGCGCTGGAAAAGGATCAAAGGCTCGTCAAGCGTTCCGGTAGTTTCCGCGACGATTGCCTGCATGGCTGGCTCATCGACACGAATGAAGGCAAGCATATAGCGATCGAAGCGGGTGGCCCGGGGTTCAATCTTTTGGGCGGTGGCCTGATCGCAAACAGCTTTGCCTTCGTCGAAGCGATTGAGGCTCAGGTAGGCATCGGCGAGATTCTGATATGCAAACGTGTCTTTAGGATCGAGGCGCATGGCCTGCGACGCATTCTCGAGCGACTTGTCGAACTGTGCCAGACCCTGATAGCGAAGGGCAAGATTGTCCCAGGGTAGAGTCTCGCGGGGGTAGGTGCGCTTCCACTGCTCGTAGATCTCGATGATCTTGTCGCTGTTGCCGGCGACTTCGTCGTAATAGTGTCCTTCGATGTAAAGCCTTTCGTGCTCGCTTGCACGATCTTTTAGATCGAAGCCTTTCTTAATCGCCTCTTCCATCTGGCGGCTCTGACCGGTGTTGCCGGAGACAACGCCGAGTTCGGTCCAGGCGATGGCAAAGTTTGGGTCGAGTTCGACGGCCTTCTTGAAATATGGAATCGCGGCCTCGTCACTGAAGTGCTGGTGGGCGGCGTGCCCAAGACTATAGGCCTGCAGCGCTTCCAGCGAAGATGTGGTGGCTTGTTCGAGCGGAGTAGCAAATTTCTGCACCGACGGCAGGGATTCGCCGAGTTTGGTCCGCAGATTTGTTGCAGCTTTGTCGAGAACCTTGAGGACCTGTTCCTTGCTTTCAGACTCGGCCTGCTCGGTGGCGAGCGAGTCTTGCGTTTGCGCGTTGATCGCGGACATGCTGATCACATAGTGGCTACCCAGCGAGGCGATCGAGCCGGTTAGCATCGCCTTGACGTTTTCGCGAAGGCAGATCTCGCGCGCAACGTCGGCGGTAATGCGCTGGTCTTCGGCACGTCCCATGAGCTTGAGCGCCTCGCGGATGCGAGATTCGGGGAGAATGTTCAGGTAGGGCGATTGCTCAAGTTGCGTCGCGAGAGCCTGCTTGAGTGTGCCGTCGAAGACACCGTCACCGGTCGTATTTACGAAGTCGGTGAGGAGGATGGCGTCTTTTTCGGTGAGCTTGGCTGAGCGGTGAGAGGAGACGTACAGGCCGGCAGCAAGAAGCAGGCCCAGCCCGATGACCCCGGCGACCACGTAAATGCCTGTCCGAGATCGTGGCGTGGCAGGCCCGGGTGGGGTAGTAATGGTGGCGGACGAGGCGGCCGCGACCGCGCGCCCCGATGAGATTACTGCGGACTGGACGCTAGCGGGCTGGGGCGACGATATTGATGCGGACGGCGTGGATGGAGAGCTTCCTGACTGAGGAGCGGTCGCGGGCGATTCCTGAGCGACGGGGATGGATCCGGAACTGATGGCGATTGCACGGCCGGTGTCAGTGTCTCGTTTGAGACGCTGAAGATCGGTGCGCATGTCGGCGGCATGCTGGTAGCGCAGATTGCGGTCCTTCTCGAGCGCCTTGCTGATGATGTCTTCGAGCTTCGTCGGCAGATCTGGGTTGAGTCGAATCGGCGATGTGGGAGCACGGTCGAGGATGGCCTGGAAGATTAGGGCGGAGGTGTCTCCGCGAAACGGAAGCTGCCCAGTGGCCATTTCGTAGAGGACGGCGCCGAAGGAGAACAGGTCTGAACGGCCGTCGAGTTCCTTGCCCTTGGCCTGCTCGGGCGACATGTAGGCTACGGTGCCGAGCGTGGAACCGGGGCTGGTGAGATGCTCTTCGGCGATCACGGTTTCCTGCGCGGTGAGGCCGTTGGGCTCGGCAGTGAATGAAGGTCCCGAATTTGCAACCTTGGCCAAGCCGAAGTCGAGGACTTTCGCGTGCCCGCGGCTGGTGACGAAGATGTTTGCGGGCTTGATGTCGCGGTGAACGATGCCTTTGGAGTGCGCGGCGTCGAGCGCATCAGCGATTGCGATGCTGATGGTAAGGAGTGCTTCGAGTTCCATCGGGCGCGCGGAAATCAGATGCTTGAGCGTGGCGCCCTCGAGGAACTCCATGACGATGTAGGCGCGGCCGTCTTGCTCACCGATGTCGTAGATGGTGCAGATATTAGGGTGGTTCAGGGCGGAGGCAGCCTGCGCCTCGCGCTGAAAGCGGCTCAGGGCCTGGGGATTGCGGGCGACCTCGTCGGGAAGGAATTTGAGGGCAACAAAGCGATGGAGGCGCGTGTCTTCGGCTTTGTACACGACACCCATACCGCCACCGCCGAGCTTCTCGATCACACGGTAGTGAGAGATGGTTTGCCCGATCATGGTTCGGAAGAGCGCCGCTGGGCAGCCATCTTATGGAGAGGGGATGGGACAAGTCAATTGGAACAACGGCAGGTATCAGGTCGTAGGTAGGTATCGGGTCGCAGGTATCGGGTGTTAGGTTGAACCTGGGCGTTGACTAGTGAACGATCGTACTACTCGGGTCAGAGGATCACGATGGTGATGCCGCGGTTGGAGCGGCCCAGGTCGGGATCGGATTTAAGTTCAGGTTGGCGTTTGAGGAGATCCCACGTTTGAGGATCGGACGGCGCCCAGTCTTCACCGAAGATGAAGGATCGGATGATGCCGCTGTCGTGGAGTTCGTGGAGTCGCTTCTGGATAGCGATGCGGAGATCGCCGCCGACACCCGTCGAACCGTAGCCGTGGATGAGCTAAAGGATGGAGATGTGTTGGTGCCGGGCCGCGGTCAGTTCGCGTTCCAGGAGAGTGAGTGCTTCGTAAACGAGGGGCATGCCTTTTTCGAGGTTGATAGTGGGAATTCGGTCTTCCGGTCGCTTGCGAGGCTTGAGCATGTGGGAGCAGAGTCATCTTAACGCTCTGGTTGACGGGCGCGGCCGCCCGTCGCTCCACGGGGAGATTGTGCCTGAGAATTCCCTGAGAGGGCGATGGTGGTCTGTGCGGCAAGGCTTCGCTCAGGGCAGGCTTTCGACTGCGTTCGGCTTCGCCTCGCTTCGCTCAGGATGACAGCCCATTGGTGACAAATGGACATAAGTTGAGGACTGAGTGATTGCTGTCCTTCCCCGAATCTTTCTGCGTGGCCGGTGAATCACATTGTCATGGATCAGGCGAAGATCATCTCCGTGAACGTCGGGGAACCGCGCGAAGTCTTGTGGAAAGGAACGCGCGTTTCGACGGGCATTTTCAAATATCCAGTTGATGGACGCGTCAAAGTAAATCCGCTCAATCTCCGCGGCGATCGCCAGGCCGATCTCACCGTCCACGGCGGACCGTACAAGGCCGTCTATGGGTATCCCTCCGAACACTACCCGTATTGGCGCACGGAACTCCCGGAAGCCGAGTTCCCATGGGGCGCCTTTGGTGAAAACATCACCACCGAGGGCTTGTTTGAAGATTCACTGCACATCGGGGATCGACTTCGCGCCGGTTCCGCTCTGCTCATGGTCACGCAGCCGCGCATGCCTTGCTACAAGCTGACGATCCGTTTCGATCGCGACGACATGATCAAGCGCTTCATCGAGAGCCATACGTCAGGCTTCTACTTTTCGGTTATTGAAGAAGGAGAAATCGAGGCTGGCTCTTCGATCGAAATCGTCCATCGTGATCCGGCGGGCGTGTCTGTTGCCGACATCGGCCGTCTTTATTACAACCATGCGCACGGCGAATCTGATCTGTTGGAGCGGGCGGTGAACCTCGAGGCTCTCCCCGCAAGCTGGCGCGACTACCTCCGTCAACGTGCCGTCTGATGGGTTTCTCAGCGGTTAGTTCGGTCTCCCGGTTTTAGGTATCAGTTGTCAGTTTTGTTTCGTTGCGAAGCTGCGCTTCGCAGCGGACGAGGCCGTCCTTACGTGAGGATTTGTGGCATTCACCTCAACGCAGTCACCATCTATGTGACGGGCAAGATGCCTGCCCGACAGCCGGCGGGACGCCGGCGCTACAAAGGATGATTTCGTGCTCGCTGACAGACATTCGCACACCGATCGAGTGGCGATCATTTCATATAGCCTGTAACTCTGCGGGAGAATCCAATCAGACAAAGTTGTGCGGGAGGTTTGCGTGAGCGCACCGGAAAAATACGACGCGATCGTGGTCGGATCAGGACAGGGCGGCACTCCGCTGTGCCGTGCCCTCGCAGAGGCTGGAATGCACACCGCCATTGTGGAACGAGTGCATGTGGGGGGAACGTGCGTCAACGAAGGGTGCACTCCAACAAAGACGATGGTGGCAAGTGCGCGCGTTGCGTACCTGGCCCGGCGAGGAGCGAACTACGGCGTGAAGACCGGGCCGATTGAAATCGATCTGAAGCGCGTGCGTGAACGCAAGCGGGACATAGTGAACAGCTTCCGGGAAGGGAGCCAGAAAGGGATCGAGCGGACCAAGAAACTGGATCTGATTTTCGGGACGGCAAGTTTTACGGGACCGAAGACACTTTCGGTGCGTGCGAACGATGGAAGCGAGCGGATTCTGTCCGCGCCAAAAATCTTTATCAATGCTGGCACGCGGGCTGGGGTGCCAAAGATCGAGGGACTCGACAAAGTTTCCTTCCTCGACAACGTTTCGATCATGGAGTTGGACGCTGTTCCCGAACACCTCATCGCGCTGGGGGGAGGATATATCGGGCTGGAGTTCGGGCAGATGTTCCGCCGATTTGGAAGCCGGGTCACAATCGTGCAATCGGGCGAGCAATTATTGGCGCGCGAAGACCAGGATGTCGCTGCAGAGGTGACGAAGATCCTGCGCGAGGATGGTATCGAGATTCTGCTGAAGGCGCGCGCGACGAAGGCAAGCGAGACGAATGGAAAGATCCAGCTTGAGGTCGGGATCGATGGACGGACTTCGATTATCGAGGGCTCCCACCTGCTGGTTGCCGTGGGACGAAAACCAAACGCAGACGCGTTGAATCTCGGTGCGGCTGGGGTTGCCACAGATGAAAGAGGATTCATCAAGGTTAACGATCGGCTGGAGACAAACGTTGAGGGTATTTATGCGCTCGGGGATATCAAGGGAGGGCCGGCATTCACGCATATTTCTTACGACGACTTCCGCATTCTGCGCGCGAATGTGATCGAAAAGAAGAACGCGACGATCGAAGGGCGGCTGGTGCCGTATACGGTGTTCACGGATCCGCAACTGGGCCACGTCGGAATGAGTGAGGACGATGCGCGCAAGGCGGGACGGATGGTGCTGGTCGCGAAGATGCCGATGAGTCATGTGGCGCGAGCGCTCGAGCTAGACGAGTCGCGCGGGTTCATGAAAGCAATCGTGGATGCGAGGACGGACGAACTCCTGGGAGCGACCGTGCTGGGTATAGAGGGCGGCGAATTGATGGCGGTCTTTGAAATGGCGATTATGGGCAAGGTGAGCTGCAAGGCGCTGCGGGAGGGTATCTTCGCGCATCCGACGCTGGCGGAGAGTCTGAATAATTTGTTTGCGGCGTTGTAGGAATTCCGGCGCGATCCGCCGGTCAAGACTTGTCGAATCTCATAATGCTCTGGCCATTCTTATGCCACTGCACAATGTCGGAACTGGATTCGGGGGCGCCGATCAATTCGTTAGCGTAAGCCACGCGTACAGCATCGGAGATTTCGGGATCCTCGATTGCGGTCGCAGTTTGCTCGGCCAAGAGCGACGAAATGCGTGCGGTGAGTCTCACGGAGTCGAGCCACAGCGCGGTTGAGGGCCACTGCGCTTTAAAGGCCTGATTGGGATCGTCGGCGTCGGTGTCTTCTTTGTAGGTCTGCTCAGCGGCTTTCTGAAGCTCCTCAAGGCATTTTTTAGCGCTGTCGATTTCGCCAAGCGTCAGATAAAGGCGAGCGCTCTCGGAGAGATTTCTTCCCTTTTGAAATGGTTTGAGCGAATCAACGTTTTTTCGCAATTCGTCCAAGGCAGACTTTGCGACCGCGGGATTTTTCTCGACGCTCGCGTTGGCAATGTTCATGAGCGCAACAGCCCGCGGGGATGAAAATCCAGGTGGCCCGGTTGGATTTGAGACAGGAAGGTTCATCGCGTCTGAGAGCGCCTGCTTCGGATCGCTAGAAGCTTCGGAAGATATCTTGCCGATCTGCCGCTGAATCTGATCTTCCACGCTTTCTGTCAAAGATTGACCCGGGGCAGGCGTCCCCACACTCAATCGCACACTACGGATCCGGCTTTTCGACGCGTCGGATGGTTGGTCCTGATAAGTGGCTGGATCCAGCGACTGCATTCCGTGCGGATACTGTGTGAGCATGGATTGAACTTCGTTGTTCTCGCGCAGAAGACTTTGCGCTCGCTCGTGATCAAGCTCATCGAGGATGGGGATCATCTGGAAGAGGCGAAGCTGATATGCAGAGTTGAAGGAGACCGATCCCTTGTCGGTTCCAAATGACATGTGGAATGACTGCGATTTATCGTCCTGGTCTTTCGCTTGCTGCAAAAGGTCGTCAACAGCGGAAAGAGCGGTTGCCGGCGGAAGTTGGCGCCAAATCCGAAGCAGCATGGTTGAGAAGTCAGTCTGGGGGGCACCAGGACCTGAGCCGAACTGTCCGGAATTCTCTTGTGCTTGCGAGAACAGGGTAAGCCGGTCGGGCGACTCCTTTGGCAACGCCAGAAAGAGGTCGCCTGCAGTATCGAAGGGATAGTGGTCTTTGTCGGCGATCTGCGTGAGGAAAGAGAGCGCGCGGGCGTAGTCCTTTCTCTTGATGTAAAGCTTGGCGAGTACTGCCGTCGCTTGTTTTCGTGGCACCGGATCCGCGTTCGGAAGCAGTTGAACAACCTCGTCCGCGCTTCGGTCCATCATCGCGTTCAGCAGGCTGCTCTGAAGCCAGTTCTTTGTTCGACAGGTGGAGGATCTTTGGCAGGCATCTTCTTCTTCGGGGCCTTGCTCGATGGACTGCGTCGCGAGAAAGGCCTGGCTCAAGAGTCGGTCGGATTTGGCGTGATCAATTTTTGAGTAGCCGACTGAAACACACCATAAGACATACGCGCGCATGTCAGGCTCAAGCGATCCTGCCTGCGCTTCGGCTTGTTTCAGCAGGCGTAGACCGCGCTGCTGCTCGGTCGTGAGTTTGGGCCTGGCTACTGCGGGTTTTGCGGTTTGAGATTTTGTGGACGCGCCTGAATTCTGCACTTGCGCAAGGAGACTGCAGGACGTAAGAAGAACGACCGCGCCGCCGACGCGAGTCAAAAATGACCGCCGAAACATACGACGTCCCTTCGTCAATTACGAATCACATCAAGGCTTCTTTTTCTGAGCGTTCTGCGCGATGGCTTTCTCAGAGTCTTCGATCGCCTTGTGAAATTGTTCCACAGCAGAGAGCGTGGGTGGACGAAGCGCGTCTTTGGCGGTGTAGCGCCAGACAGCTGAACGATCGAGAGGATAATCGACTCCGCCGCGATAGACCTCGAAGGTATCGTCAGACGATCCGATTTCGGTTTGCGGACGAGGTTCGGGAAATTGTTGTCCCATGGAAGGCCGAGTGGCTTTGGGCGGCTGGCCCTGTTGCGCGCCGATGCGGGTGTCGCTGTCGCCGGGCTGGTAAATCACCGGACGATTATCGATGGGACTGTTGGCGATAGTCGGAGACACGAGGTGCCCGCTGCCTTTGCGCACTGTGACAATGAGATCGGCGGTCGACACATCAAGTGCGAGGCGAAAGCGTCCCCATTTCATGAGGGCTCGCTCGACGTCTTCCTGCGCCCGGCGATTGCCGGACGGGTCATCGAAGGTCTCGCCCGCGTCGGGACTGATCATGACGAGAACGGTTTGCGCACGGAGAACGTCGTCGGAGAGGACTGGCTTCTTGTTTTTGTCCTTGGGATAGGCAGTCGGAACAAGCAGAAGTGAAATCAGGAGCGCGGGGAGCGTTCGCGACATGGCGGTCCTCCGGATTGGGACATTATAGGCCGGATTGTGTGGAAACGCCGGGGATGGTTGGTTGGGTCGTCGGCGGGGACGCGCGATTGGCGGGGGGCGAGACGCCCTCCGGACAGCCGGCGGGACGCCGCCGCTACAGGTTGGAGGGGGAGTAGGGGCGGGCGCGATTCCGGGGCCTTAGTACAGGCGGAAGACGACTTCGACACCGATCTGGACGGCGACGGGATGCCCGTTCTTGAGGCCCGGTTCGAAGCGCCATTTGCTGACGGCTTCGACAGCTTTTTCGTCCAGGCCCATACCGAGTGAGCGGGCAATGTGTATGTTCCGCGGGTAGCCTTCAGAATCGACGACGAGCGACAGGGTCACGCTCCCTTGGTACTTCGCCTTGCGGGCCTCTTCCGAATACTCGGGATCGGGGTCGTAGACGGTGCGCGGAGCGGTAACACCTCCGCCAGACTGATAGATGCCGCCACCAATGCCGCCGCCGATACCGGGACCAACTCCTGGACCGGTGCCAGAGCCGACTCCGCCGCTTTGTCCCGTGCCAATTCCGCCGCCACTTCCGGTTCCGTTCGACGGCGGAGTGAGGATCGCGGCGGTTGGATCGCCGGTTTGTCCGAGCTGAGGAAGCTTTACTTCGGGCGGGCCGATCACTGTCGGCTCGGCCGATAACTTCGGAACCTCGTTCTTGACGATAACTGCGGGCGGGGTCAGCTGTTGATCCGAGAAACGAGGAACAGATCCGTGTGAGGGTGGCATTTTGTCCCGCGTGCCACCGCCTCCGCCCCCGTGTAGTTCGCCGGCCGAGGAGGGCAGAAGATAGTCGATCGTGCCAGAGAAGCGGCTTGCGATTTGTTTGCGCACAACGGTACGGTTCTCAACCATCCACCAACCGGATGTGAAAACGATGGCCAGGGCCGCCACATGGAGCGCGAAGGAAGCGGCAAGATGCGATCCGCGAACCGGAAGCATTGATCCAGCAGTAGTGAAGAGCGGTGGCAGGACGGAGTCGCTAATGCTGCGCGATTTGAGTTGGGCCTGGATCGAAGGAGCAAGGTTCGGGTCGAACACACAGCCGGCAGGAGGCATAGAGGCCTGCGCAAGGAGCTCATTCCACAGCGCGGCGCGAAATTCCGAGCGTGGTGTGAGATGGAGCTCAGAGGCGATCTCGATCATCGGTAACAGCTGAGGATCGTTACGCAGGGCCTTGAGAGTGTGGCCGGCGAGAAGCGTGTCGATGGCGGCATCGAACTGTTCGATTTCGTCGCTAGGCATGTCTGCTCCTTATCTGGTTACGCAAAGTCTCGATAGCGCGGAATTGCAATTGCTTGATGGCACCTTCACTCCGGGCGAGTTCCTGGGCAATCTCTCGAATACTTTTCTGGTCGACGAAGCGGCGCCGAATCACGAGGCGCTGGTCGTCCGGCAGACGATCGACCAACTGCGCGAGCACGGCCTGGCGCTCGGCATGATCCGATACCCCGATCGTTTCTAGTTCCTTGGCCGGAACTTCGATGTGGCTGGTTGCCCGTTGCCATCGGCGTGCGATCAGGTGCGACGCGATTCCGATGAGCCAAGCCGCGAACGGAGTCCCCTGCCACTCGAAGCCTCCAAGGCCCGCGAGAGCCTGATGAAAGACTTCTGCGGTCTCGTCTTCGGCCTCTTCACGACTCGGCACGCGGCGCGCGACGAATGCGTAGACTCGATCGAAATTGGCTTCGTAAAGCACAGCAAAGCAAGTCGGGTCGCGTTGGGCGGCTTCGATCAGGGATCGCTCGTCGGCGTGGTGCTCGGTTGCTTTCAAATCTGGCTCCGAAGATCAAATCGAACGGCGAATCTGGGCTTTTCCAGACGGCGCCTAAAGGCGCTCAATGGATCGTTCTCTACGGCGCACCTAAAGGCGCCCTGATACGAATCGTCTATTGAATGGCGCTAGGACGCATTCCTTTCCCAGCATTGGTGCATATCGTCGGGTCAGGTTAGCGAGTACCGATGTGCGTTCCCTATACCATTAATGATGCGAAGAAGGGGAAAGGTTACGGCTTGCCGCTAAAGATTTTTTCGACGAAGAAGCTGTGCCTTCACCAGACACAATGACGGGCTGCTATTCTTAGCGGGCTCGAAATGCCCGATTTCCCTTCGACTGCGCTTTCCGACGCCCGCATCGTGGCGGCATATTGCATCTTCCTGGCCTCGTACGTGGTGTTTGCGCTTGGGAAATTTCCGGGGCTGAAGATCGACCGAACCGGAGCGGCGATTGTTGGCGCCGTGGGCATGGTGGCGTTCCGGATCGTCCGCGCGCAGGATACGCTGCACTATATCGACTTCCAGACAGTGGTGCTGTTGTTCTCGATGATGCTGATTGTCGGGAACCTGCACCTGGTGGGTTTCTTCGAGTGGAATGCGGAGGCGGTGTTGCGCCGGTTGAAGCCGCAGCATCTGTTGCCGGCGGTTGTCTTCACCTGCGGGTTGTTGTCGGCATTTTTCGTGAATGACATCGTATGCCTGGTGATGGTGCCATTTGTATTGAGCATCACGCATCGGATGAAACTGCACCCCCTTCCCTATTTACTGGCGGTGGCGACGGCGTCGAATATAGGAAGCGTGGCGACGATCACGGGAAATCCCCAGAATATGTTGATCGGCTCGTTCTCGGGGATTCATTACCGCGATTTCCTGATGCATCTCGGCCCGATCGCGCTGATCGGATTGTTCATTGATTGGGGCGTGCTTCACTGGGTGCATATGAGAAACGCACCGGTGGTGGCGGACCAGAAAGACGAAATTCCTCTGCCCGAGTTGGATCTTTCGAAGCTGACCAAACCGGTGATTGTGGCGATAGCAGTAGTGGTGGGATTTTTTGTGGGTGTCGATCCGCCTCTGATGGCGGCTTTGGGAGCGGCACTTCTGCTGATCACGCGAACGCTCGAACCGCAGAAGCTCTACAAAGAGGTGGACTGGGGGCTGCTGGTATTCTTCGTCGGGCTGTTTCTGATTGTGGGCGGCGCGGAGAATGCCGGGATCACAAATAAGCTGCTCCAAATCGCGCATCACGGGAATTTACAGAACATGGGCGTGTTCACGATCACGGTCGCGGCGTTATGCAATGTCGTGAATAACGTCCCGGCAGTGATGTTGCTGAAGGCGCTGGTGCCGGGGTTTGCGAATCCGAGGACGGCGTGGATGGTGCTGGCGATGGCATCGACCCTGGCGGGAAACCTGACCATCACCGGGAGCGTGGCCAACATTATCGTGGTGGAGACGGCAAAGCCGGAGATCGCGATCCGGTTTCAGGATTATCTGAAGGCGGGCGTGCCCATCACGCTGATGACGCTGCTGATCGGGTGGGCATGGCTTGAGCTGGCTTCGAGCTACTAGCTTCGCGCTACGAGCCAAGGTCTGCTGGATGAACCTATCGGAAAAACGTGTGCGGTGAATCGAGGAATGAGCAAATGATCCGAGTCTCTGTTCTGTTTCTATTGGGTTTTGGTGTGGCCGCTGCGCAGACGTCACCGTCGAACGTCGTCAGGTATCAGGCGACGCTTAGCAATGTGAAGTACTTGTTTGCGTCGGCTGCGCCGGTGGCGCATCTGAAGCCGGGGGATGTGCTCGACACGAATACGCTGGATTGTTTCGGCGACGCGATCAAGAAACCCGGAGACACGCCCGCCCTGGCGCCAGGAGATAATCCGCTGGCTGGGCCGTTCTTCATTGAAGGCGCAGAGCCCGGCGATACGCTCGCGGTGAAAATTCTGGATCTTGAGGTGAATGGTGATCAGGGGGTGGGGACGATCGATCCAGATTTTGGGGCGCTGACCCGCACGTTCTACACGCCGATGCTGAACCCGCGGTTGCCGGAGGGAGTGTGGTTCTATCCCATCGACCACGCCAGCAACACGGCGACGTTCCAGGCTCACGATTCGAAGTTCACGGTGAAGATTCCCGTGCATCCGTTTTTTGGGTGTATCGGCGTAGCTCCGGCGAATGGAGAGGCACGGAGTTCGATCGTCCCGGCAGAGTTCGGCGGAAATATGGACTCGCCCGAGGCTAGCGTCGGGAACACGGTGTACTTCCCGGTGAACGTGAAGGGAGGACTGCTGTATCTCGGCGACGGCCATGCCGCGATGGGTGATGGGGAGGTCGCGGGTGCGGCGATCGAGGTTCCGCTCAAGGCGCGAGTGCAGGTAAACGTCATCAAAGGGCAGACGATCCGGTGGCCGCGTTTCGAGAATGATCAGGCGATCATGACGATGGGCGCGTATCGCCCGGTGGATGACGCGTTGAGGATCGCGTTCACGGAACTGGTGCACTGGATTCATCAGGACTACGGCCTGTCGGAGATGGATGCGTACGAGTTGCTGGGAAAGGTGGCAAAGATCCGGCTGTCGGAGATGGTCGATCCGAATTACGTGGTGGTGGCGTCGATTGAGAAGAAGTATCTGCCCGATAGGAAGAAATAGGGCGAGGGAGGTTTTCTCCAATGCCCGCGTATGTGATGAGGGCGCTTGACACTCCTGTTCGCCGAGGAACAAGCTTAGGGAGCAGCGCTTTTTAGAACGAATGCCCGGTTGCCACTATTGCCCCGTCGGCAGCGCGTTCGTTCCGGATGTAGGGCTCCCAGGCCGCACCGCAAACACGCGCGAAAACTGTACATGGATCCACATTCGACTTTCGAAGGTCTGGTCAGCCCCGACGTTTCGCCGGCAGATTCGGCGCAGCGCGGATGGCCAGGCGCGTCCTCGTCAGAAACGAAGCCGGATGAGATTCGCTTTCCGGGAGAGGATGGCGGGAAGTCGCTTGCCGAGATTGCTCATCGGGATCTCGACGCAGCGTTGCAACTGCTGGCAGAACAGGCGCAATACATCACCGGGGCGACGGGTGCCGCAATTGCATTGCGGGATGAGGACGAGATGCTGTGCCGGGCGAGCGCGGGGCATTCTGCGCCGGAGGTGGGTTCGCAGTTGCAGGTGAATTCCGGATTGTCCGGCGAGAGCGTCCGGTCTCGCGAAACCCTCCGTTGCGACGATGCTGCGACCGACCCGCGCGTGAACCGGGAGAGCTGTGAAGCGCTGGGGATCGCGTCGGTAGTGGTAATGCCCCTAGTGCATGGAGACGAGGTCATTGGCGTTTTCGAATTGTTCTCAGACAAGACGAATGCGTTTGAGACCCGCGACCTCGTGGCGCTGGAACGCATGGGGAAAATGGTCTTCACCGCCCTTGGCCATGGGGGAGCACATGATCTAGCGGGCGAGCCACAACAGCAGCCTGTGGACGCTCAGACTGGAGTTGAGAGTCCAGCGCCTCCCGGTTCTGTAACGGATTCCAGCTCAGCTGATGCGACGTCGAGCGACTCTGGAAGCGAAGGAAACGGACAGACTGCAGAGGGGGAGGCTCCGGTTACTCCTGCACCTGCACCGGTTGGCGCTGATCACCAGGAAGTTGAATCGGTTCTCGAAGCTCCGGAAACGCTTTCGGGAGTCGCATTTCATGGGAACGGCTCGACGGACACGACAACGATAGGCCCAGCCTCAGATCCGAAATCACAAGCGGTTTTGCCTCCGGACGACAACGACGACATTCTCGGGGATGTGCCGCAGGTTGTGAACGCGCCGCACGAGACTTCGACGCGAACGCAAGGGGGTGAAGGAGAGCTTCGCAGGGGGCCAGCTGCCGCGAGTCCAGAAATGTCGGAGCAGGCGTCGGACCGAGTTGCGGAAGCGACACCTGAAGGACCCTCCCGAAGCCTGGTGGCGGGACTCAAGCGCTGCGAGGCCTGCGGATTCCCGGTCTCGGAGGGGCGGCGGCTCTGCCTTGACTGCGAAAGGAAAGGTGCCTCAGCCCCGTCGAATGATACGGTCGCATTTGCAACCAAGAGTGCCGAGCCTCGACCGACCGAGCCGCACCCATCCGTGTCCGCTGGCGCGGACGAAACTCCGCATCTCTTCAGCAATCGATCAGACGAAGCGTCGTGGGTGGCGAGCCATAAGTACATGGTTGTGGCCGTCGCGATCGCGGTCCTTCTGATTATTCTCTTCCTAGTTGCGCGCTGAGTGCGCTATCACCGCGATGTGTGATTTTCTTCACTGACTTGGGCATAGTTTTTCACAGCGCTGCCTGACGGGACACTTTCTAGATGCTTGACAAACAAGGGTACCGTGCCTAGAGTGCGAATCAGAGCTGGATCCCAAACGACGTCAACAGGTGCCCAGGATATGAAGAATGTGTATGAGGTTTTGAGGCAGAAAGAGCT
>Ga0126371_10001299_pt1 | contig 21006 bp, 36 predicted proteins | sample PanSoiMetaPlot_4_FD_110145 | JGI IMG/M metagenome (GOLD analysis project Ga0126371, IMG submission 110145) | Tropical forest soil microbial communities from Panama - MetaG Plot_4 | ecosystem: Environmental > Terrestrial > Soil > Tropical forest > Bulk soil | place: Panama | collected 2016-02-17 | reverse complement strand
GCCGGGGTAATTCCAGGCAGGGCGATAAACTGTGAATTACTTTAGCACGAGGTGCCCAGTAAGCACGAGAATTATCGTCGCCCACACATATACGAGGACGAGGATTTGACCGATTGCCACGAGGTATTTCATAGCTCGTCCTCTGCTTGATATTCGTCGCACACCTCTAGGTGCTTACGTAGGCCACTGTCTATATCGCATGCCGTCCCGTATATCTCTGTGCCGCAGTACGGACACGGAGTAGGACCATAGTCCTCTGGCCAATCGAACTTGTAGACCGGTGCCTGACCAGCCGTGGTTTTCTGTGGTAGCGTCACCGTGCCTCGTATGGTCTCTACGGTGCGCAGAGCCTTTCTAAGCGCTTCCGTGCATACTCGGTCTATGGTGGACTGTGCTAGCCGCTCCGCAAGCATACGGTTCGCTACGTCTTTTGGAACCTCTACCGTGATTTTCACTATGTCTCCCTAACGCGCGGACGGCCACCGAGCGATACTCGGTGGCCGTCCACTGTCTTTAGTTCCTAGCTCGTCGGCCCGTAGGAAGAGTCCGACTCACCGGGGTACCACGTCAGTTCTCCGGACTCATCGGCCTCGTCGAATTCGCGCTTCCCGTCCTCGTCGCACACCCACTCGTACACCGGCTCGTCATGCGCCTCCACGATCTTTTCCTCCACGTGGCGCGTGCCAACCTGCACTTGACGGCACGATTCGCTGTTCTGCTTGCTGATCGCGATCTCGTACGAGGCCGATGCGCGACCGTACTCGTCGCCACCGAACACGCGCCGGTAGCTGATGTAGTTACCATCGGCCTCTTTCGTCCAGCCGTGGGAACCGGTACGCATCGTGCGCGCCTCGTCCAGAGACTGGGCGTAGTGCGTGACGTAGGTGGAGTAGGGAACCGGCAGTGCCGGATGCGCCTCTAGAAAATCTGCCATCGCACGCAGGTTACGGATGTACTCGTCGCGTGTGGTGGTGTCTGACATTTTGGCCTCCCTGGCCGCTCGGTGTTGCTTACAGCAACAGTCTAGTCTACGTCGCCACTGTTTGGGGACGTTGGACGATTATTTTCCACGAGTTTCCGCAGAATATTTATTAGCTCTCTCTGCTGCTCTAGGTACTTGTCCGCCACCTCACCGAGCGCGAAAACCTGCTCCCGTACGTCCCGTATCTCGTCGTAGATGTCCTGTAGAACCTCCACCGGTTCCACATACGTGTCTAGCTCGTCCGTGTCCTCCACGTCCGGTACAGGACCGTCTGTGATGTGTCTGTCTAGTGCCTCACGCTCGTGTCGTTCCACGATGCGCCTCCTAATCGTGTCTAGTGCCTCCGGTACTGGAATCGCTTGCGTCGCTCGTCGCAGTACCGTTCGTAGCGTGTCCTCATCTCGTCCCACCGTGCCACCTTTCGATCTTGCCGCTTGCGCTTGCGCCGGTTCCTCCGTGGCATCACTGCCTCCGAACCAGCGAGGCCGCTGCACACCGGGGAAGGTGAGTGCAGCGGCCTCGCAATCGGGTTACTCGGACTCGTCCTCGTCGGCCTCGTCCTCGTCGGCCTCGTAGGACTCGTCGGTGGTCGTGCCGGTAGGACGGTTGCGCTTGTCCACGGCAGCGAACGAAAGCACCATCTTTCCGGCCTCGTCCGGACGGCCGATCTGCTCGGCAAGTTCCGGTGTGAGGGTAAAGAAGTTGCCCCACCGGACTCGGCAACCCGGTGCCACGTACAGTTCGGTCAGTGGAACCGTGATCGCTTCTCCGGTGGCCTCGTCCACTGTCGGGTTTCCCTCGTCATCGAGTACCGGAACGCGAACCGGCCTCGTCGCCTCGGTTCCTTCCGTCGTGGTGAACGTTTCGGTAACCGGCACCTCGTAAGGAACCGGCGTGATGAAATCGCACGCACGACGGATGAGGTACCGGTAACGCTCCACGCGCTCGGGTGCCACGAGGTAGGTAACCATCGGCAGCTTGGCAGCGGCAGAGGTGCGACCCTCCGTGATCCACCGGAGGTAGGCGCGCTTGGCAATCGCGTCCATCGCTGCCTGACGCTCGGAACGCTTGCGAACCGGTGTGGTCATGCCGACGAGTACCGGCGAGATGTTAACGGCCAGTTCGGCACCGTTGATCTCGTCCAGCGAAATTTCGTTGATCTCGTCGGTGGTGACCCTGCTGGCCGTACCGGATTCCTCACCGTTGCCGGTGGCCTCACCGTTGCCGCTCGTTCCCTGCACCTTGTTCTTGGAACCGCGCGGACGGCCACGGCCACGACGAGGCGCGCTCGGCTGATCGGTGGTGACTCCGGACAGAACCTCGGGAACCTCGGTGATGTCTTGCTCTGACATTTCATGCCTCCGTGGGCTTGGCACGCTCCCCGGTGGAGCGTGCTACTCGCATCATATCACGAGTCTCGCCGGTACTGTACCCGCTTGCCGTAACCGGTTGTCTCGTCGTGGCACTGCGCCACGCAGTCACAGTTGACTCGCTTTCGGTTGATCCAGTGTCGGCACAACCGGCACAGTATGAACGTACGCACCTCCACGTAGTTAGCTCGTGGAGGCCGGTACTCGTTCCTCACTATGAAGTGAGGGAAATCTACGTGCCGTCCGCAATTCGCCGGACAGTAGATCGTGACGCCGCTCATTGCAGCGGCTTCCCTCGTGGTGCCTCGTCGCCTACCTCGGTATGCGCCACGATATTGTTTACCTTACCCTCGTAATCCGCGCGCATGATTTGCAAATGCAAATACGTGTCGCAGAGGCCGGTACGTTGCCCTAGACCTTTAGGCAACAGATGCTCGGTTGCCATGCGGCAATTGTCGCACTGTTCTAGGTGCATGACGATAATATCGTCAATCGATATCCCCCCGATCATTAGACCGCTCGGTGACGATTGCGATTGCGATTGTGAGCTGAATTCCACTACCATCCTCCCTTAGATAGATAGATGATTCCGGGTGATGTATGGCAACACGGTGTTTCTTATCCATGTTGTGATGCACACCCTTAATCTCGGTGGTGAGCCTGCCTCCCTCTTTCCGCCACCGGCATTGGAGGCACTCGGCACTCGATTTAATGTATGGCATTCCATTCCGCCATTTTCTCGGCCGTACGTACGGCCATCGGGTTTAGAACGTATTCCGGGCTCACGTTGTGACCGGGGTTTTTCCTGGAGTGACCATTACTCATTACCTCGGCAGAACGTTTATAAGTGCCTGCCCACCGGGCATACGTACAGTCCAGGCATTTTGCGCGCCACTCGTACGTAACTACCTCTGCGATAGGACAGTTTTCCAGGCACCACGGGCACCATAGAACGCCGGTAACGAGCGTAGGTACACCGAGTGTTGCGTGTCCGCATTTGAGTCCGTAGATGATTTTCTGTGACATTGCTAGTCCTCTGATATGTCCTCGTCTGCGAATATGTTGGATATTATCTCGAAAGCGTTCTCCGGTAGGTCGTCCTCCGGTTCTAGCCACGGCAACGGGTGTGGCCGTGAATCCCAGTGGTCCGGTTCATGCTGTGAAATAGTATGCATCCTGTCAAGTTGCACACCTTTAACCTCGTTCCGGCACACTACGCAGTACATAAACAAATGACTGCATTTACCCTCTGCGCTACCTCCCATTACACGTCTATCGTCCACCTCTACCCACCGTCGCCACTTATCGAACTGTCCGTTAAGCGCTTGCCGGTATCCGATAAACATGGTCTTTTTGATCTTAAACGCTACAGGGTCCATAGGATGCTGTACCCGCTGTAGCGCCTCCATAGCTACCGAGATAGGCACTTTACCGCGACGTATCCCCCTAGCTTTAGGTGGCTTCCACTCACCATCCATCTCCAATAGCCAGTACACACCGGATTGCCAGTACAACAGTCCGGCGTATTCCTCAAGTTTCCACTGTCCCAACCCATCACCTACACCGTTTACGAGGGACGAGGTATCAAACGGTTTAGACGACATAACACCGTCCGTGGCTATCTCAATCAACCCACCGGCACGGTAAGCGGAATCCGCTGCCTCAAATACTGCCGCTCGGCACCACGAGGTAATAAAACCTGCCCAAGCTAGATTGTGATTCTTAGGTGGCAACCCGTTGCGTTTGTCGTATCCCGTCCTCTGGGCGAACTTGCCGTAAATGCTGGCAAGCGCGCCCTTATATCCGCGCTCGGCTGGATTGCCTGCTTTCTTGAGTTTTAGACGCGCATCATAATATGAGCCAACCCATCGGAAAGGATAAGTGCCATCGTCATGGAATATCCAGGCTTCCAGAAATTTGGCGCGACTACTGTTTTGCACAGTTCTAGCTTCTGGACTCCAATACCACCCTTCCGTACGTCGTGGCCACGTGAGACGGTAATTCTTATCCCGATGAAATAGAGGATACGGCCGCTCTGGTATTCCGCGTCTTTTTGCCGCTTTATTGTAGTCCTCTCCAGCATCGAACTTGATCCGATAGACCCCGAAACGTGCGATTTCGTTTCGTTTGATGTCAGAGGTACTTTGATACTCCCACCACCCGTTATCCATTCTGGGAAGTTGAGTGCAAGCCCACATGTAGGCTGAATTGATATCGGCAGTATATTTAGGTCCAATGTGATAACCACATTGCCACGGTTGAAAACGTCCCCCAGCGTAGGCATACCTGATTGCCTCCATTACTTCCGGTGGGGTATTTCCTGGTCTGGGATATAGTTGTTTTACGTTATGATTGCGCAGAGCATAAGTAGCCAGCGCTCCGGTCCCGTGCCATTGAGATACGCGAAACCCGCCAGCATAAAACGACGAGCGCAAGCTATCAGCAAGCGGCGGGAAAAGTGAAATTTCCTCCCACCAGTATTTGAGCACTCGATCGAATTCGGCATAGGTGAACGTGCCTCTATCGCGCTTACCATCCTCAATGATTCCGATACTGCGCGTGTTACCGATGCCGTATTTCTTGAGCGCGCCGAGATAAGAGCAATGGAAAAAGCCAAACATATCATAGATGGTAGCGCTGATACCATCTTTTGAGACACGTAGCCACTTGTGCGGGATATGCTCAATGTAGTATCCCTTCCAATGCACTTTGTTTACGCTCTTGAGTAGGTTAAGTTTCCTCCACGTCAAATCCGCGAGGATCATGTTAACGTCATACTCGAAAGAAAAACCCACGTGGAAAACATCGGGATTGGCGCGTTCCACGTCAAGAATGAGTGCTAGACATGCCTCCGTGGACAGTGACGTATCTGTCACGTAATCCCCGGTGGAGGCACCAAACAGCATGTAATGGTGGGTAACATCTATCGTTCCGTCAGAGGATGCAACATAGATGTTGTGTCCCTCACCATCCCAGCCGATAAACGGACGGCCGTCCAAGTTAGAACGCTTCACTTGCTGATCATGAGAACGCAAACGAGCGGCCTCCGGGTTTTTTGCGCGTAGTTTGCGCATACGTTCCCTAGAGGCCGCTCGGTTGCGCTGGATAGCCTCTTGTGAGCGACGCTCACCGCTACTCATAATTAACCCTAGTAGTCCATGCTTTCGCGCCATGCGTCCCAGTCGAATTCCGACGGGTCCGCATCGAGGAATTCAAAGAATTCATCTCTGGCCGCTTCCACATCTTCCGCTGTGATTCCGTACGCCTCGTAATCTTCCGAGTGGATCGTAAACCCTACCTCGTATAGATTAGCTGCGTAATCGAATTCCCAGTCTGTTTCTAGGTCCACGACACCGGGCGCGTTGTCAAACACGTCGTATTGGTCGTTGGACCAATCCTCGTAAGACATCCCCTATCCCCGGTGAATGTCTTACGGTGCCGTTAAAACGGCGGAGTAGAGGTGTCTGTGCCTCCGGACGAGGTATCTGCCGTAATGATGCTTGCTTTTCCTCGTCGGCCGCGCTCGGTGATGGTGACAGGGGTAAGCGGCTTGAGTTTTTCCACGCTCTTTCCGCCACCTAGGTCTGTTCCTTCTATGCGCGCCTTGACGGTGGCGTGATTGTCGAAATGGCCGTTTTTGAGCAGCCACCAGAATTTCGTCACGATGCGAGGCGCGCTCGTGTTCCACACGAATTCCGTGCCGATTTCCGGTAGGCGCATCGTGCGCTTGTTCTTGCCGGTGTCGTTGAGCCGGGTTGCCGTAATAAGCAAGTACATTTGCTTACCGGTTTCCGGGTCCACGAACACCGATTGGATTTCCTCGTTGTCTCCACGGGAGAATTTGACTGCGAACGAGATGATCTCGATTTCGCAGCCACTAAGAACTTTCGCGTTGTACTGCGGGAAATCGTCGGATTCCCACATGTCCGACTCGTTTTCGGCCTCCAGAATGCGATCTAGCTCGTCGCCTAGGAACCGCTCGGCAGCGTCCTCTAGGGTGGCCATTGAGGCCATTTCCCTGATCATCCTCTGGTGAGGTGGAAGCGCGGAAATTGCGCCGGTAGTGGAGTCGTCGGGAACGAGGCCGTTACCGGCCGTGGACTGGTCTTTTCCTGCCATTTGTGATACCATTTTCTTGAGTGAATTTCTTGTCCGCACACCAGAATTGGAGCGCGCGATGTGAATATTCACCGGGGATAAGGTGACCTACCCATCATATCACGCGATGTGATGGGAGGCCACCTTTTCGTTTACTTACAGTAGTGTAATTACACGCTTGTAATTCGGTGGTGAAATAATGACTTATCCGGCCGGAATGCGGCACCACTCGAAACTACCGCATGACGCGGAAATACACACTCGTCAACCGGAACGAGTACAAGTACCGGATAAAGACATGCCGGTGGAACAATACATTGCTGTCGGCCTCGCAATGCTCGCTAGCAAGCAAGAGGAATTCGCGCGACGAGTAGACAACCGAGCGCACATTGTAGACGAGTATCAGACGGAAACTATAGTTGGCGATTCTCAGACAACTATCACATTGCAGGCAACCTACGATTTCATGCCGGAAAAAATCGAGTCGATTATTATCAACGGACCAGCTAGCGCCTCGTTCACGCTACAGCTAGGCGATAGATTCTGGTCAATGGTCATGCCAGCAAGCGGAATCCTCACCATCGGATACGTTGCCGTACTGCTAGGCCGGAACGATCCACGCATACTAACGGCCTCCACGTCCGGCGATTGGTTTTTTGAGCTAATGGGTGTAGCTGACCAGAGGTTCACGATATGAGCGATAACGAGGCAGAACTAGCGGCAGCGGCAGCGGCCGGTGCAGCGGCAGCAGTAGACGAGGTTGCCGACGAGCAAGCGCACGAGGCGCATACGGACGCTATGGAGGCCGCTACCGAGTCAGCTACGGAGGCCGCAGTAATAGCCGCTGGTGAGTCAGCAAGCGCTGTAGAGGCCGCAGAGGCCGCTACAGAGGCCGCTACCGTTGCAGCGGCAGAGGCCACGAACGCAAGCGCTACAGCGGCAGAGGCAGCGGCAGAGGCCGACGAGGCACTGTCAGAGGTGGAGCAACTTAGGAGGGACATAGGCGCAGGTTTCGCAGACTTGCGCGAATTCATTAACGACCGGTTCTCGGTGGAGGCACACACGGACGAGCCAACCGAGGTAGTTGTAAGTCATGCCACCAATACGGCCGAAACAACGAGGTCTGACGAGGGAGGCAGCGGCAGCGCTGAATCTTCCGGACCAGGAAATACGCGACGAGGACGAGCACGCAGATTCACCCGATGATCCAACGCTAGATGAAATTAGCGATGCGTGGATAGGTGCTCCGCTCGTCAATGAAACCGGCGACTACATAGACACCGAGCGCGAAAAGCCACCGTCACGTTTGCGGACGGCAGAACTACCGCCACCACCGGTTTCCGATGCGTCCAAAGCTATGCCGACGATAGACGAGTGGAACGATTTTTTCTCTCGCATCGTTCTCCGTATCGTCTGTGATGCGTACATTGAGCTAGCGTTCCGTGGCATAGACGAGGACTTGCTAACAGATAAAGAAATAGACCGGTTGCAGCTAACCGACGAGGAACGGCAGCGCATGGCAAAACCATTTGCCGAACTGTCGTACAAATCTAAGTTTATGCGCAAGCATGGCCGGACAATCGTAGCCTCCGGTGGAGCTATGGACGCGGTAATTGCACTCGGTGCTTGGACGAGGCGCGTTAACCGGATAGCCCGTAGATACAGACCGAAAACAACGACGGGAAAGTTGTATGAGCGTAGCGGACAGGATGCGCAAGCGCAGGGAAATGGTAGCTGGACAACCGGCACTGACGGAGGGAGAGTTGGGGACGGATTCCAGGTCTGGAATCCTGGCACCTCGTGAACCTCCGGTTATTCTCCGGTTGAAAGCAGTACTAGGCGCTATGCAGGCATACGTGTCCGAAAACGACGGTGGCACCGGTCTAGGCCGCTTTTCGTGGCTAATCGGTGATCTGGTGGACGAGCTAACCGACGAGCTAGCGGAAAAAGATTCCGATTCGCTAGCGCTGTATATGGCACAAATGGGACAAGTCATATCGTGGATAGGCCACGGTAACGACGAACTACTACCGGAAACCCTACGTCAATTCGCCAACGTGAACGAATTGGAGGCACACCGTGTTCACGCTAGCTAACCAAAACTCGTGCTCAAACGGCAACAGCTTTATTCATGGCATGTTGTCCGCAATGCTTCCACGTGAATGGAACACTGAGCCGCTGTACTTTAAGGTATTGATTCAGATCAATCATCAAGCGCTGGAGTAAATGAGTACGATCCACATATCAGAGGTAACACCCGATCCTGGTGAACGAGTAGCCACGATAGGTGGATCACGTACCGGTAAGTCTGCACTACTGGAATGGGAAGCGCGAGAGGTACAGCGCGCTCGTCCTAACTGCGGACAATTGCTATTGGACTCCAAGCCTAGATTTCGCGCTGAAACAGTACGGCACCCGTGGTTCCCTAAAAAGAGGCGTGACGCTAAAAAGCTGTATGAGGACTGGGCAGCGGGTCCGATGGTGCCTAATTCGGTGGCCGTTAATATCTGGGATGATCACCCGTTCCGGGGACTATGGATTCCCGAGCGTCCTGGAGAAATAGCGATAATGCAGGGTGAGACATTGCAGGATCATAAACGCATGCTCGCTCTAGCTATGGCTTTTGTTAAAGCCCAGTGGAAGACACGCGAACGCCGGTTGATATTTGACGAGACACTAGACTTTTACGCGCGTAACGGATACTGCATAGACCCGCATAATGACGTGTTGTATCTAGCCGCTCGTGCCGGTGGTGAACGAGGCATAGGCAGCGAGTTTGGAGCACACCGAGTCTACGGGATACCTCACCTAATTCTCATGCAACTATCCAGGCTTAATCTGTTCCACCTAGTGAACGATGCGGACATGAAACACCTACGGGCAACCGTGGGAATTCGTGATGCCGAGTCACCCGGTGGCGGTTTCGTGTTCCGGCAGTGGAAAAAAGAAAAAGGCGGAATTCTTTCGGAACCGAGGATACTACGCGCAACGTATCCGGATTCCTATCTTAATCAGCTATCGGCAACCTAAGGAGGTGCAACGTTGGCTGATATGGGAAAGTACGACCAGCCTATAGTGTTTGCTTTTGCAATCACTATGACAGTGGTTGGCATGATGGCACTTCTTAGCTGGGCATTCACGTCACTAAACTGGACGGGTCCGCTCGGCCTCGTGAAAGGTGGTGTAATGTGAGACTCCGGCATTGGCTGTTTCTCGGCCTATTCGCTGTAGGTGCGCTGTATGTGTGGCACAACTACAGTCAACACGGTGGAGTCCAGGGACTCAAGTCAGGGATAGGACTTCATTAGATGACTACTCCGCAGAGTGCAGCGCAAGCAGTTCCGGTAGGCGCGTTGTATGGCCTCCCCGGATTCACGGAGCGATTCGAGCAATACGAAAACCTCTACAATGTGTCCACGGCGGTTCAGCAATCAGCGCAATCACCGTTCGCACCGTCCGGCTCATTCCAGAAAACCGACATCGTGTTTTCATGGGCACTGGAAACCTACTGGACACAATCACAGACATTCTCGGCCGGTACAATCGCGTACTCCCCGCATGCTCCATACAACTTGATACAGGGTCCACGCCTCAAGTTGCAGGGTCAGTACACACCAGTCGAAATGGACTCCGGAATGCATATGGCATTCTGTCAAATGTACCGGCCATCACGAGGACGAGGCCAGAGAAACACTCAAGACCTACTTACGACAAACCCGGTACCCTCGTCCGGATTCGCTAACCCTGCAATTCCGCAAGCGAACCTAGCCGGTGCCGTACTACCGGCGACAATGACGAGTCCGTGGAGCGTCACAAACTACCCGTTCATTCTGGAAATACCTGCTGGGCTTTTCATGGATGAATACTGGGATCTCGCAATTGACGGTTCGCTACTCCCTAATGCGCAGGGTGTAGTGGCACCGTCGGCAGCGTTCGTATCACCCCAATATATGGGTGGTGGTGAACGTGTGATCGTGCCACAATTCAACGTAGCAGCGAACATCGCAGCAAACTATGACCAGGGTCCGGTGGCCGCTACCGGTGCTCTTACGTCAACAGCAAACAGCGGCAGCGTTCTTATGAACGCGCGACGTACCGGCGTTTTCGCATCGGAAAATCCGGCCGAACTGCCGCCGGTTTTCAACTGGCAATACCGGCGAGCAAGCAAGCGGTATCCGCTCGGTGCAGTCACCAAAACGGATATCCAGATCACCGAGTATGGCCAAGTGCTTAGCCTCTGGGCGAACATTTTCGACCCTGCGCTCGGCACGAACAACGTTGGCGGATATTACAACGTCGCCAACATCACCAAAGCACAGCTACTCTACGGGTCCAATCTTCCGAGGTTTGACGACTCGGTGGCCACGATGCAAAACCGTTTCGTGGAACAGCACGGATTCCTTCCCCCACAGGGAACCGTCGTATGGGATCTAGCGGCTACCGGATTCAACGATAACCTATCTAACGCACGAGCACTCAATACGCTCACAAACAGCAATACCCACATTCACCTTGAGATGTCGGTTGCGCCTAGCGCATCGACATACGCAGAGGTGGGAGTGGAATTGCTCGTGCCGGTATCGGTGCAGTAGGGAGGCCGCAAATGATCGGCACCGGTTCTGTGGTGGTGAACGGTCAGCTTATACCGATTCCCACCGGACAATCGTACGACCCTCTTACATTCGGGCAGGCATACACCGGACCCGCAATGTGGCCGAGACAGGGAGTGTATAACGTGCCTGCGGTAGTTCCGGCCGGTTCGCTGCAATCCAGCATGGCACCGGCCGCATACGGGTCAAGCGGACAACCACTCCCCACCACACACCCGAATCCGCTTCACCCCACGAAATCGCCTCTGGTATTCGCGCTGATATTCCTAGGCGCTGGAATACTCATGCTTCAATATATCCACTACAAGTAGCGGGTGAAAAATGACGACTCCAGGAAAGACAGAGCACCGGGAAACCTCCGAGAAAAAGCAATCGAGTCAAGAGGATCGTATAGCGGCGCTAGAGGCCGCACTAGCGGCAGCGCAGCAAGCGGCACCAATCGGCACGATTCCGGAACACGGTGCCGGTGTCGGCCTCGCTACCGCTGAAACATGGTCACAAGCGGAGCAAGAGAACGCTACAGCGGCAGCGGTACGGGACTAGATGAATCCTCTCGGAATCCTCGTGCTAGCGCTCGGTGTGCTACTCGTGATCGTTGGCGTAAAGGGATCGCAGCATTCCCTAGCGGCAGCGATTAGCCATAAACCGGGCGCGTTATGAACGGGTCTGCTCGTGCCGTATTGTGGATCGGCCTCGTCCTCATCGCTCTGAATATAGCGATGAAATGGAGTACGGTACGCGACACGATTTTCACGGGTGGTAGTGACACGGGTCCGGGTAGTTCTAACTCGTCCGGTGGCAAACGTGGTATCACGATTCCGTTGATACCGGGACTACCGGGAAACATTCCGCAACCACACCTAACGGTCCCGATATCCGCACAAGCGGGTAACAAGAATCCTAGCGGGGTGACATTGGTCTAATGCCTCCAGCGAAACCAAAAAAGACACCGGCTCAAGATTTGGTGACGACTACCACGTTTGAGCTAATCGGCATCGCGTTGCTTGCGTTGCTTGCTAATGCGAGTGACCGGGTAGGCCGGATACTGGTTATCGTCATGGTCGGTTTCGGCCTCGTGTGGGCATTGTCCAATACCGCATTCCTACAGAAAATAATTCCGTGAAGGGAGGTAAGCCGTGGGCGATAACTTCTGGAAACTCCTAACGCTATTCTTTCTCGGCTCGATTTTCGTAGCCGTGATGACACACGCGAAAGGTTTCTCCACGGCAGCCGGAACACTCTTTACCGGTGTTAACACACTCGGTACGACCCTAGAGGCCGGAAACATTAAGCAGGGTAGCTAATGGAGGTAAGCGACTCTGACACCGGACAGCTAGCATATCCAGATTTCGGTGCAGCAATACATACGGCACCGGCCGGAATGCAAAGCTATAACGGTGGCCTCGTCCGTAAGTGGAATCGTCTGCCGTCCTCGTCGGACGCGGACAGACTACCGCACCAATACCGGCGATATATGGGCGATGTCTCCGGACAGTCCAATATTCAGTTGAATAACGGACTACAACGCGGCATAGCGTCCGGCCTCCGTATTAACTATGCCGGCGCCGGATACCTCTTTACCGTAGTGCCTCGTATTCCAGGGCAAACACGAGGCGACGTTGCCGGATTCCACAAGCGCGGACCCTCACCGTTGAACGTGGATAAACTCTGGCAAGCGGGTCCGGGTAGCCAACCGGCTAACCCTGGTGGACCTGGAAAAATAGCGGCACCTACGTTCGTTAACCCTATGAGTGGGTGATATCGTGGCCGATCCAGAGGGAGAGGAAAGAGTCCCGAAAAAGGGTAAGGGACTACTGACGGGAAAAAACAAGTGGTATGTGGTTGGTGGACTCGGAATCGTGGCCGTCCTCGTGTTCTTTTTCGTCAGCAGATCAAAAGCTAATGCTGGTGGAGGTACAGCAACCACGAGCACCGGAACGGCCGGAATGGACCCTGCAACGGCGGCAGCACTACAGAGCGCGCTACAGGCACAAGCCGGTGCCGGATACGCCTATCAAGCGGCTACGGGTCCGCAGGGTCCGGCTGGACCGCAGGGTCCTGCTGGACCGCAGGGTCCGCAGGGTAAACCCGGTGTCACAACCGGAAAGATACCCGTAGAGTCATGCCCGCTAGGATTCCACCGGGTAAACGGTAAGTGCGTTAGGATGCCTGGACCACCGGTAAATCCGCCACCGGTTACGCATAACAAGAAACCGCAGACGAGTTATTACACTGTCAAGAGCGGAGACACACTATCCGGCATCGCCTCACGAATAGGTTATGCCGGTGGGTGGCAAGCGCTTTACAATGCTAACCGCTCGGTGGTTGGCAGCAATCCGGACATGATTCATCCAGGGCAACGATTGAAGGTGTAATTATGCCGCAGTCATTCAAAACGGGATTCGCTGTAGCGGCCGGCGTCCTCGTCGCTATATTCGTGTTCTCGCTCGTGTCAAAAGCCCTAGCATGAAATGGACCTCTCGGGTTTTTGGTCAAAAAACCATCACGTGTTCCAGAGTCGCAAACTAGAGATATTCCTAGGGATAATTCTGTTCGCTATCGGAGCACTTCTCATGTATGACGCCTACGATTCACGAGGCCGCAAAGTTCCGTGGATACTAGGTTTGGTGGCACCGTGGTAAACGTACCGGCCGGATATGACCCACTGCTAAAACAAATGCAGCAAGGTACCGGAATCCCTTACAACGTACTAGCCGCGCAAGCACAAGCGGAATCGAATTTCAGCGCAACCGCAGTGTCGTCTACCGGCGCAGAAGGATGGTTGCAATTCGAGCCAACCACTTACCAGAGTGTAGCTGGCGCGGCCGGTGTACCGCCAAACTCGGAATTCAACCCGTCCGACGAGGCCAAAGCATACATAGTGTTTATGAATCAACTACTCAAACAAGAGGGAGGTGACGTACGCAAAGCACTAGAGGCATATAACGCCGGTCCTGGAAATCTGGCGGCCGGTGCCCAGTACGCTAACGGGATATTGTCGGCAGCGGGACAACCGGATATTACCGTCGCAGGGACTACAGACATACACATACCGGGAACCGGTATAAACATTCCGACGAGTCCAGGGGGTATGGTTAAAGACGCGATAAACTCTGTCCTCGGAATGCTCGGCCTCGGTTCCCTTCAAGATATGTTTGAGCGGCTAGGGTTGATCCTGCTAGGTGCAGCGCTCGTTCTGCTCGGCATTCACATATTGTCCGGTGGGAATCCACCTTATAAGCAGCAAACAACCACGGAGACAACACCGGAGGGTACTACCACCACTAAGAAAACTCGGCATCCTTTCGGTTCATCGGAAACCTCGGAGGGTCCGGAGGGAACCTCCACGACGAGGACACACAAGTTTGGCGGTAGTTCGGCAACGACTAAGACAGCTACACGGAGTCTAGAGGCAGAGGCCGCAGAGGCCGCTGTAGTGGCATAGGGAGGCACTTATGCCGGTACGCATCACCAAGAAAAAGAGCGGCAAGTACAGGGTGTCACATGGTGGTAAAACGTCCGCTAAAGGCACCTCCAAGAAAAAGGCGCAAACGCAAGCGCGTTTGCTGCGAGGTGTGGCACATGGGTGGAAACCGACGAGGCGTAGATGAATTGCGCCTATCAGGGTATATGTCCAACGTGCCAGCAAAACAACGTTCTGTATGTGGACATACCCGGACCAACAGCTATTAGAACGTGGAACTGTACCACGGACGGCACCTCGTTCAATCTGGCATACCGGCCTAATGGTCCGGTGGACCCGCAACCGGTAGTCATATGGAAAGAAAAGAAAGATCCTCCGGCTACGCATAACGGGCGCAGAGCATGAAACAATACGTTATCTCTGCGGGTCCAGCCGGTGCTCTAATCGTGGAGGGTAACCCGGATAGTCCAGTACATACGCTTATTCAGAACGTGGACACTAACAACACGGTTTACCTCGGTGACGACAAAGATGTGACACCGGCTAACCCGATGCTAAGTGCTCCGCTAATGCCTGGACAAACAGCGGTAGCTAATGGAGAATGTGACGTTTACGCGATTGCTGCACCGGGACAGACTGTAGCTGTAAACGTCATGGTAGGGTTTAGCTCTTTTTTTCAACCTCCTAACCTCAGTGCCATAGGCGGCGCATCGGTATTTGTACAAGCCTCCACGCCACACGGTAAGATTCCGCTTAACTCGATATGGTTTAACATCGGCAACGGTTCGCTTAACACGTACGACGGAAACTCGTGGAATTCGCAACAATTTGACGCTAATCAGTTGATACAGGTTGCAACTATTCTGTCTGCACAGATAGCTAGCCAAGCTATCACTACATCTAAGATAGCTAGTGGTGCCGTTACGGCAACGCAGGTTGCTAACGGCACTCTGACCACTGCACAACTAGCGGCAGCGGCCGGAATCCTCGGAGGACAGATAGCTAACGCTACGATTACGAGCGGCAACATTGCGGCTAACACGATCGTTGCAGCTAACATTGCAGCTAATACGATTACAGCAGCACAGTTGGCAGCGGGGATTATTTACGCCGGTATCGTGAACGGGACAACGATACAGGGTGGAACATTCATTGTAGGTACGGCACCTAATCCACAAGTCCAGATAACTACGGCAGCATTGCAGGGGATAATTAACTTCCTGCTGAATAACGCTGCAATCGGCAATGGAACTATTGATGGTGATCTAGCCACATCGGCCGGTGGAACGTTCGGACAGATATTTGTAAATGGTCCGGCAAGAGTTTCCGGACAGACTGATTATGTAGGAGTAGAACTAAACTCATCGGACGGAAACGCAACAACACCTAGCTCCGCTAACCTTGAATTGCTCTACACTGACACCGGAGGCACCTCGCACAACTGGGCATATGTAGACCGTAACGGATTCACTGCGCAAGCGCCTAACTTGTGGCCTAGCGGACAACCGACGGCACCACCGGCTGAATTGCCCGGTGCCCGTTTCTATTGCACGTCGCAAGGTACAGCGGTCGGTGTTGTGCCATTTGTCGGCAGTCCTGGAATTATTCCGGCTAGTCAATCTGATTACACCTCGTTCACTAACACGACTACTAGCATGAACCGCATGTGTAAACTCTGGACATTGGCTAGCGCTGAATACTATAACGTTGTGACTTACCGGTTGTCATGTTGGGGGCATGGCACGCAGGGCAGCACACAAGATCAATTGAATATGCAAATGTCAGCTTTCGGATTGACGTTCGGCGGGAATAACATGCCCGCTACTGACATACCGGCAAGCGCGACGTTCCACTGGAAATTCCATATTGAAATGATCGTTGGCGCATCTAATCAGATTATGTACGGAGGTTACTTTACATGGTCGCAAGCGGCAGTAACAGCTAACCGAGGTACGGCAGCATTGGACGGATCACAATCACCCACACCGGGCGGAAACACTAATATTGCGTTGCAAATGGCATGGGCAGCGGTAACCGGTGCGCCAACTATAATGTGCCAGGCTTCCATTCTGGAAAGGTTGGCAGCATGAATCTATCTAGCGCAGACAAGAGGCTAGTTAATATCGCGCTCGGGTTGTATGTCGTGCTAGAGGTAACGGTTATTGTGTATATCGCTTTGTGGATTGGACGAGGGTACTAATGGCTAGTGGAGGATCACTAGCGCAAGATGCGCTGAAATATCAGGGCGCTGCCTATACATGGGGAGGCGCACCGGCCGCCGGTATCGGACACTGGGATTGTTCCTCGTTCGTCAATTGGTGCGCTGGACACGATCTAGGTTTGGCTATTCCAGGGTATGCGGCCGGAACATATGACGGACGTTCGCATGGTCCGGTAGTCGTGGAGTGGGCAGCGTGGAACGGTTGCACCACGGTTAAAGGTCCACCGAGTAATTCGGATCTATGTATCTGGGCAGGGATAGGCGCAACGGGTCACATCGGTATTGCCATTGACGGATCTAATATGATCTCTGCGCTGGACACGAAATATGGCACGGTACAGACACCGATAGCGGGTAATGGTCCGGCCGGTGTTCCCGTTATCTATCGCCGGATTAATGCGGCAGCGGGTCCAGGAAATACGGCAGCGGCCTCCGGTTGCCTCGTGGCGATAATCATGGAACTAGCTAGGGAGGCGCTATATGCCCATAAAGGACTTTGGTAGGAGGAATAAGCCTCGTCGGGTGAGGGAGGGAGACTCTTACACGATAGACGAGGACGTGGAACTAGAGCAAGCGTTGCCTAGGGAGGCACCACCCATAGAAATACAGGGGGAATCGTGGGGATGGACAAAAGGTGCTCCCTATCCGCTCGGGTGGAGGGAGGACGATAATTATTATGAGCCTAACTAGGCATTGGATACCGAGTCCAAACTACTCGGGTGGAGGGAAAAAGCGGCTAATCGTCGTACATACCACGGAAGGGTGGACCACAAGCCCTAATGGAATGTATGACGCGGCGTACTATTTCCAGGGTCCGGTGGGTGCATCGGCAAGCGTATGCATAGACAATTACCACCCTGGACACGTCACCGAGTGTGTTTCGCGCGGTAATGGCGCGTGGACACAATGCAACTTTAACTCTGTGAGTGTGAGCGTGGAACAATGTGCTTACGCCTCGTGGAGTTACAACACTTGGATAAACGACAAAATGTCGCTACTCAAGAACACTGCGGCATGGATAGGGGAAGAGTCACGCGCGCTCGGCATACCGATCACGAGGCTAACGGCCTCACAAGCGCAGGGAGGCGCGGCCGGTGTCTGCGGACACTCTGACCTAGGATCTGGTGGGTGTGGCCATTCTGACCCCGGTGGAGGCTATCCGTGGGATCTAGTGCTGGACATGGCACGAGGTCAAGTGCCAGAGGAACGGCCACCGGCCGTGGAGGAACTACCGGAGGACGAGGACATGACTTACTTTACGGTACTGCCAAAATCGATGGCATCCTACGTGCAAGAAATATCCCTTAACGGAATGCATAAGAATGTAGGCATCCTTACCGATGCCTCTACTCACCCGAATACCGGAGTGGAAGTTCGCTTCCATATGGGTCCACGTCGGTGGCATGTTGCCGAGGTGTGGTCAGACAATGGCGGGGATAAAGGCCACGAAAAAGCGGTTTACAACACACCGGAACCGTTTGATGGTGCCACCGTCCGGCGCATAGACGACAACGAAACTGCTATCACGATTAATTTCGGCAAGTGATATCACGGAAGTTTGCGGCAACGGTGCCGCTATTCCTGCTGTTCGGAATAATCGTGCAAGTGGTTGTGCTCGTCCTCGTCGTGGTGTTTTACATTCCGATTCTTATTTGGCCGGTGCTACTTGATAGACCGGTTAAAAAGATATGGAAGAGTGTAGCTAGAGGCATGTTTAGGGGCAAAAGGAAAATTCCCGATGCCGACGAAAAAGTGTCTTTTCTCTGATCTCCGGACCCCGGCGTGTCGGTGCCTCCACGTGCCGGGGTCCGGGCTATAATGGTATTAGGTCAAAGGAGGCACAATTGGAAAGCTGGGAAAATTCACCGGAAAATCCAGTCCACGAACTATTGCGGACGCTCTACACCGAGCTAAACGATTCCAACATGAATTTCGCGCTCGGTAAAATGCAAGAACCGGAATACTGGGCAGCACTCAAGAACATTGACGCACGCTTGCGTATTCTCGGCCTAACGCTCGTCCACCGTCCGTGGACTGGACAAGTCCGAATCTAGAAAACTCCGGCCTCGTCGGTATAGCCTTTGACGCTCCCCCCGCTTGCCGACGAGGCCGGTTAACCCGGAGGCACACCGGAAATGAAACAATCACCTGTAGCACCACCACCGGACAAACCCTCGTTCACCGAGATAATATTTACGGTGGTGCTCACTCTAATCAAGTGGATTCTGATTCTCTCGTGGAGATTCGCCACCGGTAATTTCATGGACGGAAAACCACGACAATTCCGTGGACTAAAACAGCATCGTAAAACGTGGTGGAATCAAACGACACGGTGGCAGCGGACTAAATGGCGACACGCTATATTCTGGCCGCTCGTGTTCACGGTGTATCTTTGGACGTTCCAATTTTGGATGGCCGTTATTCTGTTCTCGTGTATGGCACCGGCTATAGCGTTTTTCGCGTATCGGTGGTGGCTAAGGACTACGCACCGGAAAATAAAGGTGACGAGTGATAAAAAGGTGTCCTGGTATTGGACGGATAAACTCTGGTGGCGTGATTTCAAAGCTAAGTTCCGGCGCAAACGGACGGTAGAGAAAATCAGGCTACAGAGAGAACTAGAACATGTTTCAGAGGACGAAAAGAAACTCATTACGGCGGAGATAGCGGACGAGGGAGGCATGCCGGTTACTACTATCCGGAAAATCGTGCCGGGGAGCAAGGTGGATTGGTGAGGGTACTAATCGCGTGCGAATTCTCCGGAATCGTGAGGGATGCTTTTACAGCGGTCGGACACGAGGCAGTGTCGGTTGATTTGGAATACTCGGAGAAACCAGGAAAACATGTGGTGGGTGACGTACGTAAGCTGTTGGGTGATGGGTGGGATATCATGGTCGCATTCCCACCCTGTACCGCTCTATGTAATTCCGGTAATCGCTGGTATGCAAACACGGTGGACCGTGACGAGGCGCTAGATTTCGTCTGGGAACTAATGCACTCACCTATTAAAAGGTGGGCGATAGAAAACCCGGTTGGAGCAATCAATACAGAGATTCGGCCTCCGGACCAGATTATATATCCGTGGCAATATGGTCACGGAGTTAAGAAAACCACGTGTCTGTGGCTACAGGGATTGCCGAAACTTAGACCGACAAACATGGTAAAAGGCAGAGTGCCGGAAGTTCATTGGGCAGCACCGGGTTATTGGCGCTGGAAAGAAAGGTCACGAACTTACGAGGGAATTGCTCGTGCTATGGCTAATCAATGGGGCAACGGAAATCTTCCCGTCCTGGAAATACCTCGTCCCGGTGAGAGGGTGGAATGGTAAGAACAATAGTCATCGCTGTAGGGGTAGCAATAGCAACTTCTCTTTTCTGCTATTGGCTATATGCTCGCATAGAAACGTGGAGGATCAGACGACAGATAAAGAAAATGACTTCGCCTCCAAAACACCCGAGCAAAAGGAATCTAGGTGATTAAATGAGTCTGTGGTGGGTGTTTCTCGGTGCCGGAATATTCATCGGGTGGGAGGCCGAAATGGTCTACGCTCGGTGGCTTTATAAAACTGCGCGCAGGATGAAGAATCGAGCTATCAAAAGGACCGTTAGGGGAAGGTAATAATGTTCGGTATCGTTTACCGGTTGTGTCCTAAATGCGGCGGGACTATCCGGATTAAGAAACCTAAGAGGTGTCCTTACTGTGGCAAAAAACTCCGATAAACTATACCTAGATATAGTCATTAACGAGGACGTTCTAAATCTCGCTAATCAGGCGTGGGAATCTTTCACGAATATGCACACGATCGAAAATAGGACTTTGAAAGAGATGTTTATATTCGGTTTCTGCGCGGGTCGTGCTATCGGTCTATTCGCTCGCAAACAAATGGAGGCACAAATTGCCGAAAGTCAAGCCGAAAGAAAAGATTAATCAGGAGGACGTGGAAAGAGCGATTCGCGCTCTTTCTGCGATGCTGGATAAAGTAGCTAAAGCCGCTCGGGAAAAGAATGTGGGCGAGTGTGTTTTGGCTGCTCGTGAGCTGGAAATAGCGGCTTACAATCTGCGGGAAAGCCTCCCCGGAGGTGCCCAAGTAAACCTTAATCCGCAGAGTAAGGGGGACTATGAGATAGCCTATAAAGTTTAATCCGCACCCGGCTAAACAATTTAATAGTCCATGCGCAATACCACCAAATTGTGCAGGAACCGGAATTCCCGGCCTCCGATTTATGTGATACCTATTCACCGACAAATTGTCGTGGGGGGTCGGGAATTTCCGCGTTCAAAGAAATGTTCGAGTCGTTAATTGC
>Ga0126371_10001298_pt1 | contig 21015 bp, 16 predicted proteins | sample PanSoiMetaPlot_4_FD_110145 | JGI IMG/M metagenome (GOLD analysis project Ga0126371, IMG submission 110145) | Tropical forest soil microbial communities from Panama - MetaG Plot_4 | ecosystem: Environmental > Terrestrial > Soil > Tropical forest > Bulk soil | place: Panama | collected 2016-02-17 | reverse complement strand
TCCAGCAGAGTAGCCTTGGCTTGATTCGCCAATTCGTTCGCTTGAGCTGGGCTGGTATCCAGTCCGCGATCCTTCATGCGAGCCATGGTCAATGAAGCAGAAGTTGCGCGGGTCGCGCCGATGACTGAGTTGATCTCTGGAGGAGCTCCCAGGCCGAATTCTCCGTGACATGCTCGACAATTCAGTCGATATAAATCGGCACCTTGTAGGCTCACGGCCTGGTTCCCACCGTCCAGCTCGAGCCGTTGGAGGCTCGCATTTTCTGCGGCCAGCCGGCCGAGCACAATCGTAGCCGGGCCCAGGCGCCCCGTATGCCCCATACTGGATTGTTCGAGGGCGCGACGCAGGTGGCTGAGCCAGCTCTCGCCGGTTACTGGAGTAACGACCGGTTGTTTCTGGGCGATCGCGTCGCCCAGCAACACTGTAGCCAGCAAAAGAGACACTAGTAGCTTTTTCATAACCTGGGAGTCGACACTTTCCTTTGGTGGCATGTCTGGGAGGCAGGGACTCAACATGCGCGCCCGTTACGGTCAGCCAGCTAGGGCCATAGTGCCGCAAGTCGTTCTCAGGTTATTGCTCCACCGCAAGTACGATGTTCAGAGGTTGTAAATTTTCTGCAAACTCTCGGAAAAACTGCGCGACGTGAAGTAAGGAGGGAGAATAACGACACTGGCTGCGCCTCGCTAGGCGGCGAATGCGTCCGCCGCTACACAAGCAGAGCCTGCATTCCAGACCGACAACCCTCTTGCTGTCAGTAACCTTCCCCTTCAAGCTGGACCTTGCCGCGGAACATCCGGTAGACGAAGAAGAAGTAGCCGAGAGCAAGGATCATTCCAAGAACCCACCAGATCAATCCGACGCTCAGGCCGTGGTGTCCGGCAGATGCGTTGTAGATCGTCAGGCTGCGCGCGGGGTCAGTACTCGCGGGGAGCACGACTGGGTAGAGCGCAAACGCAGCACCTACGAGCATTCCGACAATATAGGCAGAGGAAGCAAGGAAGGCGATTTTGTCGGCGCGCTTGGTCATGGCATGCATCAAGCCTGCGAGCGAGCCGAAGACGATCACTGGAATCAGAAAACCGATGGCGTGATGTTTGTAGTTATCGAGCACGGCAGGACGGATCAAAACACTGGCAATCAATGCGATGACGGTGAGAGCCAATTGTGGCAACCAAAGCCGCTTGGCGATCGTCCGCGAGCGGCTATTGAGATCACCTTCTGTTTTGGTGGCAATGTACAGCGCTCCGTGAGTCGTGAGGGTGACCAGCGCAATCACGCCAGTCAGCACTGTGTACCAATCGAGGATGCCGTTGTTCGTGCCGACACGGAAGTTTGTCCACAGGGGTTCGAAGAAATATTGGTCCGGGCCGAGTGGGACGCCCCGTACGACGTTGCCAAGGGCGGCGCCGAAAAAGATAGTCAGCAGGGCGCTCGCGGCAAAAAAGATAAAGTCGAAGAATCCGCCCCACACGGGATTGTCCATGTGCGACCGCAGTTCGATGCCGATGCCGCGGAGCATCAGCAACCAAAGCACGATCATCAGTGGCAAATAGAATCCGCTGAAGCTGGAGGCATAGAGCAGCGGGAAGGCAAAGTAGAGCGTGCCCCCAGCGGCAAGCAGCCAGACTTCATTTCCGTCCCAGACCGGACCGATAGCGCGCAGGATGGCTCGGCGCTCGTTTGGTGTGCGCGCCGCCGTCAAATAGATGACGCCTGCGCCAAGATCGAAGCCGTCGAGCACAACATATGCGGCAACCATGAACGCGACAATCATGAACCAGAGAGTTTCCATTAGTGTGCCACCTCTACTTCCGCTTCAGGACCGCGCTCGATCTCACGCCGCACAAGAAACAGGAACAGAACTCCGATCACGGTGTACATCCCCATGAAACCCAGCAAGGTGAAAATCCCGTTGCCTGCTGAAACCATCTTTGAATATCCATCCGCCGTCCGCATCAGTGAATAGACCAACCACGGCTGCCGGCCAAGTTCGGCGGTCAGCCACCCGGCCGTGTTCGCGATATACGGGAACGGCAAGGTGAGGACAAGGATCCAGAGCATCCATCGACTGGTGAACAACTTCCCGCGCCAAAGCAGCAATGTGGCAAGCACCGCAATGGCAATGAAAATAGTGCCCAGTCCGACCATGATGTGGTAGCTGAAGTACAACAATTCGATATTGTCCGGCCATTGATCCTGGGGGAATGCGTCGAGTCCCTTCACCTCGGCCTCCCATCGACGATAGGTGAGAAAGCTGAGGACATTCGGCACCTGGATGGGGTTGTCGATTCTGTGGGCCTGAACATTCGGCTGGCCGATGAGGACAAGAGGTGCACCGGGCCTGCTCTCAAACAAAGCCTCCATGGCGGCGAGAGTGACCGGCTGATGGAATGCGACCATGCGACCCTGGCCATCGCCTGTTGGAAACAATTGCAGCACGCTCGCGATCAGCGCCGCGATCACTCCCACCCGTACAAACATCCGGGCGTACCCTTCGCATTTTCCCCAGAGCAGGTAGAAGGCTCCAACAGCAGCCATGACGAAAGCGCCCGTAATGACGGCGCCGCTCATGTTGTGCGCATACTGCCACCAGGCCCAGGGGTTCAGAATTAGAGCCCAGAAACTGGAGAGCTGGGCGGATCCGTCGGGGGCCGTGGTGTAACCCACAGGATGCTGCATCCAAGCGTCCGTTACGATGATGAAAAAACCGCTGAGCCAAGATCCCAGGAACACGGCAACTGCCGCCCACCAATGGCCGCGCGGACCTAAGCGCTTTTCGCCATAGAGAAACAAACCGAGGAATGCGGATTCGAGGAAAAATGCGAAAACGCCTTCCATCGCCAGCGTTTGTCCGATTACACCTCCGGCAAACCGCGAGAAATGCGACCAGTTGGTGCCGAACTGAAATTCCATTGGAATTCCGGTCACGACCCCAATCAGAAAATTAATGCCGAAGATGCGTGCCCAAAAGCGCGCAGCCTTGTTGTAGGACTCGTCTTTGTAACGAAGCGCCAAGGTCTTAAAAACTACGATGAGCGGCGCCAGCCCCATCGTGAGTTGAGGAAAGAGATAATGAAAAGTGATAGTAAAGGCGAAGTGAATGCGGTGAACCAGAAGAGCACTATCCATAAATTCCTCGGATGACGGTCTAGCCTAGCGTTCCGGGAAAAGGCCTGAATGTGATCTCAATCACATTCGCGGAATTTACTCTCGCGTTGCGCGGCGCCGCCGTTCCAATTCAGCACGGCGAATTTCACGGCGGCGGCCGGCATCATCGTATCCGCGTCGCTGTTCTTCTGTTTCCGGAATCACAGGCGGTACCGGAACCCGGTTCCCGGAAGCATCGATGGCAACGAACGTCAGGTGCGCAGAGGCAACATTCTTTGCGGTATCGGCAATGTAGTTTTCGACGTACACCTTGACGCCGACTTCCATCGACGTGTGGAAGACACGGTTCACCGATGAGCGCAGAATGACCAGATCGCCGACGCGCACTGGCACCAGAAAGTCGATGTGGTCTACAGATGCCGTGACGACGTGATTGCGCGAGTGACGATGCGCTGCCAAGGCCCCGGCCAGGTCAATCCAGTGCATCAAGCGTCCGCCGAGGAGGGCGCCGAGGGGATTAGCGTCGTTCGGAAGTACGATTTCGGCCATTTCCGACTGTGAGTCGCGCACTGGCCGCGGGGTAAGGTCAGCTTCTGCCATCGACTTTCCTTCGTTCTGCTGAACGTCGTTTCGATCCGCGCATCACGTTCTCTTACGCAGATAGGACTCGAGAAAACACTCCGCCATCTTTTGAATGCAGGCGTTTTCGTGGCGGCGCAGCCAGCTTGCCGTCGAGAGATCGTATTCCAGTTCTCCGTTACCTGCAGGATGGTTCGCACGTTCGTAAACGTAGGTCAGGCGAAGGAGTCGTGGCGGCTCGTTTTCTGAAGAATTCATGCTGGATCCTCGCCCGTTCCGCGCGGGTGAGGAGACAGCAAATCGGACGCCGTCCGAAGGACGTTCCGCTGGCGCCCAACTGCAACTTCCGGCATAGCCCAAATTGCAGCAGGCCTCAAGAACATCCTGCGAAGGCACCGCCTGTTCGTGACCTGGAGCGGTGCAATGGCCGTTCCATCCGCCACCCAGCGGGAGTCTCGCGGGATGGAGCCAATTCCCACCTTCAAGTTTCGAGACGGGCATGAAGTAAGGGCAGGCCAAGTCGGGTTCTTCCTCGGCGAAGATTTTGTGGGACTCGCCATTGTAATCAGAGCGAGGCGCAGTGGCTAGTTGGCAAAGGAGATTGGAGCGGTGGTTGTAGTAATCTCGTGTTCGGGGGATGCCGACATGGACCGTATCGCCGCTTTAAACGACATTCTGACGGAAAATCCCAAGGACGCGTTCGCGCGATATGGACTTGCGATGGAGTATTCCAAGCAAGGCGATTTCGATCGGGCCCTGGCCGAGTTTGCAATCCTTCTTGAGAATGATCCCAATTACACGGCTGGCTACTTTATGGCCGCCCAAACTCTAGTCAGGGCAGAACGGATCGACGAAGCAAAGAATATGTTGGAGAAGGGCATCGCCTCGGCCCGGCGCACGGGAAACCTGCATGCACAGTCGGAAATGGAAGCCATGCTTGCAGAACTACAAATGTCGTAGATACAAGATCGATTTCCGAATACCGATTTGCGAATGCCGAATTCCCTCGTAGCATTTCTAATTCGCAAGTCGGCAATCGACACTCGTAGTTACTTCGCCATTCCTCCCATAGCCCATTCAACCAGTCCCGGGAACAACTGATAGAGCTTCACTGGCACGTGCATCGTCCACGGGACGATGACTTCGCGCTTCCGCTTCAGGTACCCGTGTAGCGTGGCTCGCGCCACGCGCTCCGGAGTGATTCCGCGCACCGAGTCAGGACGAACCTTCTTGAGTTCATTTCCGCGGACAGAGTTCTCTGCGAAGGCAGTCCGGACATAGCCCGGGCATACCGTCAAAACGTGGATTCCACTCTTTTTCAACTCGACTCCTGCTGCCTTGCCGATTGCGTTCAAGGCGAACTTGGTCGCGCTATAAGCCGCATGAAATGGTAGCGGGATGTGCCCGGCTACGCTGGAAACGCTGATGATCGTGCCGCCACCCTGTTGGGTCATGATGGGAATGACCTTCTGCATCGAGGTCAAGGCACCGAAGAAGTTCGTTTCGAACATCTCCTGGCAAGCGGACATGTCCATCTGTGAAACGGAGTCCAGTAACCCATGTCCAGCGTTGTTGATCCAAACGTCGATGCGATGAAAGTGATGCAGAGTCAGCCCGATCACGCGGTCAATTTCCTCGGCATGCCGGACGTCACACGAGAAAGCGGCTGTGCGCTCCGGCAACCCGATGCGATTGCGCGCCGCCTCAGCGCGCGACGAATCGCGCGACAACAAGACCACACTGGCGCCCTGCTTGGCAAACAAGTTCGCAATGGCTTCGCCGATACCCATCGAAGCGCCGGTGACCACAACGACCTTTCCGGTAAGTTCCATGATCGGGTTGTATTCATCTCCCGGATTGAAGTCAAGATAACGTCGGCACAGTGTCGTAGAATCCAGGTATCGCGCTTGGCGCGATTGGAGAGTTCGTGGCGCTTCTTCCCCTGTTCCCGCTCGAGTTGGTTTTGCTTCCCGGTACTCCTTTGCCGCTGCATATTTTTGAACCGCGCTACAAAGAGATGATCCGCGAGTGTATTGCGAAGGAGGCGCCGTTTGGCGTGGTACGCGCGTTTGAAGAAGGCATCGCAGAAGTCGGCTGTACGGCGGAGATCGTTTCGGTGACAAAGGAATATCCCGATGGCCGCATGGATCTGATTTGTGAAGGCCGCAAGCGCTTCGAGGTGCTCGAAGTTAATCGCGAACGCGACTTCCTGCAGGCCGAGGTGCTGATGGTTCCCGACGAACCCAACACTGCAGGCCAGGACGAACGAGTCAAAGCGGTTCAACTTCACCTGGAGATTCTTTCGCTGGCCGGGGCCGTGCAGGATCTTTCGGCTGCCGACCAGAATCAGCTTTCGTTCTACCTGGCCGGATCATTGCCGCTCGATCTTGACTTCAAACAGAAGTTGCTCGGGATGCGATCGGAGGGGGAACGGATTCAGGCCGTAGCGGGGTATCTGGAAAACATTCTTCCTAAACTGCGCCACGCCGCACGAGCGCGCGAAAAGGCGGGCGGCAACGGGCACGTGCACTGATGGCTACTTTTCCAGCTCTCCTAAGAGCTTTTGAAAATCCAGCTCTCCCTTTAGAACCTGGAGTGCGGGATCGTTCTCGATGACTGTGCGATCCTTGACTCCACGCCGTACCGCTTCCTGAAGATCTTTGACCGCAAGCTTTCGATTTCCTGCGGCAGCGTGCGTGTCGGCCAGAAGTAGCATGGGCCACGGATCGTCGGTCACCTGCCGCATGAGATCAAAGTAGGCTTCGGCTTTTTCGAAGTGCCGGGCAGCCAGTTGCTGCTGGCCGTCTTCCATCGTCCTCACGAAAATGCCGCCAAATGCGCGGCTCGCAATCAGCGGCTTCGTTTCGTTCTTGTTGTGCCTGGCTTGCTCCATTAGTGCGCCTAGCTGCTGCCGGACTTCGATGCGAAGAGAGGTCGAATCGGGCGCGGAGTTATCGGCAAGCGCAGCAATTTTCGGCATGATCTCCTGTTCGAGTCTGGATTGCTCAGATATTTGTTCCTGCTCCTCCCTCAGCGCAGCCTTTAGCGCTGGGGACTGCTGTAAGGATGCGAGTTTAGCTGCGAATTCTTTAACATCCCGCAACCCGGTGAAATCCGATACAAGAGCACGATAGAGGCCGAACTCGGCAATCAGATCTTTTCTATTCTCGTCCTCAGCCGCATCGACTTTGAGTTTCTCGTAAGCGTGATCGATACTCCCCGCGTCGAGCGCGAGATTGCCCGTCTGCATCGCCTTTACGTTCATATACTGGACAGCCTCTTCCATCACGGCCCCTGGCGCCCACTGATGCTTGCCCGGATAGACGCGCACGCGATAAGGCAAACCCAGGGCTTCGCGTTCGCGGCGAATGTTGATAACTTCCGGCCAGTTGAAATCCTCATTCCCTACAGCAAAGAAGTATGGCAAGTCGTCTTTCGATCCTGCTTTGCTGCTCGGATATCCGGCGCCATGTGCAATCACTCCGGCAACCTGCCCTTGGCTACTCAGCGCCATTGCGCCCGCTACACGCGCTCCGCCGGAGAATCCGCTGGCATAGGATCGATGCTCGTCCAAAGAGAGCCGAGCATGCGTGTCTTCCCAGATGGTGTTTACGGCTTTCGACTGGTCGCTTGAAAAATTCCGGGAGTTATTGGATCCCGCCAGGATGAATCCGTAGCGTGCGCCGATCTCGTTGTACAGATCGACGGGTCGGCGCCCACGTCCGCCGGGATCGAAGAGATAGATGATGGGCCACCGTTTCGCAGGTGTATAGGCCGCGGGCAGATAAAGGGCATAGCTCTCTCTGGGGTCGGATGCGCAGATCACAGTGCCGATCTGACCCGGTGGCGGAAGCTCAGCTGCTTTTTGTGTCTGCGCGGCAGCGTATAAGCACGAAATGCTGACCAGCAGTAGAACGCGGCAGTGACCTTGTTTCATCCGAGCATTCCTTTGACGTGACGGTGTTATGTTCCCGCGATGAGCTTCCAAACTCGCGCCAGCAGGGCGGCGTATAATCAGTCTCATTGCAGTAGCTGGGGGGTTCCTTTCATGAGTGTTCCGCGCACGTTGGGGGAGCTGCGCCGCAGTGCCTTCTCTGAAGAACGTTTACGCACACGCCGGGTAAAAGACGAGCTTCGCGACAATCTGGTAGCGCGTTTGCGGGAGAAGGGTGACGCATCTGTCTTCCCCGGGATTGTTGGATACGACGACACAGTCGTGCCGCAGATTATCAATGCAATTCTCTCGCGCCATAATTTTATTCTGCTCGGACTTCGCGGTCAGGCGAAAAGCCGCATCCTGCGGGCGTTGACGACGCTCCTCGATCCGCAGATGCCGTATCTGGCCGGCTGCGAAATCCATGACGATCCTTATGCACCAATTTGCCGCCGTTGCCGCGATGAATTACAGCGGCTGGGCGACGATGCTCCGATCGCCTATCTCACACCAGACGAGCGCTATGTAGAGAAGCTGGCAACGCCCGACGTGACAATTGCGGACTTGATCGGCGACATCGATCCCATTAAGGCCGCGCGTGGTGGTCACCAACTTTCGAGTGAGTTAACGGTGCACTATGGCCTGCTGCCCCGCGCCAATCGCGGCATCTTCGCCATCAACGAGTTGCCCGATCTCGCCGGAAAGATTCAGGTTGGCTTGTTCAACATCATGCAAGAAGGCGACGTGCAGATTAAGGGATACCCCATTCGCCTACCGCTGGATGTCGCGTTGGTCTTCAGCGCGAATCCGGAGGATTACACCGCCCGAGGAAAAATCATAACGCCATTAAAAGACCGGATTGGATCGGAGATACGCACGCACTATCCGGCAACCGTCGAAGAAGGAATCGCGATCACCGCGCAGGAAGCGTGGACGCGCCGGAACGGGAACACCCTGCATGTCCCTAGCTATGTGCAGGAGGTCATTGAGCGCATTGCTTTCGCCGCCCGTGAAGACAAGAAAATCGACAAGCGCTCAGGCGTGAGCCAGCGGCTGCCCATCTCGGCGATGGAGAACGTGATCTCGAATGCCGAACGGCGTGCTATTCGCAACCAGGAAAAACTCGTCGTGCCACGCATTAGCGATGTGTATGCTGCTCTGCCAGCGATCACCGGCAAGCTTGAACTGGAATACGAAGGGGAAATGAAGGGTGCCGATCACGTGGGCCGCGAACTGATTCGCACAGCCATCGCCAAAACCTACGACGAGTATTACACCGGAGCGAACGTGCAACAGATCGTGCAGTGGTTCGATCTGGGAGGCGAGATTCAACTTTCCGATTCGGTTCCGGCCACGGAAGCATTAGAAAACCTCCGCGGAATTCAAGGGCTGATCGAGAAGCTCGGACCGCTCGGCGTTTCACCAAAAGAAGGCGCAGAGCAGCAGGTTTCGGCGGCGGAGTTCATCCTTGAAGGTCTGCACGCCCACAAACGCATCGGGCGGAGCGAAGAACGGGTGTTCAAGGCGGGAGACAAAAAACCTGAGCCGGTGCGGGAGAAGTCGTTTGATCCGGACGAGAGGCCGCTCCGACAGAGAAGGCAATTTAACTGAAGCTATTAGCGTCTGACTCCTAGCGACTAGCTAGGCAGTATGACCTTGGCGGCTTTGCTAGGAGCTAGTAGCTAGAAGCTAGCAGCTATTCATGAAACGCATCCGTTACTCCAAATACGTCCCCGACCCTGCGGGCCAGATGAGCATGGAAGACCTGCTGAGCGCCCTTTCGGATTATTTGCTCCAGAGCGGATTTCAGGATTCCATGTGGTACGAACTGCCGCAGGGGGAGCAGACTCTCGAAGACCTCAGGCGTGCGATTGAGAACGCGTTGCTCGACGGCGAGATGTTCGACGAGAATCTCCGCCAGCAAATCGAGCAGATGATGGCCGAGGGGCAGCTTGATGAACTGATCGAGAAGCTCATCGAGCGCATGCAGCAGGAAGATTACATCTCTGTCGATCAGCCACACGATCCGTCGCGGCAGTCGAGCGTCGGCGGCCAAACCGGTGAAGCGCAACAGGCACGGTTCGAAATCACCGACAAAAGTCTGGACTTTCTGGGATTCAAAGCTCTGCGCAATCTGCTGGGCTCCCTTGGAAAATCCAGTTTCGGCCGCCACGATACGCGCGATCTTGCTACTGGAATTGAGGCCAGCGGATCGTCCAAGACATACGAATTTGGCGACACGTTGAATCTCGATATCACCGCGACTCTCTCGAATGCGATTCAGCGCGAAGGGCTGACGCTGCCGCTGAACATCGAGTATTCCGATCTGCAGGTGCATCAGTGTGAATATCAGTCCTCCTGCGCTACGGTGCTGATGCTGGACTGCTCGCACTCGATGATCCTGTATGGCGAGGACCGCTTCACGCCTGCGAAGAAGGTTGCGATGGCGCTCTCGCATCTGATCCGCACACAGTACCCTGGGGATTCGTTGTCGCTGGTGCTCTTCCATGATTCAGCAGAGGAGATTCCACTCTCGCAGTTGGCTCGCGTGAAAGTGGGCCCTTATTACACCAATACGCGAGAGGGGCTGCGAATGGCGCAGCGCATCCTGCAGCGCCAGCGCAAGGACATGAAGCAGGTCGTGATGATCACCGATGGCAAGCCGTCCGCGCTAACGCTCGAAGATGGCCGAATTTATAAGAACGCATTCGGGCTTGATCCACTGGTCGTGAGCCAGACGCTCGAGGAAGTCTCGAAGTGTAAGCGTGCGGGTGTGCTGATCAACACGTTCATGCTGGCGTCAGATTACGGCTTGGTGCAATTCGTGCAGAAGGTCACCGAAATGTGCCGAGGCAAGGCTTATTTCACCACTCCCTACACGCTCGGCCAATACTTGCTGATGGATTACATGTCGCGGAAGACGAAGACGATTCATTAAGTGGCTGTTGTAGAGACGTTGCTTGCAACGTCTCCGCCGGCAGCGGCTAACACTTTGAGGTCGTCGGTGCCTCAGGCAGAGACGTAGCAAGCTACGTCTCTACGGGGTGTTTTCTCCCGATTGTCGACGACTACTGATACCCTTAATTCAGACATGGCCAATTGCATTCGATGCGGCAGGCAACTGCCTCCGTTTTCCTTCAAGAAGATCTGCCAATGGTGTGTGCAGCACGAGGCGGCGCAACGCGGCGAGGGCAACGACTACCAACCCGTCATTACACAGCCTTGGGTGCGGAGGAGTGAATCCAGCATCACGCTGACGCAGGTGATCTTTGGAGCCTGCATAGCCGTTTATCTGGCGATGGCCATCGCGAATGGTTCGCCGATGGAAATGTCGGGCCAGATCATGCTCCACTTCGGAGCCAATTATGGCCCTGACACTTTGTCGGGCCAATGGTGGCGCCTCCTCACGTACATGTTCCTCCACGCCGGTATATGGCACATCTTGTTCAATATGTGGTGCCTGTGGGACCTGGGGCGGCTATGTGAATCACTCTATGGCCGGTGGAGTTACGCAGCCATCTACTTCATCACCGGAATCGCAGGCGGCCTGGCGAGTATTGGATGGAACCCGGGGGTGCTGAGTGTCGGCGCGTCAGGAGCCGTATTTGGCCTCGCTGGCGCGCTGATCGCGTCGTTCTATCTGGGGGAGTTTTCTCTCCCCAGCTTTGCGATCAGCGGCACATTGCGAAGTCTCGTCGTTTTTGCGGTATTCAACCTCGTGATCGGACAGTTTTCATTTTTCGGAGGAGTCGACAACGCCTGCCACATCGGCGGACTCGTCAGCGGGCTGATTCTCGGCGCTCTCATTGCGCGCCTGGCACCGCAAGTCGAGAATCCTGTTCGCCGTGTGAGCGTTGTAGCCGTGGTTGCGGTATTTGTCCTGCTGGCCGGATTGGGCGTTCGGCAATGGCTGGGCGGGAGGATGCTCAGTCCATCTCAAGGTAGAAGTCATGATCCGGTAGCGCAGCTGCAGGCCATCGTCAAGGAACAGCCCAATCTTACACGGGCACACTTTGCCCTGGCTCAGGCCTATCTCTCGCGCCAACAGTTTCCGCAAGCCGAGGCGGAGTACAAAAAGGTCCTGGAACTGCAACCCGGGTACACTCCCGCGAAATTCCAGCTTGGGCTCACCTATTTGAATGAGAGACGCTATCCTGAGGCCCGCGCGGCGTTCAACGATATGCTTGCGCAGGAGGACACGAAGGCTCAGGGTCACTATGGGCTTGGTCTGGTTCTGGAGGATGAAGGCAAATATCAATCCGCTATCGATGAATTCCAGGCTGCCTTGCGCGCACAGCCATCGATGAGCGACGTCAACCAGGAACTTGGGAACAGCTATTTAAAGCTTGGGCGATTTGACGACGCCATCGCGGCATTGCTGAAGGAGAAGGAAGTCAGCGCCGACAACCCCGACTTAGAGAATGCCCTCGCTGACGCGTATCAAGCCAAAGGGATGGCCAAGGAAGCGCTGGCGGCCAGAGATCGAGCGCAGGAGTTACGAGGGCAGGCCCATTAAAGCAGATTACGCACGTTTGTCATGCTGATCGGAGAACGGGATCGCGAAGCGAACTCGTTCGGAGTCGAAGCATCCCTACATCAAGACTTACGGCTGTGGTGGAGACTCGACGCTCATTACCAGCCGCTATAGACCACATCAGCCTAATTTTCCCGTGCTGTCGCACGCTCCCCTTCCCCTTCGCTTTGCTCAGGGTCGGCTCGCGGAGCGGACGAATGCGTCCGCTGCTACACAAGCTTACGACTTCGTGATTTCCCCGACTGCACGGTATGCCTGATTAATCGCTTCATCTGTGTAGGCGTATGCACCGGCGTCCGCATTTGCTATGGCGATTCTGCCGAAGGGCTTGCGGGCAACCTCGCACGGAGTCTCTCCGCCCTCGAGCCAGAACGTGTCGAACAGTGAGTTGTACTCATAGGCGTAGCCGTGCGGCCACCGGTTCACCGTGATCGCGGCAATGTCACGCGTCGGATCGAAGCCTCCTGCGGCGAGCATGCGGGAAAGTTGATCGCGGATATTGCGCTCGATCGTCTCAAACTCCGTTGTGTACAACTCCATGCGTCCGTAGCTGTGCTGATCGCGGGCTGGCACTCCCGGGTGGCAGGCGGCCTTCATCATATGTACGACAATCGGCTCTTCCGGTTTGCGGGCGCATTCGTATCCGCCGATGCTCACTGGCAGATCCAGATTGACATAGGTGTGATACATACCAGGAGCGTAGATGGAGTTGGCCGCGAGTTTCTCGAAGGAGGTCCAGTTTCGAATGGCAACATTCGTGTAGAGCAGAGGCACTTTCTGCGCCGAAGAGAGCGCTTGTCTCTGCTTCACAGGAATTTCGTCACAGATGTAAGGGATCACAACATGCCAGCATGCGAGAATCGCGTTGTTGGCTTTCGCGGTGTAAGCCTTTCCGCCCTGGGCATAGGTAACTTCCACCTCTTTCGCACTCGTTGGCTCACCGAGATGTTTCACCCGAACGGCGGTGCTGTTCAGCCGAATGCGTAGCGGCGAACCCGGCTGGTCGAGTTTGGCGTAGTTTGCTTTAGCCAAAACCACATCGGAAACGGAATTTCCTGGAACGACGTCGGGGATTAGTTGACGCACCAGCAGCCGCGCGATGGTGGCGTTGCCGTCGGGGAAATGAAAAAAATATTTGTCAGCTTCTTCATTTGGAATGGCGTCGCGGTTCATCCCTTTCCCGGGCGTGGGATCCAACTTCAAACCCTTGAAGCCCGGGTAATCGAATCCCCATGCATCCTGTGCCGAAACAGCATCAATGCCGATACCGAAAAGACCATGCGGGAGCGCCTGGTACATTTTGACGATATCTTCGTGGACGCCCGCGATTTCTCTCAGGTAGTTGGCATAACTGATCCGAGCGAGCTTGGCTTTTTTTTCTTCCGATGTGAGCCCCGGGAAATAGTCTTTGGGCTGTTCATACAATGATTGCAGATCGCGCTTCGCCTGTTCGGCGATCGGAGCTTCGTGCAAGAACGTCTTCAACAGTGCGGGCGAGTGGCCTGCTGCATCCTCACTTTCGCCACCTCCTCGCGGGTTGTAGTTCACCACCAGCTTATCGGCGCCGAAAGTCTCTTTATCAAAAAAGATTTTGGCGCGTAATCCGCGGGAGCGATACACACCCTTGTCGACGTACTTCGAATACGACGGAACGTTAATGCCCAATTCCTCGATTAGTGACTTCGCTACCCGACTGTAGGGAGCCGGGCTCTCTATGGAAAAAGTCCCTCCAAAGCCAAGACGGAAAGTGGTACCAACACGGAACTCGTTGCGCTTGGCATGCCCGCCGAAATCGTCGTGATTGTCGAGGATGAGAATGCGAGCCTTGGCGCCCATCGCCTTGCGGTAGTAATGTGCGGCCGCAAGACCGCTGATGCCGCCGCCAACGATGATCAGATCGTAAGTCTCGCCTGTGTCTTCAGGTTTACCTGCTGACTCCCAGAAGGTTCCGTCGCGCAGGCTGTGCGCGGTCTCAAATGATCCGACATGACTTCCGCGCAGGCCGGTAAGAGCGGGAGGATAGTAGTTGCCGGACTTCGGTAGATCAGCCTCGGCGCCCATGAGATGCCAAGGCATCATGGCTGCGCCCGCCGTTACTGCCACGCCGTTGATGAAATCACGGCGTGTGATCTTGCGATGCATCCCCAGTTCTCGATCCCGTGAATCCGGCACGATCTCCCCCAATTCGGCTTCAGGCTCTCGCGGTCTGGCTTCCGCATAAGGAATGGAGAGCAGTGAGCGGAAGCCGAGCGGCGGAAGGCGTCTTTACACCTGGCCTTCGGCCTTCTTTACCGCGAGTTCAGCACCCTGGAAACCGATCTTGCTGTGCGTGCCATCGCAGAAGGGTTTATTGACTGATCCGCCACAGCGGCAGAGCGAGAACGCGGTCTTGCCTGTCAGGTCGTACTGGTTACCGTTGATGTCGACCAATTCGACCGAACCTTCGGGAGCCTCGACCCGCAATGGGCCATTGGGACGGACAGTGATCTTGACTTGCGCCATGCAAAAATCCTCCAACCTTACGGGTTTCTAGTAAGCCTTAAGAAGATACCACGGAAGAGCTCCTGATGGCGTGTCACGGAGACTACAAGGAAGTCGATCGGACAGAACGTTGAAGACAGGCATGATGAACTCCCACGTCTCGCGGCGAGAAGTGGGGCACCCTCATTACAGGAACTCAAAGGGACAACTACTCCGTCCGCAGAGCCTGCATTGGAGCGATTGAAGCAGCCTTTCGGGCGGGCAGGAAGCTTGCCGTCAGCGTAACGAGCAGTACCGCCAAAAACGCTGCGATAAACGTGAACGGGTCGCGGGCTTTCATGCCGAACAACATCGACTGCATCATCCCAGCGGATGCGAGCGCAATCAGCAGGCCGAATGTAAGGCCAATGCCAGTAACCATCAGGCTTTCACGCAGGAGCATGCGAAGCACCTGGATGGGGCGCGCACCAATAGCCATTCGAACGCCGATTTCAGAGGTTCGGCGAGCAAGACGATACGCAAGCGTTCCGTACAGGCCGATCGCCACCAGCAGCGCTGCCAGCATTCCGAAGAACGCTGAGAGACGCGAGAACATCCGCTGCTGCGAAAACGACTGCTCGAAGACAGCTTCCTGCGTCATGGGATTCTCCAGCGGCAGGTTTGGATCTAAGACCCGGACTGTTTCGGCGATCGATGGCAAGAGAGCCGTCGCCGTCCCTCTCACTCTTACCTCGACTTCCAGATGGGTGACGCCGCGAACTTGCGCGTACGGATAGTACGCCATCGGGATGGGCTTTTCATCGACCCGGGTATATTTGCTGTCCTTCACTACGCCCACGATGACGCGTGGCGGCTTGCTGCCGAGTTGGTGACCGATGGGATTGACTCCAGGCAGCAGTTTCTTCGCAAAGGTCTCGTTGACCACCACGACTTTAGGCGACGTCTCCGTATCTGCATCTGAAATGTCGCGACCATTGATCACCGGTACGCCCATGACATGAAAGAAGTCGGGGCCGATATCATTCGAGCGGAGTGGCGCCTCGGTGTACGTATGCGTCACTCCATCAATGGTCGCGGCGTTGTTATCGCTCCAACCCGAGCCCGGACGGTTTTCCACAAACGTTACCGACTCAACACCCGGCAAGCTTCGTAGGCGATCCAGCAGCGACCGATACAACTGCAGGTTCTCCGCGGTGCTGGATGTCTTTTGAGGTGTGATGCCGAAGACAAGCAAACCTTCGGTACGCATGCCCAGATTCGTCGATTCATAGTTTTCCAGCGTGCGAAGCAGCAGTCCCGCTGCAACTAGAAGGACGAAACAGAACGCCATCTGTGTCGCCATCACAACATTGCCGCTCCACTTGCTGGAGCGAGTTACGTAGGCAGTGGCAGCGGACATTTTGAGCCCACCCAGCACCGGGACGCGCAACGCAGGAATCAATGGGGCAAGACCAAATACCAGCGCTGCGGCTGCGCAGATAGCAAGGGTAAACACAAGCACCGTACGATCAGGTACGAGGCCTGTCTCGATGCGTGACCATGCGGCCAGAGCACGAGTTGCCGCCAGTGCAAAGAACCATCCCAAAGCCGCTCCCATCGCCACGAGAAGACTGCTTTCGAGCAACAGTTGCCGGAAGATTTGCCAACGGCTGGCGCCCAATGCTAGTCGCAGGCTGAACTCCCGCTGCCGCGCACTTTTCTTCGCCACCAGCAGCATGGCTACATTCGTACACGCGATGAGCAAGACGAGTCCGACAAGCGTCATAAGCACCGTCACTCCGGTCCGGTAGCCTCCATCGGTGTCGAGACCTTCAATGCCACGCGCAGGCTGGAAATTTAACGTCACTTTTTGTGCCTTGGGGTCAGGCGCACTGAGACCGGTGTATGCCACCCGTTGGAAACGTGGTGTAACTTCGGCGATTGCTTGTGTCGAAGAGACATCGGGAGCCAAGCGCGCGATCAATTCCAGGCACCACCAGGTCGGAGTGCCATATAACGTGTTGTACTGCGGCGCGCTGCCCCATGCATTTAGATCGGGGCGGTTCTGTAGCGGGATCCAAAGATCCGTCGATTGACCGGGTTCGACTCCGAAGAATCCTTCCGGTCCGACTCCAATGATCGTGAACGCATTTCCCTTGATGTAGATGGTCTGGCCGAGAATGGATGGGTTACGCGCGAAGCGGCGGGTCCAGTATGAGTGGCTGAGAACGGCAACTGAGGAGTGGGCGCGCTCGTCGTCGAGTGTGAAACCGCGTCCGCGAGCCAATGACACGCCCAGTCCTGAAAAGAAGTTGCCACTGACCATGTTGCCTTCGACTTCTTCGGGAGTATCCCCAAACCGAACCGCGACCTTTCCGATGGCTAGTGGCACGAATGCGATCAGATCGGAAAACGCGCGATGATCCTGGCGCAGGTCTTCAAACACCGGCTCCGAAAACGAAGTTTCCGAGTCGCCGGTGTTCCCTGCCCCGTTTGGCTGGCCTCCGGGCACGTGCAAATAGACGAGTTCCTGCGGGTTGGGCACCGGCAGACTCTTGAGCAGCACGGCATTCATGACACTGAATACGGCGGTGTTTGCGCCGATTCCAAGCGCCAGTGTGAGAACCACGGTTACTGTGAACCACGGCGAGTTGTACAACTGGCGTATGGCGTAGCGGAGTTCTTGCAGCAAGATAAGCATGGCAGCCTCTGGGCACTTCTGTGACGAACGGCCACAAGAAACGTGAGCGAAACTCGGAGTTCCCTAAGCTGCTTCCAGGCGGGCCTTGCGCAGGCTGCGGTACAACTCCAGGCATTGGTCGATCATGCGCTTGGTGGTAAAGCGCTCGCGGGCGCGGGTGTAAGCCAGTTCGGCATAGGCGCGGCGCATGGCACGGTCTTGATTCAACAGCCGAATCTGGTCCGCAAGGCTTGCCGCGTCGTTAGTACGGAAGTAAAGCGCAGTATCGCCCCAGATTTCGCGATAGCTGGGAATATCGTTCGCGATAATGGCGCACCGCGAGAACGCCGCTTCCAGAGCAGGCATGCCGAGCGGTTCGTAGCGGGAAGTCGCAGCGTAGATCGCAGCACGGCTGTAGAGGGCGCGCAGCTGCGCATCGGTCTGTGGCCCACGAATCGCTACCGACGTTTCCTCGGTTGCGATTTTGACGTCCGCGCGGATCGGAATTCGAGGCTGTGGCACAGTCTGTTCCGAACCAACGATGCACACCGGGAGAGGATGTTGCTGCTGCGTTAGCAGAAAGACCTGCTTGCCTGCATCCACCAGGCGCCCAACCGCCAGCACACAGTCGTCCTTGCTGACATACGGATTAAAGAAAATGGGATTGCGCCCCGGATAAATAACCTCACCACGGTGCGGCGGCGCATAGCAATCCGAGATGCGGTCGAGCATCCAGGCCGACGGCGCGACCACGGCGTCTGCGCCGAGCAGGCCATTGAGCACTGTTCGCCGATACCAACTGAGAGCCCGTCCCGGCTGCGGCAGGCGATCCTGCACCGACTGTGTCCATGTAATCAAGTCGCCCTGCGCCATGACGACTTTGGGAATGTCTACCTGCAAGTTTCCGTAACAGAATTGATTGAGATGCAGAACGTCGGGCCGCAACTCCTGGACGAGTGATAACAGAAATTCCGAGGATTCGGGCAAGTCCTGTTCGGCTTCCTGCATCCACTCCAGACGAAACGCCGTCGGGCGGTAATCAAGTCCGTGCAGGTGGTCCATCCAGGCAGTCTGATCCGGCAGTGGAATCTCGCCGAAACTCACGAGCGTGACGCGCACTCCACGCGTTACCAAACCGGTCACCAGTTCGCGGGCATAGGTCCAGGAACTGGAGAGCGAGTCGGCCGTGACCAGAACGTGCACAGAACCTCCGGAGCGAAACCCGTAAGAGAAGCGGGTTTCCATACTGCAGTGGGTCCATTGTAGTGGGTGGGCGCCTCAGGCGGAAGGGATTTTCCGTTTGTCTTGTGTAGGGGCGGACGCCTTCGTCCGCCCCGAGCGCAGCGAGTGTTGGACCGGCTGCGGGGTCCAGACGTTCGCTCCGCTCGCGGGGCGGACGAAGACGTCCGCCCCTACACAAGCCTTCAGAACTGAAACTTCAATGCCAACTGAATCAGCCTTGGTGGCTGCGCCGCCAGGATCTGATTGAACGTTGGCGAACTGATATCGCTGTCGGGCAGGCGGAAGTTCGTATGATTCAGGAAATTAAAGAACTCCGCGCGGAACTGGAACTCCTTGCCCTCGGTTATTAGAAAGTTCTTGAAGGCAGAGAAGTCCCAGTCCGCGTAGCCTGGGCCCTGAGCGATATTGCGTCCTGCAGTGCCAAACTGCTGGACCGGGGAAAGCGGATTTGGCGTGATTTGCTGGAAGGCGGCCCTGTTCAGCCAGGCACCTGGTGTTTTCGGCCCGGCGTTGGGATTCTGTCCGGGAACCAGATTCGGACGATTCGCCGAGAACCCGCTGATTTCCGGGGCTCCGCCTTGCTCGGAAACATCCGTGGAGTCAAAGACTGTGAACGGAGTGCCGGTCATTACCGTAGCGATGCCGTTCAATTGCCATGCCCCCAAAATGTGCTGATACCAACCGTGGGGACGCTGCCAGAGCGGAATCGCCCATTGATAGCTGAGTACCAGGCGCTGGCGCGAGTCGAATAGGGAGCGTCCGCGCTCCGCGGCAAGATTGAATGGGTCTTGCGCGAGATCGTTCTCCCCTGCCACTGGCTTCGAGGCCGATCCAGTCATGTTGAATGACGAGGCGTCGTCGATTGTCTTTGAGAACGTATACGACACAAGGAAAGCCATCCCATGGCTGAATCGCTTGTGCAGGCTGGCCTCCAGCGCGTTGTAGGAGGAGTTCGCGATGCCGGCGATCAGGCCGGTGGACGAGAAGATGCAGGTCTTGGGATCATCCGCGAGCGTGCAACCGGAATACAAACGCCGTTGGTCTGCGTTGTTGGTATTCGAGATGGCCTGCCCTGTGGTCGGATCGATTCCCGGCACATAGATCGCAGGATTTCCTTCGATGAAGCGTGGCAGCTTCGTTCCCTTCGTTCCGACATACCCGACTTCCAGCAACAGATCTGGCCCGAACGAGTGCTGAATATTTAGGTCCCAATCCTGGGAATATGGCAGGGGCAGATTCGGCGCCAGCGTCAGATTCGTGAGCGGCGTGGCGAACGTTCCTGGGGCTGGAGGGTTGCCGTTGAATGGATCGGCGAAGTTTGGCGGGGGTGAACTGATCTGTGCCGTCTGCAGATATGGCGGCGCGCTGATTGGCGATTGCAGCGGGCCTCCCTGACCGGTGTAGTACGGCTCGTAAAAGATTCCGTAGCTTGAAGTCACGAGCCAGTTGCCTGTTCCGGTGGGGTCATATGCGATTCCAACACGGGGAGCGAAGCCCTTTCTGAACGTGGGGATCAATCCACCGGGAACCCCTGGATCACCCGGGTAGAGCAGGCCCGTCGGAGCTGTCGGCATGACAGTGGATTGGCGTCCCGGAATGAAAAGCGTCTGACGATTGTGGATTTCGGTGTAGGGAGACGGCATCTCGTAGCGCAAGCCGTAATTCAAAGTAAGGCGCGAATTGACCTTGTAAGTGTCCTGCGCATAGCCGTCGAAGGAATGGCCATTGATGCCGCGTGCGAAATCGCCGCGGCCTTGCAGGAAAAAGACTGGCTGTCCAAACATGAAGCTGGCGAATGCGTTTGGAACATTCGGGAAGGGCGCGAATACGAAGAATCCATTCGTGGCGATTCCTTGCAGCATGTTTACGTGAATGTGCTCGAAGCCCCCGCCAAACTTCAGTTCGTGTCGTCCGCGCACCCAGCTCAGCGAACCGTTGTAGTCATAGGCATTTTCATACGTATTGCGTGGCCCGGTAATCGGATCGCCGACGGTTGTGTATCCATTTACCTGGATAAATGGAGGCCCCACTGCGAGATCCAGACTGGATTGGTACTGGAAACCCAGGCTCTCGGGAGTCGTGTGATTGGTGCGCTCGCCATAGAGAAACTTATTTCGGAGAAATGAGAAACGTGCCACCCCAATCATCGTGGGAGAAAACGAATGCGTCTCGGTGGCGACGAAATTCTGCGCGCGTTGTTCCTGGCCTACGGGGAATCCGGGCACGCTCGCACCTGAGGTCGGAATTGGGTTGAATTCCGTCCCGTTGGCGTATGCGTAGCGGAAGTTCAGCGTGTCGGCAGACGTCAGTTGGTGATCCAGTCGCACGCCGAACTGATCGGAGCTCTCTGTGACTATTTGTGTCGAGGTGTAGAGGTTGTCTCCCGTGTTCGGCACGGGGAAGAGGCTCAGGAGGCCGAGCGACAACGGACTCGTGTCGGGCGGCGTCAGGGGCATTTGGTTGAACGGATACGGCTTA
>Ga0126371_10001296_pt1 | contig 21037 bp, 17 predicted proteins | sample PanSoiMetaPlot_4_FD_110145 | JGI IMG/M metagenome (GOLD analysis project Ga0126371, IMG submission 110145) | Tropical forest soil microbial communities from Panama - MetaG Plot_4 | ecosystem: Environmental > Terrestrial > Soil > Tropical forest > Bulk soil | place: Panama | collected 2016-02-17 | reverse complement strand
TCTCTAGACCCACTTCCGGCGTTCCGGGTAGCGAACTGGCGCTATGGCGTGGCGCGAAGGCGCGTTCCGCGAGCGCTGCATCGATGCCGCTCACCGTTTGATGACGAAGGACCCGCAGGGAACAATTCCATGTTCTCGACCGAAACGGCCGCAATTGAAAATGCACTTGGGTGAGTTGCCGCTAGGCCTCGCTTCGCTCGAAAACAAGTAGGTCGCTACTTTGTTTCCGGCAGGCTTTGCGTGGTGTGGTCGTGGATGATGCGCCAGCCTTCCGGAAATCTCCTGAAAACGAGGGTAAAGATTCCTCCGATGTCCCCGGCCTGGCGTTGCAGATGCCACTTGCCGAGGACCAGGGCGGCATCGGGTCCTAGCGGGCGTACTTCCAATTCGGAAAACGCAAGGGTGCCCATGGCGGCTTTGTCGGCGTAGGTTTTTTCGTAGCGCTGGCGGACCGGCTCCCAGCCGCGTGTGAAGCCGTTGCTTCCGGCGAACGTCAGCTCAGGGGAATTCCAATAACCGTTCATGAACGCGCGGACATCCCCCTGGTTCCATTGGGCCTGTTGTGATTGCAACACGGAAAGGACGGCCTCCTCCTGTTGCCCTCTGCTGGCTTGCCGGGCACGAAGGCCCCCGGCGATCAAAATCAGGGCCAGGCCAACGATCCAAACGCGTGGGTCTTTCCTGTTCATCGAAGGCTCCGTGTAACCGTAACAAAATAAACTGAATACATCATGGTATGTTCATCGCGCGGGCTGCCTGGCAGGACTAGCTCGGTAGTACCCCTGAGCTATTGGGGAGCTCCGACCGGGCCGCCATACTTCTCGCGGAGGCTGAGGGATGTTCTCGGCAATGCTGCTATCAATCGCCGTCGTGGCCATGGGCCAGTTCGCGCTGTACTACTGGCGCGCGGTGTTCACTGGCGTGGCCAGCCTGCCGATTTCCAGCCGCGTGCTGGAGGCGGCAAAGGTGGACGAAATGACCCTGTGCGGAAACGACTTCGAGAAGCTCGCCAGCCTGCACCAACTTACACCGGAACTCAAAGAAGACAAGAGTGGAATTGCTTTTGTGCGTGCCTACTACGCGATGGTCCGCGAGGTGGAGTCGCTTATGGGCGGCATTTCACCTATGATCGCGAGCTGGGGCGAGAAAGAACGCCTGTTGTGCGCGCGATTTGCGGCCGTGCAGATTGAACGCCGCCTGCAAGCAAACCTGATTCAGGTGGCCTCCCTCCGTTCCATGTAAACTGCTCGCCCCGGCAAAATCCTGGTTCTTGCCAGCCTGCGTTGATTCGACAAAAAAAGCGGCAGCGTCCACGTTTCAGAAAAGTACCAGCCAACCATGACGACTGTCTCTGGTGCTGTGTGAGACGACCGTGCTGCTTGGGCGGGCACTTCGCTTCACGGGCGCGCCATGGAGCGTATGCGCCATTTTTTACGCCCCCGGCACTCTTCTGCTATTGGCCTGGACGCCACGGCTGGAGCTGATGGAAACCTGACGAAGCAACGATTTGGTCACACCATTGTCATCAACATCCAGAAGACCCGATGGTATGCTTGTGGCCCGGCCCATACTCACCGAAACGAGGAAGACCCATGGCAGACCTAGAACAGCTTAAGCAAAAGTATGGATCCGTGTTGAATCAGATCAACCAGATGGGCGTGCGCCTCGCCCATGTGCACGTCCAGGACAACAAGCTTTATATCGAGGGAGCCTGCGGCAGCGAAGCGATCAAGAACCGCATCTGGGATCAGGTGAAGCTGGTGGACCCGAGTTACAGCGACCTGACACTTAACCTGACGGTTGACCCATCCCTGGCGCCCACACAACAAACCTACACCGTAGCCGCGGGCGATTCGCTTTCGAAAATCGCCAAGCACTTTTACGGCAACGCCAGCGAGTACATGCAAATCTATGAAGCCAACCGCGACAAACTGAACGACCCGAACGCCATCAAGGTGGGACAGCAGTTAGTGATTCCCGGCTGATCGAGTGGCGAGCGACTGGGTGGAGAGAAACGGAGGGCCGGCTGCTCGGCCCTTTCTTCATTTTTCGCTTGACGCCAGCGCCCGCTAGTACGCCCAGCGGACCAAGGTCGCACCTGAGGTGAAGCCTGCTCCAACCGCCGCAAGCAGTACAAGGTCACCCTTTTTCAGTTTCTTCTCTTCCAGTGCGGTCACCATCGCCAGAGGAATTGTGCCTGCGGTGGTATTTCCGAAGCGGTCGATATTGATAATCACTTTTTCGAGGGGCATTCCGAGGCGTTCAGCGGTCGCGGTGATGATGCGGCGATTGGCTTGATGGGCGATGAAACAGTCCAAATCCTTGCCGGTGAGGCCGTTTTTTTCGAGGACCCGCTCGGTCATCTCCGACATTTTCTTGACGGCGTACTTGAAGACGTTTTTGCCGTCTTGGTGGATGTAGTGCATCTTGTTGTCCACGGTCGCATGCGAGGCCGGGTGCAAGCTCCCGCCTCCGGGCATATAGAGAAACTGTCCACCGATACCTTCGACTTGAGCGACGTGATCAATGATGCCTTGCTCGCCTTCTTCGGCGGGTTCGAGCAGCGCAGCACCCGCGCCATCGCCAAAGATGATGCACACGGCACGGTCGGTGAAGTCGGTCATCGAAGAGTTCACGTCGGAGCCGATCACCAGAACCTTCTTATATTGGCCGGACTCGACGAACTTGGTACCGACGTTCAGAGAGTAAAGGAATCCTGAGCAGCCCGCGGAGACATCAAAGCCCCAGGTGTCCTTGATGCCGAGCTTGTGCTGAACCAGGCAGGCGGTGGAGGGATACATCATATCCGGAGTGACCGTGCCGACGACGATCAAATCCACCGATTGCAGATCAAACGGGTGTTTTGCCTGAAGCTTTTTCACCGCCTCCACGGCCAGGTCGCTGGCGGCCACGCCCTGGTCGGCCAGGTGACGTTCGCGGATGCCGACGCGTTCCATGATCCACTCATCGGTGGTATCCACCATTTTTTCAAGATCGGAGTTGGTGAGGATGCGCGGCGGAACGTACCCGGCTACACCCGTAATTTTTGCGGCGAGGCAGCGAGACATGATTCTCCTTGAGGATTCTTGCACCCAGCAAAGAAATTCGATTGTATGCGATGCGCTTTCCCGGAAACAAGCGCCGCAGGCTTATTTTCCTTCCGACGGAAGGAGTTCATAGCGCCAGGTGAAAGCCGCGGTTTTTTTGAGCATGGCCGCGACGGAGCAGTATTTTTCTTCGGTTAGTGCCATGGCATGCTGCACGGCCGACTCTTCTACCGCGCCGCGAATGCGGAAAAGGAGATCGAGTTTCTTCCAAACCGTCGGCGGCTCGGGAGCACGTTCGCCGGAGCAAAGCACTTCCAAAGACTGCAGATTCTGGCGTTTTTTTTCAAGGATAACAACCATGTCCGTGGCGGTGCAGGCGCCGAGCGCCATCAACACCATTTCCATCGGGCCAGGCGCTTTGTTGGAACCGCGATCGGAATCAAAGGCCACCGCGTGGCCGGAGGGACCTGTACCCAGGAATTTCTGTTCGCCAATCCACTTTATGGATGCCGTTTGCATAAAAGCCTTTCGGTGCGGGCAGGCACAGACTTTTTCGATGCAGCTAGAAGGGTAATGTAACAGAATTGGCGTGTGCGGGCAGACCAGGGAAGCTTTGAAAAGGAAAGAGCCATGAATCGGAGTTGCGGCGTTGCTGATTTTTTCGGGTTTTGTGCGGGAACGCGGCGGACGGCTCCGTGCCAAGCCGCAAACCGGCTTCGGCCAAGCGGCTTTGGTTTCCTATGTGCCGCGCGCCTGGGGACAATATCGCGGGGGGTCGCAGCAGAGCGGGTTGGCGTTTGAAGATGCCTCCGGCACTCTGCGCTTCATTCCGAATGTGCCTTGCGACGGTACGCCGCAAGTGGCACTGGAGTTGAGGCGCACGCCGTCCAATTCCATTCGGGAGTTTCGCCGCTTAACGCGGCTGGAAGACGACCGCCTGCGTATCTTGAAAAACGACGCGGAAGCGCGGGTCGAGGCGCAAGAGGCTCGTCAAGGCCGCGCTACGAGGAGCGAGCACAACGTTGGCGTGCAAGAGTTCGGGATCGTTTTGCCAGATGGGGTTGCCGCTCCAAACGTCAGCGGAATGTCCGACGCGTTCGTCGCCGTGAACGTTGGTGCGGCCGTCCATGGCAACGCGTAACCATGGCAAGCGCCAGATAACGAAGCCACCGTCGTTGAAGTCGTTGTAGATCGGGCCGGTGAGATGATTTTTCTCGATGTAACGCACGGCGGCTTCGGGAAATTTTCCGCTAACCTGAATGTCCACCCAATCGTTGGAGACGTCGTAGCGGCGGTACGCGGTGGCGATCAGCGCTACAACGGCGATGGCCAGCAGTAGTCGCTCACGAACCGCCAGTCTCGACGGCTCCCACGCGAGTCCTTCCATCCAGCCGTCGGACAGCGCGCAGGTCGAAACCACGGATAAAAACCAGATTTCTTTGACGGAGCGGAACGCGAGAAGGGCGGCCAGAAACAGCAAGGCAGGCCAAAGCAAACGCCGCTGCCTGCGCCAACCGACTGCCATCGCAGCGGCCAGCATGAGAAAGAGCGCTACAAAATGCGGCGCCTGACGAAAATCCATGGCCCGGAGCTCAATCACCAGGCTGAACACCTTCGGCTGGTGCATGTATTGATACACCGTCTCATAGATTTTCAGACCATACGGATTCACCAGCGTCGCTAGCAGGCTTGCGAAAAAGATGGCGCAAAGTTTGCGGAAACCAAGATTTTTTGAGCCCAGCTCGAGCGGCCATACCGATTGCCCCGCCGAATCCAGCGCGAACACCCCCAGGATCAACAATCCGTAGACAAACTGAATGTGCCAGTTGGCCCACAGCAGCAGCATGGGCGGCAGCAGCCAGAGTTTTTTGGTTTGTCCGCTGCGCTGTGCTGCCAGCAGAAGGTGGAGTTCCAAAATGCTGAAAAGAATCGTGAGGATCGCGGGGCGTGGAGCGAGAACTACGCTCATGGCATAAAAACCGAGTGCGGCGAGCGCTACCGCGATCCAGAACCTGGTTTCCAAGAACTGAATCAAGCGAAATAGGGCGACCATGATGGCCACGCGCGCCGCGATTTCAAAGAAGATGATGCCGACAAAGCCAAACTTCAGATACAGGCCTTCGGTCACCAGGTCGAAGATCCAGCTGTAAACAAACCAGGGTTTGTCCATGCCATAGACGGAGAACGGATCGGTGTGGGGAAGGCCGTGATTCTGGAGGATCCAGCGGCCAGTAGCGAGGTGCCACCAGATGTCGTGGTCGAAAATTCCGAATTTTCGAAGGAAGAGAACGGCGGGAAGCGCGTACAACAGGACTCGGACGAGGATTTGCGCAAGGCCGGCGGAACCTTTCGCGTTAGCCATCCCTTGCCCGATTTTGAGAGTTGGAGGCCGGGATGCCGCCTGGGCCGGAGTGCTCGCCGTTGCACTGACTGCGCTCATCTTCCCACGAATACCATGCGCGGTCGCGGCCGCGAAGAGATTCGCAGGCGACTTTGCCCTCGTGTGCACTTGCGCCGGCAAACCCAGGATTTGGGAGCTGCAGCCCGAAAAGCCCTCGAGAGGTGGCAACTAGAGCACCCTCGCGAGCTCCTGTGAATGTTTACCCATCACTCGCTTGTTATCCTCAATTCGCGAGACCCAGAAATTGCCAGTTTTGACCGAAGAACTGCAAAGTCCTGCCGTAGCGCCCCCCCGACCCGACATGGGCGGGGTCCAGGGCTATTTTTCGCGTCTTTGCGATCTTGCCGCCGCTCGAGCGTCTGGGGATCGCATGAGTTTGTTCGCACTTCTTAGTTTGGTGCTTCTTTGGGCGTTCCGGCTGTACACGACCTGGGGGACCTGGGGAAATCTTTCGATTGATTCCGGGCATGAGATGTACGTGCCGGCGGTACTTGCCGAAGGGAAGATGCTTTATCGCGACGTGTGGTTTATGCACGGACCCCTGTCGCCCTACTTCAACAGCTACCTGTTCCGCATCTTCGGGGTGCATTTGAATGTTTTGTACTGGGCAGGGTCGCTTTCCGCGCTGGGCGGCGCCTTTTTTCTGTTTTTTACCGGACAGCGCCTGTCTTCGCGCCTGGGAGGTTGGACCGCGGGGAGCGTGCTGGTGATCCAGGCATTCCACGCGTGGCATTTCTGCTTTCCTCTGCCCTACGGTTTTGCTTCGGTGTATGGATGCCTGGTTTCCTGCGTCTTTCTGTGGCTGGCCGTGAGTGCAGCGCTCTCTGAGAACACATTTTGGATTCTGGGGGCGGGAAGTGCCGCGGCGGCCGCGCTGCTGTTGAAATACGAATTCGGCATGGCATGTTACTCGATTCTTTTCTTGCTGATTGGGTTGAAAGCATGGAGACGGCGCTCCTCGGGCGCCCTGTTAGTGGACCTTGCGGCTACGCTGCCGGGAATTGCCGTATGCACGGTCGTGATTCACTGGATGGTCTCGATAGGCGGGTTCCGGTTCATTACGGAAGAAAACATTGTGAGCTTCCCGACAACCTCGTTCATGAGGACGTACGGGAGGTTGTGGATGGATCGCACCGGCCTGTCACTGACCCCAGTGGCTTTGTGGGAAGCGTTTCTTCGTTCGCTCTTTTTTGCAGGCGTGATTTTTCTGGTGTGGTCGATGGTTTGGTGGAAGCGCCGCGACACTTTGTCCTGGTCAGCTCGAGGAGGCGTTCTTGCTTTCCTGATGGCCTTTGGGATCTTGCATCACGCCGAGGAATTCAATCCACTCAGCGCGATTTTTTTCCCCAAGGATATGGTGCTCTATGTTCTGATCGCCGCAGTGCTTGGTTGCTTCTCCTATCTGCGGCAGCCAGAGAGAAAGCAGGCACTGGCGCTGGCGATTCTTTTTTCTTTCGCCGGCGTGCTCGCAGCGCGATTGCTGCTGCACAATGTCCCGGGCTGGTATCCGATCTATTACAACGGCCCAGCAATTCTTGCCTTTTTCCTGTTGCTGCGGCCCATCATTCCTCGAACCCGAATTGCTGACCGCGTGGCCCTGCGTTGTGAAATGCTGATCTCGGTAGGGTGTTTGGCCGTGGCCGCTTCCTATGCGGTCGCATTGATGGCGGTGCCGACCGATCTGGAGGCGCTTAGGACCGATCGTGGCACCGTGCGCGTTCCTCGCCAAGTGGCGGAGAACTATCGCGCGGCGATCCGGGTGATGAAAGAAGCGGCGGCGCACGGAGAAATGACGCTCTCTGTTCCGGAAGACACCAGCTTGTATTTCTTGTCGGAGACGCATTGCCCGACCCGCGTCTTCCAATTCAGCCCGGGAATTATCCCGCCAGGAAAAATGACCGAGGAGACCATCCGAGAGATTCGGGAGCAGCCGGTGGGTTATCTGATCTGGTCGAACCGCACCTACCCCGACTACGGCGCACCGGTTTTTGGCAAGGATTTCGATCAGACCATCGGCGACTACCTCGCCTCCCACTACCAGCGCATTGGCCCTCTTGTGCCGGGTTCCTCGCTTGGATGGCAGGCTAGCTTTACCTTGTGGAGACGCAAGACCGACCAGACCGCGGGAGCAAAGCAGAATTAGGGTTTCCGGGGAGAGAGCTACTTGGCGTTCGCGAGCTGTCGCCAGTCCGGCGGCGGAAAGTTGATCGGCCAGAAGTCGGGCGAGGGGGACTCGAATTCAAAGGCAACCGCGAACACCCCGTCCTGCGATTTGCGCGCGGCCAACACGCGGCAGGAAACCTTGGCTCCCGAAGCCGTATTAATCAGCGAGATTTGTTGGCCTTTAGGCAGTTTCGTGGTGATTTCGAGCAAACCGCCATGGGCGTTTACGACCAGAGTGAATGCGTCCATGGTGACAACCTTGTTGTCGTTCAGCCGAGTTTCCAGTAGCACACGAATCTGTAGCAACACGCGCTCACTTCTCCGCCGCGCGGCGGAATCGGTTCGGGGACTCAAAGTTGTGCGTCACCATCGCGGTCCGGAGTGCCCACAGAGGCCGCGCGACTTTCAAAAGCTCTCCCTAGGCCCGTGCCACACGGCTGGGACGCGACTCACAACCTCTGTCGAACCAAGCCGCACCAAGCGAACTCCTCCCGAACCCGCGTCTGCGGTGACCCGGGAATGGTCCACGACCTAAGCCCTGCTTCTTTAGAAAAAGGGGAACCAGTCGGGACGGGCGCACGCAGAAAGAGGCCAGGAGGGGAGTGGCCCGGAGAGGGGCTCCAGGCCACTCAGGAACGACACAGGGAGTAGAACTCCGGGGGCGAGAGTCGAATCCCATGGGCCAGAGTTTGTGCCAAAAGGGGAACCGGCTTCCGGATTCACAAGAGCTGCTTCGGATGCTGAGCAACACGGGTGGTTCGGTCACCGGATAGGTTCTTGGCGATAAAGTGAAGAAGACCGGGCTCGGATTGCTTCTTGTGTTACCGGGGCGACCGGCGTCCGGCGCGGAAAAGCCAGGCAAAGAGTTTGGGTGCAACGCTGCAATCGATACTTAAGGCTTTCTTTTTCAGTGGATTAGGTGAAGCGGTGCCCACCCGCCCACAGATTGGATTCGGTCCTCGCTAAGGCCGCCGAAATTTCAGAGGCGTTTTTGGGCGGATCGCTCGGCAGAGCAGGCCCTAGCCAACGGGCATTTCGAGCCCTTGAACCCACAAACCTGCGCGGTAAGCCAAGCGGCGGATTAAGGCCTGCTTGGGATTCCAACCAAAACTGCAATTCCTCTCCCCTCCGCGCGCGTTCACGCGTAGTCTGCTCGAAATCGGCGAACCGCAATGGCACCAAGGTCCGCTGACTCTATCCCCAAAAATTCAGGAGAAGCAGATGAAATCAAAAAATGGAGTCCTATTGAGTGCCTTTGCCAGTTTCGTGATTGCCGCTTTCGCAGGCGCCGGAGTAGGGAATGGCGCAGCAAGTCGAAAGCACACTCTATCAAACGTGCCGGCAAGCATGGGTAGCGTGCTCGAAGCCGACGGCGGGGCGCCGTGCCCGAAACCCATTCTGCCAGGGCAGCCGCCTCCGAAACTGATGGCAACGGAAATTCTCGAGGCGGACGGCGGCGCGCCGCCCCCGCCAATGCTGCCGGGGCCGAAAGCGACAACCGAGCGGTCGTAGGGCAAGGGTAATTAACCTTTAGAGTAAGGGGGAGGGCACCCTCTCCTGCAACTCGTGTTACCATCTCCCATACGGTATTGGTCCGGGAGAGCGGCCTCCAGTCATGATCAGCATGGCCATCTGGTTGACGGCGATCTTTCTTGAGGGGGTATTGCTTTATCGCGGACTTCGACAAGGATTGTTTCCGCGTTACCCCTTCTTTTTCTCATACATTGCATTTGTCTTTGCCGCAGAGTTCATGCGCTTTTATGCCTTCCGCGCGGACGACAGACTGTACTTTGACGTCTACTGGAGCACGCAGTTCCTAAGCCTGGTCATAGGCTCCGCGGTGTTTCTTGATCTGTATCGCGTTGGACTGCGAGCGTATCCCGGGACGGCGAGGATGGCCCGAGCCACGCTGCTAATTGTTTTTGCGTTTCTGCTTGCCAGGACGCTGGCGACCCGGTCGGTTGGAATCTTTCAGTGGTTCCATCAACAGTCGGAGCAACTAGAACTGAGCTTGCGGATGGTGCAATGCATCGCGCTGTTTGCTCTGGTCCTTTTGTGTGTCTGGTACGCGGTCTCTCTGGGCAAGAACCTGAGAGGCATTGTCTTCGGATATGGAGTGTTTATCTGCCTGATCATTTTGCAGCTCACGGCGGTAACCCATTTTGGGGCCTATCTGCAGACGGTCTGGTCTTACCTGCAGCCCTGTTCGTATCTGGTGGTACTTAGCCTATGGCTGGAAGCCCTGTGGGTGGCCGACGAGAATCTACCGGCCATGCCGAACAGCAAGGGCGGAGGCGATTACAGCGTGCTGGCGGCTTCCACCCAGGAACTTCTCGAGCAGGCCCGGGAGCGACTGGGATCGGCGGTGCGGCCGTGATCGAGATTCTCGTCTTCGCCGGCATTCCCGTTTTGCTGCTCGTTCTGCTCTCGATGCTAGGGGCAACCTGGAATCTCGATGAGGATTCGTCGGACGATCGCATGGATCATCTGCGGCGGCCTTCTCCAGCCGGCCCCGAGACAGCCGCGTGCATCCAGCGTATTTTTTCTTCGGAAGACCGCGACTTTGTCGAGAAACAGCATTCTCCACGCCTCCGGCAAGTCTACCGCGCCGAGCGGACACGCGTGGCGCTCTATTGGGTCGAACGTGCTGCAAGCGATGTTGCGCAAATCATGCGGGACCACCGCCTAGGGGCTCGCGAAAGCCAAAACTTGGAAGTGGCGCGGGAAGTCGGCTTGGCGCTGCGTTACGCGGAGTTTCGAATCCTTTGCGGAATGCTGGTCCTGCTCATCCGCTTGTTCGGACCGCACGCGCTCAAGGATATGGCGACCTACACGTTGGATGTCTCACAATCGATCGGGCGCGTGCTTCAGGCGACGGCGGCAAGCCGCATCCAAGCCGCGGGCAACCTGGGCGGAGCGTAAACCTGCGATGAACGAGTCTCGACGGCCCATTTCGATGCAAACCGCCTATGACGATTTGTTACGGCGGACGCTGGCGAACATCCCTTGCGATCTGGCCCGCCTGATTTATTTGGCTTCCACGCGCGACTACAACACCGGCGCCTATCATCACGAAGGGCTTTCGGTGCGGCACCGGCCGGGTGAAGCGCGCGACGCTTTACAGGCAGCGCACCGCGATATTTTCTACAAACTGGCGAGCCTGAGTCTGGAACAGCTGGTAGACGAACTGGAGTTATACGTCCGAGTCTCGCGCGAGCAGCCTACCGGGCTGCTGCGCACCTGGCAGGAGTTGGAACCTTACCGCGTGGCCGTCCCGATGGAGGTGGATCCCACGATGGTGAAGCTGTTCCTGAGCAATATCAAGCTCGCACTAGAGGTGCTGAAGCACCGGCGGTTCCAGCTTCAGGGTCTTCCGTCAAGCGCATCGCCACTGCCGTCACTTGGCCGATAATCTCAGCCTCCTTCCCATAATCAAACCGGCGCACACTTGCGGGCGAAAGAGGGTGCGGCAACAGCAGCAGGTGCCCCTCGTGCAGTTCGCACCAGGAACACGCATAGCCGTCGCGTAACTCGACGAAATAGATCGGCCGGTCAAACTCGGTGCGCCAGCGGAAGGGCTGGATTTTGCGCACCCGTTGATCTACCTGAACAAACGAGCCCGGCCGCAAAAGTGGAAAGAGCGTGTAATCGTGAAGGCCGATGTAGCCGTACAGGTGATGCCGGACGTCGAGATGCTGGAGCAGCGCGATTGGAACTTCACCCCAGATTTCCACCATGCGCGTCAGCAGGTTGGTGTTGTCGAGGTCGAAGGAGCGATCAAAGCGCACCGGAAAGGAAACGGTGCGGTCCGCATCGTAGACCTCGAGATTCGTGAGATGCGTGTTCGGCAGAGGCGAAGCCAGTTGATGATGAGTGATTTTCTGCAAGTCGAGGCCGAAAAAAAGAAGAAGGTCGGTGAATTTGACGCGGTAGATGGCGGCCAGGGAATAAAGTTTGAAGATACTGGGAACGGAGTCGGAATTTTCAAGCTGCGTCAACCAGGCGTTGGAGATTTGAAATTCCGGATTCTTTTCCTCTTCGGCGATTTTCTGGCTATAGGTCTCGACTTCGCGCGTGGAGATGCCCAAGCGGGAACGAAGGTCACGAAGATATTCGCCGGGCGAGCGAGGATTCATAGCAGGCCATGTTAACGCAAATAGCGATGAAATGCGTGCAGTAAGGGTTCGCGATTATCGAGTGCTAGAACAGCAGGTCTTGAAGCCCGGCCACGCGAGCCCGAAGTTGGCAAACAGACCTCCGCCTCACTTGGACTTGTAGGCAAACGAAAGCCTGGTTTCCTCGTTCAGCACCAGTGGGCGCAAGAAACGGTAAGAAGCGCCGTCGCGCGGGATATTTACGGCGACAGGAAGAACGCCGGCCACCCGCTGCTGCAAGTTGTAGACGTTGGCGGAGGCTTGGGGCGGCGGGGCGGCCTGCCCGTTGTGGCTGCGTTTTTCTTTGCGTGAACCGATTTGCACGGATTCCGTATCCAGGCGCACGGCAGAGGAGCTCACTTCGACCGTCTCTGTGACACTCCCGATATTCAGCCCGATTTGATAGGCGATTGGATTGGCAGCGTCGTAAGCGACACTGATTCGCTGGATCGGAAAGCCCGTAGTGCTGGCGGTGATCTGGTAGGGGCCAGAAGGTAGGCCAGGGACGGTCCAGCGGCCGTCGGAGCCTGTGGCAGCGGTCCAGGTGGCGTGCGTGGAGAGGTTCTGAATTTCCAGGTATGCGTTCGGGACCACGGCGCCGCTCGGATCGACAACCGTTCCGCCGAATTGACCGTTTCCGAGGGACATCAAGCCGGGTGAGAGTGCCGTCAGCGACGGGCTATTTCGGCCGTTGACAGCCACTCCCCCGGCGCCTGCGCCGGACCCAGGAGCGAAACCAGTTGCATCGCCAATCGCGCCGGCCTGCGGGACACCATACAGATTAGATGGCAAGCCCCAGAGGGAAGCGGCCAGCGCGTCGCCGCCGAACTCTTTCACTTTGTAGCGTTCGGGGAGAAAGACCTCCCATTCGAGGATGCTGATGGGGATATCCATTTTTGGGAGAGCCAATTCGGAGTCGCCCTTTTTCGCAAAAGGCGAGCCTGAATGCTGAAAGATAAACGAAATTGTGTACGCGCCGGCAGGCCGAAATCCTGTGCGCAGCAGGGGGACGCGGTTGCCGTCAGCGCCTTGCACCGGTTTCACTTTTTCACCAGCGACTTCGGCGGTGAGGATGGTGGCACCTGCAGGAAGTTCCACTTTCAGGAAAGGTTGCGCCTGATTTTTCACTGTGAGTTTTACTTCGGTGAGCGACTTGCCCTCGGAGGTGACGAGTGTAGTGATCGTGGCGTGTTCAGCGACGGCGGCCAGGACGCCGGCGTCAGGGAAGCGCGTCCATTCGAGCGCGAGTTCGGTCGATTCGCTCGGCTGGCGGTGGTAGCGAAATGCCGCTTGAAGCGAATAGCGGGAGAGCGCACGGAGGTAGGGATCGATTTCTTTCACGTCGAGACGCTTCATGCCGCCAGACTCGTGTGCTGTTAATTCGATGGTGCCCTGGCCTTCGACGAGGACTTCGCCTGTTTCGCGCTGCGTGTCTTTGAAGGAGAGAATCGGCGCCGCCGCTTTTGCGTCGGACAGCGGACGTTCCATCGAAATCAAGAATTGGTGTGTGGCGCGGCCATGCCCAGCGAGTTTGAGGAACAGAACGCCATTCTGAATTTCGCTGGACTCGAGCGACGGGCCATTGACGGAGGTCACCTCGAAGCCATCGGGTATTGCGACAGAGAACTGGTCGGCCTCGCCCTGGACGACCGTGATGTCCGCGAGCGCCGCGATTTGTAGATCGGATTCGCTGACCGAAACAAGCGTTTTCACATCGGAAAGGAAACGCACTTCGCGGGGAACGATGGGAGCAACCACTTCCCGGGTGGCCCACCAGACATTTGCCACCTGGCCGGGGATCAGCGTGGCCTCGATCTCCGTGTTGCCATTCAGGGAGGCGCGGTGCGTGATGATTCCATGATTGAGCTGGACATTGGCGCGGTCTCCGGGGACGGTCAGGAAAAGGCGCACGCTGCCAGCTGAGGGCACCGGAAGAACGAAGGAAGCGCGACCGGTTTCGATGGCCAATGGCAGGCCAGCGTCGAGCGTGACGGAGAAGTCGGACTCACCGGGGAGCACGGCAACGTGGCCGCCGTTGTCGAAGAGCAACGGCAGCGGGCGGGAGCCTTGACGCGCGTCGAGGATGGTCATTCCGTTCGTCAGGGGAACCTTGGCGGAATTGGTGCCGAGTGTTTCGCCTTCGATCTGGATGGACCCCAATACGTCGTCGTTCGACACTCGGAATTTCATTTCGGCGCGCTTCAGGAGATAAGGAAGCGGCGGAGCTTCCGATTTCTTTCCCGGACGATTGGCGAGCGCCAGCAAGCGGTTGTACTCGTCAAGAGAAAGCGTGACGTTGCCGGGCACAGGTGTTGGCGGATCCACTTTCTGCTGCGCGCAGACAGAAATCGCAAACAAGCCGACGAGGAGGACGAACAGTTGACGGAGTTTCATTTGCCACCTGCCTTTTTCTCCTGCTGGTAGATCAATTCAGCGGACGGAGATTGATTTTCACTGGTGAGTTCCGACACGAGATACAGCGAAGGGCCGTACGCCGGAAAGTCGACCCGGACAGGAAGAATGCCGGAGGCGCGCGTGCCTCGTTCGTTGGCGTGAAACTTGTCGACTAGGTTGCGATCGACGGTCTGCTTTGCGTCGCGGTCGTCCTTTGGCGCCTCCGCGGATGTACCGGGAGCGGCGGAGACCAGGCCGGCTTTCGCCGGTGCCGGCGAGATTGGAGTATTCACTGGAGGTTCAGCGACCGAAGCGATAAGAACCGCGGACACCGGTTCGGCGTAAGGATCCGCGTGAAAGGAGCCGGATTCTGGCGAGAGCCTAAACAGCGGCGGATAGAAAACCTGCAACCCGGTGCGCGAAACCGGCAGATCGAGGGCGGGCAGCGCAAGTTTCAGGTGTCCCTTGTCGGTCCAGGCGGTGCCCGGAAGCAAATAGACGATTTCGAGCGCAAACTCCGGCGTCTCATCCCCGGCATGCGTTTTGGCCAAAGGAAGAAGCAGGCCGCCGTCGGGAGCCGAACCGGGGCGCACGGGCTTTCCAGCCAACGTGGCGCTCCAGAGCGTGGCGCCGGATGGAAGCGTAACCTTCACGAAATTACGCTGGTTATTGCGTATGGCGTAGCGGGATTCGACGAGCGACTTGCCATCTTTGGTGAGCAGCACGCGATAGCGGGCTTCTTCGATATTGGCCATCAGCACGGCTTGTTGGGCGTAGCGCGCTACTTCAATGTGCAGAGAGCGCCGCGTTTTGGCGTCCCCCGGGCGAACGCGAAAAGCGATCAGCGCGGGTGACTGGTGATTGGTCACTGGTTCGCCGAGGTCGCTAGAGTCGTCACGCTCGAGTCCTTGTGTCTTCACCGATTCTTCCTTGATTTCGCCGGCACCGAGCACATCGACGGCGAGGCCGCCCGAGTCACGTTCGGTGCCAGCGAGGCGGAGCAGAGGAATTTCCATCGGACCGTCGCGGGGGAGTGTAGCTTCACCGGTGATGACGAAGCTGGCACTCTGTTCGATGGGCTCCAAGAAGGTAACCAGGAGTTCGCCGGGTAGCATTTCCCAGTCAGCAATCAATGCGCCTCGGACTTGATTAATAGTGACTTTGCCGGGCAGCAGGATGTGCACTTCCTTCGCCGCTCCTTGCGTGATTTCAAGATTGACGTTGGCGGTCAGCGACGTGGCGTCCTCGGCGAGGCCAACGAACTGCGTCAGCGTGCCGCGCATGCGCAAGGGCAGCATGGTGTGATGATCCTCGATTTTTCGACGCCAGGAGAAAGTCATGGGTTCGGACCCCTTGCCATAAGCGGTCCACTTGCCCCCGCCCTTGGGAAGATCAGAGGATTCGGAAAACAGCCCACCGTTGAGAGAAAGATCCACGCCGGAGCGCGGAATCTCCAGCGTCACTTTGGTGACGCCCGAAAGGGTGGAGGGAAGGGAGAGACGTTCTTCGCCGGCTGAGGCGGTAATAGGCAATGCGATTTCGAGCGAAATGACCGAGCGGCCGGAATGCGACAACAGGGCTGAGAGATGAGTGCCATCTTTCGTGCCAGCTGGCGGGGCAAGGGAAAGTGCTTTGCCATCGAGCTTCGCTTCACGGACGAAAAGCCCCGCGGGAATCGGCACGCGCACCCACCCATTTTTGAGTACATCCACGGTTAGCGTTGCGTGGCCGCTGGCGAGGTCCGTGTCCACGCGCAGCTCGTACTCGACGCGCGTGAGCGTTGCGTCGACAGGCGGTGGCTCGGGTTCGCGCTCGGCAGGATAGGCCTTGACGCGCAACGCGTGGTAGTCCGGAACCGAAATGACCACCCAGCCAGGGCTATGACCTGGGTCTTGTGCGCAGAGTGGTGCAGCCAGCAGAAAAAGTGCGGCGAAAAGAGACAGCAGGCGCGGCAAGGCGACTTGCCACCTATGTGAAGACACCAAGAGACGAATGCACGTTGGGGTTGTCATCTTTTTACCTCACAGGCAAGAGAACGTACTGACACGGATTTCTTGCACGGAAAAAAGGTTGCTTGCAGAAGTGATTTTTCGGAAAGACGCGGGGTGACGAGGTAAGAGTACTCCTAGAAATCGTGAACAAAAATCCCATCCTCGCGCCGGCCGAATAGTGGCTTCGATTTTCTGGACGGCGCCGCCGAGCTTACTGACGATGCGAAAATTTCCGAGCGGTCATGTGATAGACGCGGGCCTGCGCACAAGCAGTGCAGCCTGCTGAGTCAGCACGAATAAACCGTCAAGAATGGGGCTTACCAGACGTGTATTGTTATGGGCGGACTGTCGAGACGTTTGCAAAGGCGCGTCAGGGAGGGTAGCAGTGTGAGCGGCATCGATCCTTGGTTGGCAATGGGCGTATTCTTGTCGACGGCGGCTACTGACGCCGTCTATGTGCAGTTCAACGCGGCGGTTTCTGCCAAACGGCGCGTGCCGGCAGCCAGTTGGAGCAGCTTATGGTATCTGCTCTCGGCCTTCGCGGTAATCAGCTACACGAAGAACTGGTGGTACGTGGGATTTGCGGCTTCGGGCTCCTGGGTGGGCGCGTATCTTTCGATGATGCTTTTGCACCGGCCGGCGGACGGCGCCGCACCGATGAACAAACACGGATGAACCACGCAGAAAGCCCGCCGTCACGAGGTGCGGGAAAGCAGCGAGGCTACTTCGATGATGGGGTTGGGAAGCTGCCGCATAGCACGGACGAAGATTTCGATGAGACGCGGATCGAATTGCGTGCCGGCGCAGCGCTCGAGTTCGGAAAGCGCCTGCTCGGCGGTGCGGCCTTTCTTATAGCTGCGGTCGCTGGTGATGGTGTCGTAGGAATCGGCGATCGTGATGATGCGCGCGCCGAGCGGTATGTTTTCCCCAGAGAGGGCTTGCGGATAGCCGGAGCCGTCGAAAAATTCGTGATGATGCAGCACCATGCGGCGAATGCGTGCCAGCGGAACCAGCGGCTCGAGCAGTTTTCCTCCGAAGGTGACGTGGGTCTTCATGGTGTCCCACTCTTCGAGGTTGAGCGGTCCGCTTTTGTTCAGAATGACTTCGGGGATGCCGACTTTACCCACGTCGTGTAGTACCGCGCCAAGGCGGATTTCTTCGACTTCTAGGTCGTTCATGCCCAGCGCCTCGGCCAGAAGCGCCGCATAGGCGGAAACCTTTTGCGAGTGACCCTGCGTGTATTGGTCTTTGGCGTCGATGGCATAGGCGAGCGAAGTTACCGTGTCCAGGATGGATTGCGGCAACGCGCGCGGACCCTCGGTCGCCGACGTCGCCGCGGCGTCAGTAGCAGGCAGGGAATCGGTGAACTGCCGCAGACGCAGGTAAATCTCCTCAAATGCTTCGGGCCCGGTAGTGAAGAGGCGTTTGAGGGTGACGCCAAGATAGGCTTCGAGGACGTCGCGTTTCCAACGACGGGCTTCGTTGGGATCTACGTGGTCGGCGGTTGAAACCGTGTTCCCGCCCTGATGTTTCGAAAGATACATCGAGGCGTCTGCGACCTGGATGAGTTCCTGCGGCGAGGCCCCATGCAAGGGGTAGCAGGCAATACCGAAGCTGGCGCTGATGTTTTTCTCGCGGAGCAGAGGATCGGCCGCGACCCAACCGCGAAGCTTCGAAGAGAGCTGGCGCGCCTGCTCCATGGTGGTTTCCGGCATCAGGATCACGAATTCGTCGCCGCCATAGCGGGCGACCACGTCCGAGCGTCGGCAATTGGTCTCGAGAATCTGCCCGACACGCTGCAAGACGAGATCTCCTTCGAGGTGTCCGTAGAAATCGTTGACGAATTTGAAGCGGTCAAGGTCCATGAGGACCAGGGCGAAGGAACGCCCGGCGCGCGAAGAACGCTTCCACTCGGAGGAAAGTGCTTCCATGAAGAAGCGATGCGTTTTGACGCCAGTAAGGCCGTCGGTGATGGCCTGCTCTTGTGCTTTCTGAAAGGTCAGCGCGTTGTGGAGTGCTCCTGAGATCAAGTCGGCCAGTGTGCGCAGCAGCAGGGATTCCTCTTCAGAAAAGTCGACATGCTCTACCGTTTCGACATACAGCACGCCGTGCAAGTGATCGGCATAGAAAATCGGAAGCGCCATCGCTGAGACCGATTCGGGCAAAACCGGCTTTAATCCGTTTTGCGCGTTGGGCAGGGCGCGATAGATGGCGTTTTTGCCCGTGCGTGCCACCTGGCCGATCAGACCCGTATCGAGAGGCAGGCGCTTGCCCAGCGCGCCGCGACGCTTGCCGCTTTCCGCCTGGATGACCAGCTCGCGGGTGGTATAGTCCAGCATCGCGATGCCGATGTGGTCGTATTGCAGACCGTTTTCAAGCTGCTCAATGATCTTGTTCAAAACTTCGTCGGGGTTCAGGGTGGCGATGGCGTCGCGTGAAATCAGGTTGAGTAGGCTGAGATGTTTCGCTCGCGTCTGTTCATTCTGGAATAGGCGCGCATTTTCGATGGCGATACTCGCTTCGCTGGCCAGCACGCGAAGCAATTCGAGGTGTCCCTCGTCAAAGGCGCGTTCCATGTCGGAAAAGATGCAGAGCGCGCCGATGGCCTGATCATAGGCCACTAGCGGGACACCGCAGAATGAGCCAGAACTGCGAATCGGCTCGATGCCCAGCTTGCGCACTTCCGTCACGAAATTCTCGCGGACGAGGACCGGTTGCCGCGTGCGAATGATGTGTTCAGTGACGTGATTTCCCGCCGGCCGCGAACGCTTGGGCATGCGGACGCCGCCGATCATTTCGAGGTCAAAGTTAACCGCATCGCGAACCGGGTCGGGAACGGCGAGGTAGAGATTTTCGACATCGAACAGGCGCCGCAATTCTTCCCATATTTTGCGCAGCAGGTCTTCCTTGTTGAGCGTGGAGCTGAGCGCGCGGCCGATCTCGTTGAGGACGTGCAACTCCTCGGAACGCCGCGAAGTTTGTTGAATGAGGTAGCTGTTTTCGACAGCCATGCCGATCTGGTGCCCGAGAGCAAGCAGCAGCCGCAATTCGGCGGGGGTGAAACGACGGTTGTCGGGCGTACCGAGCAGGAGCAAACCGAAAGCCTGCTCTTTCGCTTGGAGACTGATCACAACGACGCTGCGGAGGCCGTGTCGCAATGCGAGCTCGCGGAAGCGGCGCAGCGGCTCATCATTTTCGAGAGCCATGAGATTTTTGTCGCGCAGATCGCGGAAGCCGAGCAGCCCACCGAGGCGTGAAACCAGGCCGACAAGATAGTCGTCGAGTCCTTCTTCTTGCGTGACGCGGCAAAATTCGTCGGGAATTCCAGCCGAGACCACCGAGGTCGGCCCGGTGGGATCGCCATGGTGCAGAAAAAGCGCGCCGGAAGGGAGGCGCACGACGCCGAGCACGCGGTCGAGGGCTTGCGCGAGCATGCGCTGAATTTCGCCGCCGACAAAGCTCGAGGTAGCCAGGTTGAGGTTTGACAACGCCAGCATGTTGCGTTCGACGCGGCGCTTTTCCTCTTCATACACCGCCATGACCAGCAGCATGCATACGAACGCGAGCGGAATGGCGGTAATGGCGGGCCGGGCATCACCCATGAATTGGCGCGCCGATTGCAGAAGGAAAGAACTCAAGAAGACGACGCCCCAGCAGCTGAAGGCCACGCCCAGCAAGCGATCCGCCAGCGTTTCGTGATGGCGGCTCTCGTTCCAGAACAGATAGCCGACAACAATGAAGATCAGCGAGGCCGGAAGGAAGGAGGATACCCGGAAATATTCGAGGGCGTTGGCGGCAGACCAGAGCGCCAGTACAACGGCCGCAACGATGGCCGGCTTGAGCCAGAGCTTCTGGTGAGCGTAAAGCTGCGCGCCGAGAAAGAAGCTGATGGCCGCGAATCCGAAAAGTGCGTGGCTCAGAGAATTCAGGACAATATTGTTGCCAGTCCAGGGGGACAGTGCAGGGCACAAAAAGTGCAGCGCGTACAGCGTCCAACCCGCGGTCCAGTAAAGAAGATAGTGCTGCCGCTTCAGTGCATAGATGTAGGCGAAGAACACTCCAACCAGGAGCGTTGCGAGAAGCAGACCGAGGGCGAGTACGCTTTGAGGCATGCAGTTCTACAGGGTCGCTCTGCGGGGGCAGGGAGCCACGGAGAGATTACAGGAAGTAGCAGGCGGGTCAATGGCGCAAACCTGACCGAGGAAAGGCGAGCGCGAACCGCACCGGACGGCTTCGACCGTGTCACCCCAAACCGCACAGAAACGAATCACTTAGGATTATGGGGAGGAAAAAATGGAGGGGCAAGGCTACCGAAGTACTGGTTGCTTAAAAGGTAGCTGGGAGACGAGGATTCTGCGCGGGAGATGCGTTGCGAAGCGAGTCGCTGAGCTAACCAAGCACGGTCCCGATATTGGCAGCGTCGTGATGACGACGTGAATTTTCTGGGTATCGGGGATGTCAACTCATGCATTGGCATCGCGTGGAATCAGGTTGGCGATTCTTGCCGGTTCGAGAAAGACCCATTTGTCTTGTTTCGTCAGCGCACAACGTGGAGGTTTGCGAGGCCTCGCGTGGCGATAGACCGGCCGTGATGACGAGCTGCAAACGGGAAACGGGATCCGAAATAAGCGGCAGGAAAGAGTTGTCCCTCTGGGTCAGTGAAGAGTCGCGTCCCGTCACAACACAGACGATCGCTGCCATCTCCTTCTCTGCGGCCGACGAAAAATAGGGAACCCCCTGCCATTGGCCTGCATCATTTGCGTTCAGGCAGTACAGCGACTCCCTGAGAGACTGCTCTCGACCTGCGTCCTAGACTCCATGGATGAACGTGACCGTTGGCGGCCATGTCCCGACCTCCGGGGAGTGACTGCACACGGCAACCCGGGA
>Ga0126371_10001295_pt1 | contig 21052 bp, 21 predicted proteins | sample PanSoiMetaPlot_4_FD_110145 | JGI IMG/M metagenome (GOLD analysis project Ga0126371, IMG submission 110145) | Tropical forest soil microbial communities from Panama - MetaG Plot_4 | ecosystem: Environmental > Terrestrial > Soil > Tropical forest > Bulk soil | place: Panama | collected 2016-02-17 | reverse complement strand
GTAATAAGTTGGAGCCCCGCCGACAATAGTATTTTCAAATACCAGACTCTCAGCCCGCAGTGAGTCCCTGAACGGGGTGTTGGGCCGGCAGTAACCGTGAAGTCCCGTCTGGTCGGCGCGCAGGCAATCGATCTTTATGAAAACCAACGAACGGCGCACAATCTCCCCCCGCACTATTTCACCCCCCATGACAACGAACGAGTGGTGCTGCCGCCCAAGTTCTTAACCGTTATTGTCACAGGGCCTGACTTCGAGTTGAATTTTCCCCGTGTGACTATGCGGTAAAGATCCCCGTCGTGCAAGTAGAGCAGGTTGGGATACTTGACCTCGACAGCCGACAACAATTCGTCCAGGGCCTGCAGGGTTGGATCTCGAAAATTCCGAAGAGCTGACTGAAAATTAATGGAATGCACGGAGAAGATGACCGGCATACCCCGCGAGAAGCAGTCGTCCACTAGTTGCATATATTTTTCGAGCGGCAAGTCCTTGTGAACTGGCTCGAAGTCGATGGTGCGGCTGAGATTCAAGACTTCGAACTCGTCGATGAAGGGAGCTACCGGCGCGCCCGTGCCGTTCTGGGCTACACGGATGCCCCACTTATGCCATGCGGCATGCGTTTCCAGATTGGCGCGGTATCCGGGAGCGCAGGCGGATTCCGGGAAAAAGGAAAACAGTTTGGCAAAGCCTTCTGCCGCCAAGCGAATGAGGTTCTCCTGCTCCTCGTGAACAAGAAAACCGGCTTTTGGTTTCTCCGGGCTCCAGTATTCGTATCCGATCCACGGCATGCGCCAGTAAATGTATGGAGTTTCCGATCGCCACAACTGGCGCACGAAGTCACCTCGTTCCCCTGAGTCGCCAAGGGCAAATTCTACCGCGGGCTGACAGAAGTGAGTGAGACCGTGGAGTGCGGGATAACAAAGTCCATCGGCGATACCCTGCCGATATGCTTCGAGGAGACCCGGGCGCTTCCACCTACCAGGCAAGCCGCGAACCAGCGAAAGCAATTCGATTTTCTGAAAATTGTTGGCGACGATCGCCGGAAAATCCAGGTTGGCGGTCAGAAAATTCATAACCATGCAGGGGCGGCGACCGGTGCCGTCGCGGTGGCGCTTGAGCAGCGTCCACAAGGAGTCTAAGTCCTCCGCTGTTTCCAGTGTGTAGGAGTCGTAGGGATGCACACCTAGCTGGATTCCACCGGCGCGGAGTTCCTCGAAGCCTTCGCGATCGCGCACGCCAACTCTTCCCCAGTCGTCGCTTTCGAGAAGGACGAGAGGACGGTCAAACCAGAATCCAGACTGATGGGTGCGGGGACCAGCGCGATTCCACAACTTGCGGGCTACGTTCAGCATGAATCGTCCACCGCGAACACCTGCTCATCCACGCGCTTCCTAGTGATCTCCATAGAGGTCAAAGCCGCACCCTGACCGATGTGCTCCGGTTCCGAAAGCGCGCAAGCCCCGCCGTCGGAATCCCATGACAAAAACTCCCCACCCGGAGACGACATCGAGGATCGTGGGAGCGGCCGGGGGGACAGGCGAGCGCGACAGGAGAGAGAATACCCATGGCATCCTCACGCAAAAGATCTTCGGCAATCCGCGCGTGCTATTCGGGACGCTGGATTCAGGCTCAATCTGCTGCCGATAATCGAGCAAAAGGCTGCGGTTTCCGACTCACTCGCTTTTTCCACCGTATTCATTTTTGCGCGAACGCACTGAAATTTGCGGTGAAGCGGTCGTTTTCACTCGGGAGCAACCTCTCCGCGGCAGACCCTAATACATTAAGCAACGGGACCAGTGTAAACGACAATAACTTGGCGAGAACCGATGGCCGGGCAAAGGCGACCGTGCAGACGCTCACCGTGCGGAGGAAACCCACCAGGCTGTTGCCCTCCGGCGCCAGTTCGACCTGCGAAAAATCCGCTAACAGATGGCGGACAGCGTCGGGGAGAAAGCGCCAGTACTCCACCTCGGAATCGCGTGGGAACACCGCGGGGACGCTCAACAGCAAAGAGCCGCCGGGCTTGAGACAACGATGCATCTCGGCGATGGCGGCACGCGGATCGGCAATGTACTCCAGCACCTGGCAGCAGAGGACGAGGTCGAATTGGCCGCCAGCGAAGGGCAGTTGCCGAGCATCGCCAATTACATTTACCAGAGGCGTCGGCTGCAGATCAACGGCGATGTATTGCGAACAACGGTCACCCAGCAGCACACGGTAGGGTTGAATGCGCCCACCGACATCAAGCACGTGCAGGGCGGAGCCGGGAACCTGCGGCAACCACTTTTCAAACCGCTCACGCCTGGCGCGCAAGATGAGCCAGTTCGGATTGGTTAACGCGGGGTACAGCCGTTGGTGGCCGATTTGGCGAACTTTCAGCATGGAGTCGGCGTCGTGCATGATTCGGTGTGCCCCGTAGCGCTACATGTAACCTAGATCCTTCAGGCGCTCCTCGACCAGGCGGTGCTCGGCTTCATCCATGCGCCGGGAGTCATCGCGAACCAATTCCTGCAGCACGAATGTGAGAAACGATTCCAGGCTGCCGAAACGCGCCGAGAAGCGCTGTTCCACGGAATTGCACAGGACAGCGGGGAGTTCAACGGTTCGCAGCGATGGCATGGTCATATTTCCTTTGACTCGGTGTGAAGACGGGCTCGCGCCTGCCAGTCTTTCGAGGTAACGGCAAGCCGCGCTCCCGGCAGTGAAGCCAGCGGCTCACCCAGTAAGCGGTACACCCCGAGCTTCAACTTCCCTCTGCGCCGCCAGCGGATCCGGATCGCGCCCGAGCGCATTTGATCATAAAGCCGCAAACCCGCGGACAGTGCTGCGGTTTCTTCGAGGCTAAACTGGACGGGACCCGACGAATGCAGGGGATAACCCAATTGACTCATTTCTTCTCCGAGACAGCGCTCGATCAGCGCGATCTGGGATGCAGAGAACACATGTTGGTAGCGGCCAATGCGCTCGGTAGTGGCCGGCTTGCTCAGAAGACGATGATACGCGCCGCCGAGCCAGTCGCGCTCTACATTGAGGTGGCTGCGATAGAACTCCAGCATCCGGGGTTCGAAGTCCAGGTGCAGAAATCCGCATGTCTGTTCAAGAATGGCTTGCGGATGGGTAGCGAGTTCCTCGTAGCGGATATGGAAGACCTGGTCCGGCGGATACTCCGAATCCTGCAGCAAATGCCGCAAGTAGTGGCGAACTTGTGCAGACGCCCGCATCAAGTAAGCCGTATCAGCCCTGTTACCTCCCCAGCGCTCATCGTAGGAAGCAACGACGTCGCGCGGGTCGCGTACGCAGACCAAGATTTTGGCTTCGGGGAATAAGTGGTGGATCTGAGAGAGCCACAGCACGTGTCCGGGAGTCTTCTCACCCCAGCGGGTAGCGCCCCGGGCCTCCGCATAGGCGCGCCCGAACGACTCGAGGATCGGCCGCACCGGGCCGGCGTAACTGGGACGCTTGGCCGCCTCTTCTGCAAGCACGCGAGCTGCAGGATCCCGGTACTCGCGCAGGCTATCCCAAATCTGATTCAAGAACAGTATGTACTGCCAGCGGTTAGAAAACTCCTCCAAGCAGCCGAGACGGTCGAGCGCCACATAACACCAGGTTTCCGGGAATATGGCGAGCGACGAGTGCTCGTCGAGCATCCTTGCCAGCAAAGTCGTGCCCGAACGACTCGGCCCGACCATGAAAACAGGGGCATTGCGACACTGAACTTCGTTGATCGTATTATCGCGGACGGGCACCGCCATTTGTACGACAGCTGTTGCTGGAACGGAATTTCCCTCGGAGCGGCGGCGCATTTGCATCCAAACGGCGTGCGCCAGAACACGGTCCTCGTCTTCTAATCCCATCAGCTGGACCAGAGCGACAAACACCGCATAGACCCCAATCACACTGATGATGAGGCCGACCCACACCGGGTGCACTGCGCTCGAAATGGGGCGGAAGGCATAAGCGGCGCCGACCGAGCCCAGAATCGCGGGTAGCAGTCGCCAGTAAGTTCGATTGTAGGCCGTCAGTCCCAGAGCGGAACGAACCTGCCTCGCGTACCAGAAATTAGTGAACGCCATGGTGGTGGCCGCCGCGGCAGCAGCGCCGGTGATACCCCAACGCGGAATCAGGATCAGGTTCGCGGCCAGCATGAAGATGCCGCCAGCGGCCTGGACCTTAATGAGACGGCGTTCGTTGCCCGACATCAGCAACAGATAGCCAACGGATCCGACAGCGCAATTGACCAGTTGCCCCAGAGTACCGATGGCCAGCACAGACCAGCCCCTCTCAAAATCAGGCCCGAAGACGAGCATCATCCGGCGCGCCAAGACCATTACCACAACCGCCAGGGGGACGGTGCAGGCGAAGATCCATTTGGTGAGCGTCTGGAACATGCGGCCCAGCAACTCGTGCTGGCGGCGGGTATGCATGTCGGAGATCACAGGGGAAAAAATCTGGTTCACTGACTGCAACAGAACAGGGATGAACGCGACGATCACCGTGGCCACAGCGTACACACCGACCGAACGAGCGTCCAGATAGAAGCCGACCAAGACTTTGTCGGCCTGATTCATCAGGAATTCCAGGAAGCCAATGCCGAATGCAGCTGCCGAGAAAGAGATTACTTCGGGTTCCAGGGCGGCGGTCTGCCGAAAGGGCAACCGCGCAGAAACTGGAGTCAGCCTCCAGACCAACACGGCCAGCATTACCAGCACGAGCGCCGCGCTCAGCACCTGCGCAAAAATCCATCCCCACAGGCCGCCCCCCAGGGTGATCATCAAGATCGCGATCGCCATGGTTACGGGGTTAGCAATAAAACTGGTGATGATGGTGCGGCGAGTGACGTCCTTGTATCCGGTAAGCACCTGCCCCAGGAAGAAGTTCAAAGCCCCCAACAGCATGATGATCGCGAACAACGGTATATAGGGCGCAAGAGCGGGGGCGTGATAGAAACGGGAGGCGATGCGGGGGCCAGCAGCCACCATAAGGACCGCCAGGGCGCAATTCAAGACCAGCACGATGGCCATGGAGCGCACCACAAAACCGGACAGATGCGCCCACTGGCGGGAAGCGGTGTATTTGGCCACGAAGCGCACCGCCGATTGCGGCAAACCGAGCGCGTTGAAGACACCAAAGAACCCCGATACCGTCATCCCCAGGGCGTAAATTCCAAGCGCCTCGGCTCCCAGCACCCGGGCCAGATAAACCTTGAACAGGTAACCGGCGACCGCGGTAAAAATCATACCCGCGAAATAGATCGACGATTGCCGGGAGATGTTGGCCATTTGCAGGCGAAATTCCTGCACACCGCCAGGTTCGGCAGGCGGGGCGGTCTCGGGCGGCAGAAGCGGATCAGTGATGGTCGGGTCAGCGCTCATATTCATCGGAGATTAAGAAATTTGCTTGTGTGCGCAGCTGAATCCAGAGCCACACCGTAGGGTTACGAGGCTTGACCCAACAAACTTCTTATCCAACTCTCGAGCCTGGGTACGGCTTTGACGGTGGCGGCCGCTTGGTAACGCACCTGCTCCCTCAGACACCTGGCCGCGGAAGTGGCGAGCGAAACATTGCAAAGTATAGCGAATGGCGTTGGCCAATCGCTCCTTGTAGCCCTCGGCCCCCAGTCCAAGATTCGTACCCAGATAGCCGAGTTGTCGCAAGCATCCTCAACCATCTTCGACAGCAAGCAAACCCCAGGAGAATATCGCTGTAGCGAAGTTTGAAACGTGGGCTGATAGTAGAACCAGCTGCCCAAGAAGCGGAATCCAAAATTCCAAGCCACCGCTTGATCGCCAACCAACATCCTGCTCAGAGCCATCCAACCGGGCGCGGACAGGAGTTTCGCCAATTCTGGTAGAAACGGCTGACGCCGGAAACGCTAAATTACTGATCTTTCCCATCGCAACGAACCGGTCGATGTGGGCTTGCATGAACTAGGGCAGCACGGGTTCAATCGTGTTCCACGAGTCTAAATGATCCACACGCAAGGGTGCGATTTTGGCCAAGGCCTTAAGGCATACCGCAGGCCTTTATGTTTACCGAGATCCTCCTTCAGGAGACGCCGGGAATCATCTCCACCCAATACGATTCGCGCACCTTCGTAGGCGGGGCGGGAAAACATGGAATAGCCGCAGCTTTGGCTGGCCGAGGTCAGTGAATTGCGGGTTGTAGAATCAACCGGGATGTTGGCAAAGGTCAGGGTTGGAATCTTCACCTTCCGCAGGTAGGCGAACACTGCCTGGAGGAAGACGCCGCGGTCGGCCGGGTGCGAGACGAAGTCGCAATAGTCGGAGGTGCATGAGCCAGAGACATCGCACTCCGCTGACCGTTGTCTGTCGTCACCGAGGCCACTCCGACCAAAGACTCCCCGTCGTAAGGCCAGCAGGAGCAAGGGCGTGAAGTTCGCATGATACACCCGGTAGACGGAAAGTGCCCACTGGTTGGTGTAGAACACCTCGGGACACTCCATGTGGACGACCAGTTCATTCGACTGGGCCGGGAGGCCGGGGCCCACAGGCATTTCTCGATGCTCAACTATGCGCAAGAGCTTTCACCCACAATTTCGTCTTTTGAAAACACATAGTAATACCAGTCTGTGGTGAACATGTGGCTGGTGAGGGGATAATCGTCGCCTACGCAAGCGAGCCACCGGAATCCGGTCTGGCGCAATTCGTCGATCGCGCGCCGAGGCACCCAATAATGCGTGAGCAAACCGCCGTGGGAGCGATCTAGAGCATATCCCTCGCCGCGCCAGAATGCAGCGGTGCCGAGCCGGCTGCCCACGCGCGTGGCTGAAGCCAGAGCAGCACGGGCCCCGGCATGCAGCGACTTGAAGGGTGCCAACAGCCGGGCAGCCACATTCGCGCCCCCTTCTCCGGCGAGGCGTCGGGCGAACTCGTGAAGCCGCTCCCTGCTCCAGGCAGGGCGAACTAGGACAGCGCGCGGATTATGCGAGGAGAAAATGAGCACTCCATTAGGCTTCAGAATCCGAAAACATTCTCGCAAACAGCGCTTGCGCCGCGCCTCGGGCATCACGTTATCCAGCCCGTTGAAGGCGAAAACCACCGCGCCGAAGCAGTCGTCGTCGAGCCCCGACAGGTCGGCAGCATCGGCAACCTGAAATTCCAGCTTTGGAAACTTCTTCCGACAGGTGCGAATCATCTCCTCCGAGTAGTCCAACCCCAAGTAACGCGAGGCGATCCCAGAGAGGTAGGGAGTGGTGCGGCCTCCTCCTACGCCCAGATCGAGAATAGCGGCGCCACGCGGAATGTACTTCTCAAACAGGAAGAGCTCGCACAAAGAGAGATAATCCAGCGCGCCGTAATGAGCAGCCACTACCGGCTCGTTCCAGACGCGAAGGTTTTCTGCCCGGCTCACTACCCGCATCGTTACTCCACCATCAGGCACCCGCAGCTGCGGCACCGCTCCCCAAGTCTTCGGTGAAACGGCGCCGCAAGGCACCGTAGAATCCCGAGACGTGGGCCTCAAACTCACCCAGTTTCATGTCTGAGGTGACGTGCACTCTTGGAAACGCAAAGCGCGAGACGGCCGCTCCAAACCCGCCATCAGTGTTCATGAAGGCGCACGAGAACCCGGCTTCCTCGGCCAGGCGCAATTCCCGGGACGTGACCGAAGCCTGATCTCCGAAGGGATAGGCCAGCGCCCACACCGGCTGGCACAGGACCTTTTCCAGACTGAGGCGGCTCTCGAGCACTTCCTGGCGCGCCAGTTCCTCGGGCAACTGGGCAAGCACAGGATGAGATAGGGTGTGAGCGCCGATGCTCATCCCCGCCCCGGAGATTTCGCGCAGCTGCGACGCCGTGAGGAGGGCAAAGCGCCGAGCCCCGGAATTCGCCATATACCGCTCTTTCCAATCGACACGCAATCCCAGCCGCTCGCGGATTTGCTCCTGGATGGTGCAACGTGTTGACTGATCATAACGCGACATCTTCCGCAGCAACTGCACCCACTTACTGCGTCTCTCGTACTCAGAGCTGATCGTTAGAGCGAGGCCGAACTCTGGTAGCTCGAAGGCAAGACGGGGAACGGTGAGGAACATCAGGTAGAGTTCCTCGTACCACAACAACGAACAAGTTTCGCGGGCCGAAGCTCCTGTGACAAAGAACAGGCACGAAACTCCACGCTCCTGAAAAACCGGCAACATATCGGTAAAGTTGTTCTGCAGCCCATCATCGCAGGTCAGCAAAACCGGGCGCGGCGGCAGCGCTCGCTGATTCAGGCACCATTCCTGGAACTGCTGCGCGGAAATGACGCTGTACTTCCTCTGCAGAAGACGAATTTGGGATCGCAGTGCTTCCGCGCTGACCAAACTGCCATCCAAGGCAGGATCGAGGCTGCGGTAATCGGAGGGTGATACTCCGTGATAGGTGACCACTGCGACCCCGTGCTGCGCCTGACGGCGCAAGTATCCCGCCTGCGCCAAACCGGGGTACAGCACGTGCTTCAGCAATGGACTCACCAGTCTCATATTTTTTCTACCAGATCCCAGCTGAGGGGCGTACGCCGCTCGATGTCGCGCGCTGCCCTGCGGCCCAGAATCTCGGACAAGTAGCGCGTTGCAACCCATGGGATGGGCGAATCGCACGCACGGTCCGGCCGGAGAACAAGTCGCGTTGTTTCATGTCTTCGACGACGAAAAGCGACCGACGGAAGGCCAGGCTGGCGACCTCGTGGCCAATGGCGCCGAAATGGACGTCGCCCAGAGCGCGCTCCGTAGTGCTCACTGCATTCACCATCATTTTGAACTCCTGCGGCTCCAGAGAAAAGGTGCTGTCGGGTCCCTTGGCAGACCGCGAGAGCGTGAGGTGTTTCTCGATGATGCTGGCGCCCAGCGTTACCGCTGCGACGGGTGCAGCCACCCCCATAGAGTGGTCGGAGAGACCGAGGGGAAACTGGAAACAACTGGCCAGCGCGGGCCTTGTGCGCAGGTTCATTTCGGCGGCGTCGGCCGGGTAGGCGCTCGTGCACTTAAGCAGGGCGATCTCCTTGGCTCCTGCGTCGCGCGCGGTTTGTACCGCTTCCACAATTTCCGCGATGGTCGCCATTCCAGTAGACATAGTCAGCGGCTTACCCGTCGCAGCCATCTTCCTGATTAAGGGGATATCCTGATTAAGGGAATATCCACCAGCTCAAATGAAGCCAGCTTGTAGGCGGGCACTCCCATTTCCTCCAGGAAATCCACTGCGGTAGCGTCTAAGGGGGTGGAGAAAGGTCTATTCCCTCCTCCTCGGCGACGCGTTTCAGTTTCGAATGCCAGTCCCATGGCGTGTATGCTTCCCCGTAGAGTTCGTAGAGTGTGTGGCCATCAGTGTTTACTAACACGATTCGTTTGTGGAAGTCGACTCGTTTGAGAGAGGTCGTCGCCAGGCTGCGTCTCGGTCTTCTTCGAACCTGAAGCGGCCAGTTGTCCGATGCCATCACTTCCTTCGCTTGATCACTCGACAAGGCGTGCCGACGGCTGTGCACTCCGCGGGAATGTCGTCAATAACCACACTCCCCGCGCCAATGACCGTCCATGCCCCAATGCGTCGACCAGGAAGAACATTCACCCCTGTTCCGAGCTCTACTCCTGTCTCCAGCACCGACGCTCCTGAGAGATTGCAGCCTGGCGTAATCACGCAGTAGTCGCCGACGCGGACATCGTGTGTGATCGAACAATTCAAGTAGACAACGACATGCGATCCTACGTTTGCGTCGGTTGTGAATTGAGTGCCGGCCATGATCACAGTACCCACTCCGATTTCTACGGACTCGGGAATCCGCACGTCGGGGTGCACCACCGAAGCGAACCTGCAGTTCATCGCCGATAGCTTTTGCACAACTCGCGCTCTGGTCCTAGAGGTGCCGATCGCGCAAATAAACCGTATCGAGTGGTCGTGGTTGTTTTGGCACCATTCATCGTTCCCGAGGACTGGTACTCCGCCGACCCCACTCCCGCGGAGTTTCTCATCAGAATCCAAGAACCCAAGCACATCCCATTCATTTCGAGCCGTATTATAGGCGCGCACGGTCGCAAGAATCTCTCGCCCGAGCCCCCCGGCACCCACTATCACGATCTTCCCAGATCCATCCATCAACCGTCTGCTTTCAGTTCAAGGAATAGTCCACAAACTTCTTCAGTAGCAGCGTTTCACTTGTCTCAGTGGACTTTAACAGCGACACGATCCGCTCCGCTGCCTTGCCATCCCCATACGGGTTTCCCAGCTTCGCAATGGATTCTCGAAATTCCGGACTGACTGCCCGGACAATCCCTTTCGCGATTTCTGGCTCGGAATTACCTACATCGATGATATTTGCGCCGCGCAGGCGGCCTGCCTGCCGAGTTCCGATGTTTACCACCGGCAGGCGAAAGCTCGCTGCCTCCACAATCCCGCTGCTGGAATTCCCCACCATCGCTGCCACGTATCGCTGCACACTGTGATATTTGCGGTGGCCGAGATTGGAAATCAATCGAGCATTCGCCGTTCTCTCCACGAATCGTTCAATGCTCTGCATGAGTTCAGCACTGCGAGCATCCGCATTGGACCCGGTGAACAGGAGTTCATGGCCGGACGCGTCGAGAGCTTTCAAGAGATTCGACACTGTCTCAGGCTGGTTCCCTTCCAGAGTCGGCGGATGGTAGGTCACCAGTAGCGTACGCGATAGGGGCAGTCCGATTTCCGCTTCCAACGCTGCTCTTGGGATGGGCTCGAAGTAGAGGATCGAATCAATCACGGGAGAGCCCGTCACGTGGACGCGCCATGGTTCCTCCCCAAGTTGTAGAATCCGACGGCCGTATTCTGGTGTTGCGGCAAAATGAATGTGGCTGAGCTTGGTGATGGAATGCCGAATTGCGTCATCGATTGCGCCGAGGGTCAGTTCGCCCCCGTGGATGTGTGCGAGGGGGAGCTTGACAGGGAGGGCTGCGATGGCGGCGGCAAACATCTCATAGCGGTCTCCCAGGAGCAGCGCGATGTCCGGCTTAACTTGGGCATAGGCCGCGCTAAATTCCTGGACTCCGGACCCGAGGGTCGCCGCGATCTCCTCTCCCGTGTCTCCCTTCCTCGTCATCGGGACGCGAGCCGCAATTCGAAACCCGTCGCTTTCGATCTCGGCGACCGTGTTTCCGTGCCTGGCATCCAGGTGGGCAGCCGCGACGATCAAGCGCAGGTCGATGCTTTCGTCATTCTGCAAAAACCGCAGCACCGGGAAGTAGATTCCATAGTCGGATCGACCCACGGTGACAACCGCGACTCGTCGCCTCATGCCAGGTCCTCGCGTGCAATCAAAGCGTCGAAAGGGATTTCCTTCCGGGCTTTGGTCCCGACGACGGACTTCCAGTCTGCCGGCGAGATCCCCGTCCCGGGACGCTTGAACGCCAGCATCTCTCGCGTGATCGCCGCCCCCTCAAGAATCGTGCAGGCTGCCACTATGCTGCGTCGTGCCACATCCCGCAAATTCTGTTCTCCCGGCGTGGGCCGCTTCATCCCGTCTCCTAGGGCCGCTTCCACCACCCGGACCGCCCGAACCATGTTCCGAAATGCGTCCGGCATGAGGGACACACTATGGTCGGGGCCGGGCAGGTTCTGATCCAGCGTAATGTGTTTCTCGATGATACGTGCGCTCAGCGCCACGGCCGCAATCGCCAGTTCATTGCCGAGGGAGTGATCACTGAAGCCGACAGGCACCTGAAAAGTATCTGCCAACGTTTGCATCGCCTTCAGATTCGCCGCGTGTGGGTCCGCTGGATAACTAGAAACGCATTGCAGGAGCGCAATTGCAGGACATCCCGCGGCGCGCAGTGTGTCCACTGCACTTCGCACCTCGGCAAGGTACGACATCCCAGTGGACAAGATCACGGGTTTTCCTTTGTGGCCGATGAACTCCAAGAGAGGCAGTGCCGTAATGTCTCCCGATCCCACCTTGAAGGCAGGCACTCCAAGCTCATCCAGCAAGTCGATGCTGTCTTTGTCAAAACCAGTGGACAGGAAAAGGATCTGCCGCTGAGCGGCGTGTTCCGCCACCGCGCATGTCATGGCCTCAGGCATTTCCAGTCGCCGTACCATCTCCAGTTGTGACTCTACGACTCCCGTAGTTGCTCTTTGGTACTCCGCTTTGGGTGCGACTGCGGAAATCAATTCGGCAGCCTTGAAAGTCTGGAATTTGACAGCATCCGCGCCCGCCTCCACAGCGGCATCCACCAGCCGCTTTGCCAGATCGAGATTGCCGTTGTGGTTTACACCCGCCTCCGCGATGATGAAGCAGGAATGGCCCTCGCCGATTTTCTTGCTGCGAAGCTCTATCGTTCTCATGAGTCGCTGCTGTTCCAGACGGTCAAGTCTTCCAGTACCGACATGAATTCAGTGTATTGTATCCTCGAAATTGGATCGCGTTTTCGACCCGATTATGGTGCGAGAGCGACCAACCGTGCTACGCCGTCTGGAAAGCTTGATGATAATATCTACTAGAATTTAGCAGGTTCTTCGAGGGCTGCGAAACGTCGCTGCAGCGCAGGGTCGTTACCGAGGATCAACCATTGACGCAAGCGGTTGAAAAGTTCTTCGCAACCGAGCGAAACACGCTCGGAGAGGTGATCGCGTGCATCGACCGAGGAGCCAAGGGCATCGCTTTGGTGGTTGATGAGGAGGGGCGCTTGCTCGCAACCTTGACCGACGGCGACCTGCGACGCGCAGTGCTTAATGGCATGCCCCTAGATGCACTCGTTTCCAAATTGCTTCAGGGGCTTCGCTCGCAAAAAGGCCTGAATCCCATAACCCTCCCCGAAGGCACGCCGCGGGAAATCATCATCGGCGAAATGAAGGGGCGATCCGTCCGGCAGATTCCCCTAGTGGACAGATTGGGGCGCGTTATTCAGCTTGCCGTGCTCGACGATCTGGTCGGACAACCGCACGCTCCGGTGCACGCTGTGGTCATGGCCGGGGGATACGGCAAGCGTCTGATGCCACTCACCGCAGATACGCCAAAACCTATGCTTCGCGTAGGAGACCGTCCGCTCATCGAGCGGCTGGTTCAACAGCTCAAGCAGGTCGGTATCGCGAAGGTGCACATCAGTACACACTACAAGGGGGACCAGATTGCCACACACTTCGGGAACGGTGAAGCTTTTGGCATCGGGGTAGAATACGTTTCTGAGGAACGTCCCCTGGGCACAGCCGGAGGGTTGTCGCTGCTACCGGGTGCCGATCCACTCCTGGTGATCAACGGGGACATACTCACGACTCTCGACTTCCGGGCGCTGGTTGCCTTCCATTTCGAGCACGGGGCGGAAATGACGGTCGCGGTGCGCGAGTATGGCTTTCATGTTCCTTATGGCGTAATCGAGACCGATGGCCTCCGCGTTACGGCGGTGACGGAAAAACCCACTGTGAAGTTCTTCGTCAATGCGGGCATCTATCTGATCTCTCCCTCTGCCCGCCGGTTCATTCCCTCTGGCGAACACTTCGACATGCCGCAACTCATCGCTGCGGTGGTGAAGGCTGGAGGCAAGGTCATCAGCTTCCCGGTTTGGGAATATTGGCTCGATATCGGACGTCGTGAGGACTACGAGCAGGCGCAACAGGACATGAGCAGGATAGGAGAGCGGCCGTGAACTGGAAGTCCAGGTCCGTGCTGGTCACAGGCGCTGGCGGTTTCATCGGTAGTCATCTGGCCGAGGCTTTGGTTCTCGCAGGAGCGCAGACGCGCGCGATGGTCCACTACAACGGAGCAGGCCGCCGTGGGTGGCTTGAAGAAAGCGAACTGCGCGAGGAGATGGAAATTGTCGCCGGCGACATCCGGGAGGTGGACAGCATCCGCGCGGCATTGAAGGGTGTAGAGGTTGTCTTCCATCTGGCCGCTTTGATTGCCATTCCTTATTCGTATGTATCGCCCGCGTCGTATGTCAGTACGAATGTAGGGGGCACGTTGAACCTTCTGCAGGAGGCACTCAATTCCCGCGTCGAGCGGGTGGTACATACTTCCACCAGCGAGGTCTACGGAACCGCGCAACAGATCCCGATCTCTGAAGAACATCCGCTGCAGGCACGGTCGCCCTACTCGGCAACGAAGATTGGCGCTGATAAGCTCGCTGAATCCTTTCACCGCTCCTTCGGGCTGCCTGTTAGTATTGTTCGGCCATTTAACACCTACGGTCCGCGCCAGTCCGCGCGGGCCATCATTCCAACTATCATTAGCCAAGCCCTCGCGAACGAACCGATTCGCGTTGGAAATCTAACTCCCACGCGCGACTTCAATTACGTGGAAGACACCGTCCAGGGCTTCCTGTTGAATGCTGCAAGCGACAAGGCTGTCGGGCGGGTCATTAACCTGGGTTCCGGCAAGGAAATGTCGATCAACGATCTCGCAATGACGATCTGCTCCTTATTGGGAAGCGACTGCCGAATCATTCAGGAGGAGCGGCGGATCAGGCCTTCCGAAAGCGAAGTGGAGCGCTTGTGTGCCGATAACCACGTGGCTAGCGAATTGCTGGGCTGGCAACCCAACATAAGCCTGCTCGACGGTCTGAAGCGCACACTGGGATGGCTGCGGGACAACACCCAGCGCTATCGTCCCGGAGTCTATGCAGTCTGACTTCCACCTTGAGAACTAGCCATGAGTGAGCGTGACACTGCCACCACCTTCATTCCACTTTCCGTGCCGGAAATCGGGGGAAATGAATGGCGCTATATCAAAGACTGCTTGGACACGGGCTGGGTGTCCTCGGTGGGCGAGTATGTCAATCGATTCGAGCGCATGATCGCTGAGACGGTAGGAGCGTCGTCGGCAGTCGCTACCTGCAACGGAACATCGGCACTGCACACGGCTCTGCTCGTGAGTGGAGTTCAGCCGGGAGACGAGGTACTGGTCTCCACACTGACCTTCATCGCTCCGGTCAATGCCATTCGCTATGCAGGCGCCTGGCCGGTATTCATCGACGCCGAACCGCAGTTTTGGCAGATCGATCCGGAAAAGGTCAGAGACTTTCTCAAGGACGGTTGCCAGTACTCCACGGGGGAACTGAGGAACCGCAGGACAGGACGCCGTGTGCGCGCGATTCTCCCGGTCCATATTCTCGGCCATCCGGCGGACTTGGACCCGATCGTCTCGATCGCCTGCGAATTTGGCCTCGCCGTGATTGAAGATGCGACGGAATGCCTGGGTGCGAAATACCGCGGGGTGAGCGTTGGGACAATCGGCGAGATCGCCTGCTTCAGCTTCAATGGAAACAAGATCATCACCACTGGGGGAGGGGGGGCAATCGTCACCTCCAATCCCCACTGGGCTGCGAAGGCCAAGTATCTCACGACCCAAGCCAAGGACGATCCGGTCGAGTTTGTGCACGGCGAGATCGGTTACAACTACCGCTTAACGAACATTCAGGCTGCTATGGGGTGCGCTCAACTGGAGGTGTTAGGCGAGTACATCCGCAAGAAACTAGCGATTGCCTCGCGCTACGAACGCGCGTTGCGTGGGACGCCGGGAATCACATTGATGCCGCAGGCACCGTGGGCGCAAAGCATTTTTTGGCTGTACACGATCCTGGTCGAGGAAGAACAGTTTGGGCTGAACGCACGCACCATACTCCCGGAGCTGGCTCGGAAAGGCATCCAGTCCCGTCCGCTCTGGCAACCGATGCACCGAAGCCCAGCCCATCGTGATTGTGAGGCCTTCCGCTGTGAAACTGCGGATTGGCTGCACGCGCGGGCGCTGAGCCTGCCCTCTTCGGTCGGCTTGGCGGAGTCCGATCAGAATTACGTGATCGAATCGCTGCGATCATTGGCAGGTTCCTCGAGTCGGAGCTGATGCTTCAGGGGAAATCTAGGTCCCAGAAGACCGTCTAGCGGGCGAATCGCCGCTCTCCCGTTATCTGTACTCCGTCGCATAGAATGACTGCATGACCGTGCGCGTCTTTGTTCCACGATGGATGGACCGGTCCGATACTAACGCGCAAAATTCTAATGCGAAGGCGCTCCTGTCGCGGTTTTCAGACCCGCGCGCAAGCTGGACAACTATCAGTAGCGAGGAGCCAGTCGATTCGGTTCGCCGGAGCCGATGCCAGGTGCTTCCCGTCTCCCGTTCGCGTTGGTGGGAGCTCGAGCTCGCGCTCTTGTACCAATCGCCATTCGACGCCGTTTTCTATCCGGGGCCGCACTGGGGGGATGAGACCGGACTAAAGATCCGCGCACTCTCTGGGCGACGCACTCCAGTGGTCGCCACCCTTGAGGGCGTCATTGCGTCCGCCGATTCGGTAAAGCGGCTCTCCGGCCTGGCTGGCCATCCTGTCTACGCTCAGCCCGGCACGCACAAACACGTGCCGCGTCTTGCCGGTTTATACCAGCGGGCTGACCATATCGTCGCGATCAGCCCATTCTTGGCACGGGCTGCCACGCTGCTTTACGGAGAGAAAGTCTCGTGCTTGCCTCTCGGGATTGAAGGCAGTATTTTCCATACATCAGGGCGAGTAGATCCTTCGCACTGTCGGATTCTAGGCTGTGGAACAGTTAAGAGCTCCAAGAACCCGCAACTTTTTCTGCGGTTAGCGGCGCGTTACAAAGAAGCGAACTTCGTGTGGTTCGGGGATGGTCAGATGGTCGAACCGCTCACCGCTGAGGCCAGGAAAAGGGGACTTGACAATGTTCGTTTCGCGGGTCCGCTCGCGCCTGAACTGCTGGCGGACGAGTTTCGGAAGTCGTCGTTGTTTGTTTTGCCTTCCCATGCCGAGGGCGTTCCCAAAGTAACGCAGGAGGCGGCGGCGTGCGGACTCCCTGTCGTGCTCCACGGCTTTTACGAGGCGCCGACCGTGGTTCACGAGGTCAATGGCCTAGTCGCATGGTCAGATGAAGAGCTTGTGGAGCAGGTGGGCAGGCTGATTCAGGATCCGGAGACCCGTCTCAAAATGGGGGAACAGGGCGCCTCGATGGCGAAGGAATGGGATTGGGATCGGGTCGCGCCGCAGTGGGAGAACTTGGTGATTCGCATGGTCACCTAACGAGGTCGACGTCGAGCGGTCGCCACGCAGCAAAGAAGTCTATGAAGATGAATGGGGTACCTCGGTCCCGACAGCTCTGCAAGGCTTCTGAATTTCCCGGAAACACTTCTTTATGTCTTCTGGATGGCTCGGCGCCAGGAACTCGTTTATCCCGCTGGTGCGTTGAGGTAGGCGCCCTTCGATCCCCTGATGCAATAACTGTTCGAGATGCGCTAAGTCGGACGCGAAGTTGAAAATACGCTCTTCGGCGAAGCGATCTTTGTTAGGGAACCAGTGCCACCCGAAGCTGATCATCGGGATTCCATGGCGTAGGCAATCAAGAAACATCGTCGAAAAATGAAGGACAGCAACGCATGTGCACGCCAAGATCTGTTCCGCTCCAGGCCCCTGGGAATACTGTACTTCCGCCGTGAACCCCATTTCCGCCTGCAGGGTGGAGATCTCTTTCTCGTAAGCTGCGATTTTTTCCATCGGATGCACGCGAAGGACAAGGCGCCGTCGGCTCGCATGGGACGCTCGTAACAACGTGCGTAGGATGTCCTTCCGGTCTTCGGGATGAGAGAGCGGTAAAATCTCGCTGGGCGCTGTGATAAAGAGAATGTCCTCGCGTGTCCTTTCGGCTGATCGCTGGGCGGGTTCAGTAAAGTTGAGCACAAGGCTCTTGCTGCGCAGACGGCCATCGATCACGCGCTGGAAAAACGGCCCACGCAGGAGAAACACATTGACGGGTTGATCGGCTACTGCGTAAGTCCAATGCATCACGCCATGCTGGAGCATCACCACAGGCACACCTTTCGTGCTCTCGCGCATCAGTAGCACGCGCTCATCCCCGGCATTTCCGACGACGATGAGTTCGGGTGAGACGGCCTTGCACCATCTTTCGATCACGCGACTGGTATATAGGACCAGCGGCAAATTTCGCCGGAGAAAGTATTGCCAATGACCAGTCTTCAGGAAAACATCCCGCAAGACCCTTTCCTCGCCCGAAAGAGGCACCGCCGCAAGAGCCGTAGTGATTCTCTCGCCCGTAGACCGGACTTCGGGAGCGGACGGAAAGTCGGACACTCTCGACCAAGCGTAGAGTGAATAGAAGTCCTTCCCTGTCTCACGCAGGTTCTTGCCACCCGTGGCCGGGTTTTCCACAAGAAAGTTGAGCTTGTCGGGCATGTACGCTTCGTAGGCCAAGCCGATTCGCGTGCAGTTGTACGCCGTAGAATAGAACCAGGCTCCGCCCCGTGGTGCGCTGCGGGCACGAGCGCGTGCTGGAACCGCAGACCATACGCGCGACCATCGCGGCGCGATTCGTTGCAGGATTTCCGACGACGTAGGATACGCAGTCCAAAGCTTTCGGATCGAGCGAATCGTGGGCCCGCCACTGAGGTTCGCTCTCCCGCTTGACAATTCGTAACGGGAACCACTGAGTGCCTGCACCTGTCGCAGGCTGTCGCACCACGGCGAGTGAGTAGCGAACCTGCACCTGGAGAATCCCCGTTCGGAGATCCAGCGATCGAGATGGAAGACCTGCGCCAAGCGACTGAATTCCTCGAGCAGGGGCTCCTCATGTGCGCTCAGAAGCGCCAAACCTTCGATTAGCGGCGACGCTTGCAGCAACTTGAACACCAGTCGATACGCGACTCGGAGGGCCTCATCGGCGGATCCGAACATCTCCCCGGGTTCATAGCGCTGGCTGGCCAGCCGCAACGAGGGACTGTCGGCCGCCAACTCGCAGAGTAGACCGACGGCACCGGCCACTTCCTCGAGCTCGCTGTTGCTTGAATAAAGATGGAGATCGTTTGACATCTATTGGCGACGTGGTTCGCCTTTTCGAACTGTCGGAGCGGGTTGGAATGTCATCGTGTGGACTTACCCCTGTTTTCCGTACCTGCCGGGCGACGTCGATTTCAGTTTCTGCTCAAGCTCGGCCCACTGCTCTTCTGTGTCGAGGTCGAAGGCTTCTTCCTCGGGGGAAACCGACCCTAACGTTCTCGTCCCGTAGAGTGAGCCGTAAGTGATGACAACTTGCGTTCTGACGACGAAAACGCTGCCATCGCAATGGTACGCCGGAGGGAGCTTTTGACGCACTGGAATGGGCTCGCACGCCCCCATACTGCGATGCAACAGGCCGCCAGCTGTCTCGAAGTACACCCAGTGCGGATTGTATTCCGGGGGGACAGGTCGCACGGAGATCACCGTGTCCACGTCTCGCTCCCACAGCAAGGAAATGCATCGATCTATGCTGCGCGGGCTGCGCAGAGGACTTGTAGGCTGGAGTAAGCAGATCGCATCATACGCCTTCCCCTGGCTCTGGACCCACTGAATCGCGTGGAGCACAACGGCAATCATTGGAGTTGAATCCGCTGCGAGCTCGCTTGGCCTGAGGAAAGGGACGTCAAGCCCGAGTTCTATACCCACTCGAGCGATTTCGGGGTCATCGGTGCTCAGTAGCACTCGATTGAGGCAAGCGCTCTCCAACGCAGCAGTGGCGCTGTAGGCGATGAGGGGCTTGCCACAGAGCAGGCGGATATTCTTTCGCGCGATGCCTTTGGATCCACCTCGAGCAGGAATAATGCCCAAGACTGTGCGCCTGGGTGCGGGACTGTTCATTCAAAAGAACAGTAACACGACAGAAGTCCTAAAGTTATGCCGCCGACGGTCCCTAAGGATTGCATAGTCGCGCCACGACGCGGGTTGCGCCGTTCCCACCGATGAATTATCGCAGACTCGGATCATCGAGGCCGTCGGTGCGCATATCGTGCTGCTTGAGTTCATCACGGCTGAAGATGATCAGCTTTTGCGGATGGTGCTCACGCAGCATTAGGTCCACGAACTTTTTGCCGAACGATCCGGTCCCACCTGTGCCCAGCACGACCTGCTTCGACCAGTTCATCTTGAGACCTAAATGGACTTTCAGTTTTGAGGCCTAGGGACACCGTACGCCGCTATGTTATAGCTGCTCTGCGCGGCAAGGCGACCGTGAAACGGTCGCGACGTCGGCTTAGGTATAACGGAGGCCAGGGCGGCATGCTTTGAGGTTCTTCCGAGAAACCGCGAAATTACGGTTTCAGCGCGGTCCAAAGATGCTAAAATGTGGGAACCGTTCCAGCGCCATCGAGTCCGACAGGGTAAGTCGTCTTTCCAGATGCGCTCCCGACAATGCCATCTGACCGGCGCTGGCTGGTCATTTGCGGGAAGCGTTCCCCAGGAGTGTGAATGGATTCCGGGCAACTGATTCCGTCGGGTGGACCGCGGGAACCCCAGGGTCTCTATGCGTTGGAGTTCAACCGTCCGACACTCCCCAGTCCGTACTCCGCCGTGCCGGCCCAGCAAGACTCGATACTCCGCGAATATCTGCGCGTTCTCATCAAGCGGAGGTGGGCGGTTCTCTCCACCCTGGCCCTGATCTTTTCTCTGGTCGCTATCGCCACGTTGCGCGCGACGCGAATTTATCAGGCCGAGGGCAGCATTGCCATCAACAAGACGGTACCGACGCTGTTGAACTTCAAAGACGAACAGAATGGAGGGCAGGACTACTATGATCCTGCTGATCTGGATACGGAAGTGAGTATCCTGAAAAGCGACCTGTTGGCGCTGCAGGTGATCAAGGCGTTGAATCTGGACAAGCTGCCAGAGTTCGGAGGCAGCGCGCCCGCTCCCTCCGACTCACTTGGGCTCACGACCGACGAACTGCAGCCCGACTCGCAGCGCACGACAAACTTGCTCGACGCGTTCAAGGGCGGCCTCAAAGTGGCTCTACGCCCGAATACCCGGATCATCGATGTTAGCTACCGCAGTCCTGACAAGGACCTGGCCGCCCGAGTAGTCAACACGCTGATCCATACCTACATCGAGCAGAACTTCAAGACGCGCTTCGAATCCACCATGGAAGCTTCGAATTGGCTTTCAAAACAACTGGTGGATCTGCAGATGAAGGTGGAAACGTCGCAGGAGAAGTTGGTCACCTACCAGAAGGAGCACGAGATTCTGGGCATGGACGAGAAGACCAACATCATCACTGCGAAGCTGGACGAGTTGAACAAAGAGCTGACCTCAGCCGAGTCCGAGCGGATGGAAAAG
>Ga0126371_10001293_pt1 | contig 21056 bp, 22 predicted proteins | sample PanSoiMetaPlot_4_FD_110145 | JGI IMG/M metagenome (GOLD analysis project Ga0126371, IMG submission 110145) | Tropical forest soil microbial communities from Panama - MetaG Plot_4 | ecosystem: Environmental > Terrestrial > Soil > Tropical forest > Bulk soil | place: Panama | collected 2016-02-17 | reverse complement strand
CTTAGCGCCGCGTTAGCACCGCGGGCCGGGTAGCCGGATTGGCGCGCCACTCGTGGTTTCCGGGCGGCGCGTCCGGGTTTTTACCCCTTTCAACCCGCCGTGCTATGGCGGTTGCATGACGTGGCCGCCTCTGCCATAACGCCGCGCACTCGCCGACCGGCCAGTCAGGGCTGCCGTGGCGGCGATCAACGCTCAATCCCGAGCACCTGCTTTAAGGGCCTATGTGCCCTATGAGCCAATTCCGGCCAATGCGGGCCCTGCCCGCCTCGAGCCGATGAGGAGAGCCAAATGCCCAAGTTGAAGACCAAATCGGGCGCCAAAAAGCGCTTCAAGATTACCGCGACCGGCAAGGTTAAATACCAGCAATCCGGAAAACGCCACGGCATGATTAAGCGGACCACCAAGACGATCCGCGAGCATCGCGGCACTAATGTGCTGTTCAAGACGGACGGCGACAACATCAAAAAATACTGGCTACCGAACGGCTAACCGGCCTTTTCCGGCCGCCTGAGTGCGGCCGTCCCTCGTCGATCATTCGCACGTACTAGGAGAGTTGTCATGGCCCGCGTCAAGCGTGGTGTCACGTCGCACGCCAAACACAAAAAAGTTCTCAAAGCCGCCAAAGGCTATTATGGCCGTCGCAAGAACACGATCCGCATCGCCAAACAGGCCGTCGAGAAGGCAAACCAGTATGCTTTCCGTGACCGCAAACGGCGCAAGCGCACGTTCCGCGCACTGTGGATCCAACGCCTGAATGCCGCGGTGCGCCCGTTCGGATTGAACTACAGCCGGTTCATTGCCGGACTGTCCAAGGCCGGCTTGACCGTCGACCGGAAGGTTTTGTCTGACCTCGCCATTCGCGAACCGGCGGCCTTTCAGGCAATCGTCGAAAAGGCCAAGGCCGCATTGCCCGCATAGCGCCTTGTCATGCCCCGCGAAAGCGGGGCATCCAGTAGCCACGAGCCTATCGTTATTTCGCGTGAGCAGGGGTACTGGACTATCCGCCTTCGCGGATGATGACAATCTGAGGCACTGTCCATGTCCGACATCGCAAAGCTTGAGAAAGAAATTCTGGCAAGCGTAGCCGTCGCAAAGGACGAAGCTGCACTGGAAGCGGTACGCATTTCTGCCCTCGGCAAGAGCGGTTCAGTTTCGGCATTGCTTAAAACGCTCGGCGCGATGACGCCGGACGAGCGTAAGGTGCAAGGTCCGGCCATCAATGGGTTAAAGGATCGCGTGACCGGTGCGATCGCAGCAGCAAAAGATGCACTCGCCGCCGCCGCGCTAAACGCCAGACTCAACACCGAGACCGTCGATGTCACGTTGCCCGTCCGCGAGGCGCCGACCGAAGCCGGTCGTGTGCATCCGATAAGCCAGGTGACTGATGAGCTCACCGCCATCTTCGCCGACATGGGGTTCGCGGTCGCCGAGGGTCCCGACATCGAGACCGACGATTACAACTTCACTAAATTGAATTTCCCAGAAGGCCATCCTGCTCGGGAGATGCACGACACCTTTTACTTCGCGCCACAATCTGATGGCTCGCGGCTTCTGCTGCGCACCCACACCTCACCGGTCCAGGTGCGTACGATGCTGAGCCAAAAACCGCCCATTCGCGTCATTTGTCCGGGTCGCACTTATCGCAGCGATTCGGACCAGACACACACGCCGATGTTTCACCAGGTCGAAGGTCTCGTCATCGATAAGGGGTCGCACCTCGGTCACCTGAAATGGATTCTCGAGGAATTCTGCAAGGCGTTTTTCGAGGTCGATAGCGTCAAGATGCGGTTCCGGCCCTCGTATTTCCCTTTCACGGAGCCATCACTCGAAGTCGACATCCAGTGCAAGCGGGAGAGGGGCGAAATCCGCTTCGGGGAGGGCGAGGATTGGCTGGAAATCCTTGGGTGCGGGATGGTGCATCCTAACGTCCTGCGCAACTGCGGCCTCGACCCTGCCGAATATCAGGGATTTGCCTGGGGCATGGGGATCGATCGCATCGCGATGCTCAAATACGGCATGCCCGATTTGCGCCCATTCTTCGAAGCGGACGTGCGCTGGCTTTCCCACTACGGGTTCCGTCCACTCGACTTCCCGACACTGGCCGGGGGCTTGAGCTCATGAGCTCATCAAGACCTGCGCGTTCGACCCTCGACCGTGCTTTGTTCGCACTGGTCACCCGGGGCTGGGATGCAGGCAGAATCGGGGGCTACGAATCGAGCCTTTGCAAGCGCGACTCCGCCATGTCGGTGGAGGTTTCTCGCACGCTTGCATCTATCGATGCGAAGGCAACGGGCCTGCTCACGCACACATCGATGATGATCGCCGGGCTTGGCTTGATTGCCCCGCTCGTCGCCGACAATGACGTCGAGGTCGGAATTGTTATCACGGAAATGGCCATCTACTTGTTAATCGCGCTTGGTTGCCTGCGTTGTCTCTCGGTATTTAACATAAATGAGTTCAGCGAGGGCGGCGACGGCATCAATGAAATCATCCATCGCGAACTGATCATTCGCTCCGAGCTGTACAGCCTTTGCATTCGCGCCGCGATCATCTTCACAATCGTGGTCTTTATGTTGCTGCCGCTCCTCTATTTCTGGTCCCCGGAGAAGCCGGCATGAAATTCACCCTGCCCTGGCTTAAGGAGCATCTCGACACGGATGCCTCACTTCCCGAGATCGTCGACAGGCTCACCATGAGCGGGCTCGAGGTCGAGAAGGTCGAGGATAAAGCAAGCCTGCTCAAGCCGTTCGTGATCGCCTCGGTGATCTCCGCAGAAAAGCATCCTAATGCTGATCGGCTACGCGTCTGCATTGTCGACGTCGGTGACGGCAAACCGATCCAGGTGGTTTGCGGAGCGCCGAACGCGCGCGCCGGCATGAAAGGGGTTTTTTCCTCACCGGGCACGTTTATTCCGGGTAAGAACATCACGCTGAGTGTTGGCACCATCCGTGGCGTGGAAAGTCGCGGCATGTTGTGCTCACCGGCTGAGCTAATGATTTCGGATGATCACGACGGCATCATTGAACTGCCAGCGGACGCCCCCGTAGGAAAATCCTACGCTGACTGGGCAGGGATCAGCGAGCCGGTCATTGAGATCAATCTCACGCCCAATCGCCCCGATTGCACCGGCGTTTCCGGAATCGCCCGCGATCTCGGCGCGACCTCCATCGGCGTCTACAAGGATAGGATTCCGAAGCCCGTGAAGGGAGCCTTTCCCTGTCCGGTCAAGGTCAGGCTCGATTTCAGCAAAACGCTCTCGTTGTGTCCGGCCTTCGGACTAAGACTCGTCAAGGGCGTTAAAAACGGACCATCACCTGACTGGCTGCAGAGACGGCTCACTGCCATCGGCCTAAGGCCGATCAATGCACTTGTCGACATCACGAACTTTATCACTTTCGACCGTGGTCGCCCGCTGCATGTGTTCGACGCCGCCAAGGTGCATGGCAATCTGACTGTACGGCGCGCGAAAAATGGCGAAAAACTCCTCGCGCTGGACGGCAAGACCTATTCGCTCGACGAAGACATCTGCGTAATTGCCGATGAAAAGGGTGTCGAGTCGCTTTCCGGCATCATGGGTGGCGAAGCGACCGGTTGCTCGGAAAAAACAACCGACGTTCTGATCGAGTCCGCGCTGTGGAACGAATTCAACATCGCGCAGACCGGCCGCAAGCTCGCTATCAATTCCGACGCTCGCTACCGATTCGAACGCGGCGTCGATCCCGCCTTCATGTTGCCCGGTCTTGAACTGGCCACGCAAATGGTGCTCGACCTTTGCGGAGGCGAAGCATCTGAAGTTGTCGTCGCGGGAGATCCGACGCCGAAAGAAAAAGTCATCGATTTTCCTTTAAGTGAGCTGCAACGCCTCGCCGGCCTTAAATTGCCGCTCGTCGATGTACGACGGGTGCTGGAAAAACTCGGTTTTTTCGCCGCCGGCCAGGGGGAGCGGATGAAAGTGGCGGTGCCATCCTGGCGCCCGGACATTCATGGACGCGCCGATATCGTCGAAGAGATTGTGCGCATCATTGGAGTCGATCAGGTACCGTCGACGCCATTCGCACGCGAGAACCCGCGCAAGCCCGTACTCACCGTAATTCAGAATCGCACGCGCAAGGCCAAGCGTGCTCTTGCCGCACGCGGGATGGTCGAAGGCGTAACCTGGTCGTTCGTGTCGAAGCGGGAGGCCGAGCTTTTTGGCGGCGCCAAGGCCGAACTGGCGATCGCCAATCCGATTGCGGCAGAACTTTCCGACATGCGGCCAAGCCTGATCCCAGGCTTGGTCATGGCCGCGCAACGCAATGCTGATCGCGGGTTTCCCGACACGGCGCTCTTTGAAGTCGGACAGATCTTCAAGGGTGACAGACCGGAAGACCAGCTGATCGCCGCCAGCGGGCTGCGTCGCGGGCTTGCCAAAACGTCCGGCAGTGGCCGCCATTGGTCAAGCAAGACCGAGCCGGTCGATGCTTTCGACGCGAAAGCCGACACCTTTGCCGTGCTGGCCGCCGCGGGTGCCCCTATGCCGGCATTGCAAGTCGTGCCCGGCGGCCCGCCCTGGTTTCACCCTGGCCGCAGCGGCACCATCCAGATTGGTCCACAGAATATTCTCGGCCATTTCGGGGAATTGCATCCGGCCACTATTGCCGCACTTAAGGCTGAAGGACCGCTGGTCGCATTCGAGGTGATCCTGGAAAAGATTCCCGAGCCAAAAGCACGGCCCACGCGGGCAAAGCCGTTGCTTGAGTTGTCGCCGTTCCAGCCGGTCGAGCGAGATTTTGCCTTCGTGGTCGACAGCACTGTAAAAGCCCTGGATATCGTCCGCACAGCCCAGAATGTCGATAAAAAGATCATCAGCAATGTAGTCGTGTTCGACATCTACGAAGGCAAAGGCATCGAATCTGGAAAGAAATCAATCGCCATCGCGGTGACGATGCAGCCACGCGAAAAGACCATGACTGACGCCGAGATCGATACGCTCTCCGGAAAGATCGTCGCTGAAGTTACGAAGCGAACCGGCGGCCTGCTACGCGGCTAGTCGGGCAATAAATCAGCGTACGCAAATCCCTCGCGCTGAACGGTTTCCCCCACCCTGACCTCGACCCTACGCGACAGCATCGGTCCGGCCGACACGAAGGAGTGGAATTCACCGTTCTCGCCGCACGGGTCGGCGTCAGGGGGCAGGGCATCGAGCAATGCATCATCGAAACGTCGTCCCGCGAACGATGCCGGCAGTTTGCGGAGGTCGACTGTGGAAAGATGCGCCTCCAGACCAGCACTGATCATCTCGCGCGCCAGAGCTAATGTCGGCCGGCCCCATACCGGAAAAATGGGCGTAATGCCGGTCCCCGCCAGATGCCTCTCCCGATAAGCTCGGACGTCCTCGAGGAACAAATCGCCGAAAATCATGTACGTGATGCCCCAAGCCTTGGCATTACGCATCGCCTCGGCCATTTTCCGCTCGTAGACCTCGTTCGAGCACGGAAATGGAATGTGCACGATAACCGGGGACAGCCCGACGGCATCAAGCTGCTCGCGCAGCAGCTCTTCGCGAACGCCGTGCATGCTCACTCGATCGAACGCATCGGTAACCGTCGTCAAGGCCCCAACGATGTCGAAACCGCCGCTGCGGCGCGCTTCATGCAAAGCCCAGGCGCTATCTTTGCCGCTCGACCAGGCGACGAGCGCCTTTGAATGTGTTGTCATCTATTCTCGCCGCGCCGGCGGCTTCGCTGTCGCGAGCGCTGCGAGGGTCTGTCCTCGTCCGGTTTCTTCAACGCTCCGATCTGACGCAAAACCGCCTCCGCCGTGCGTTCTCCCGACTCCCAAGCGCCATTAACCGTGCCCCATTGGGTTTCGTGCAGGGCCTCGCCTGCAAACCAGATACGTCCGCCGATCGGCTCAGCTAAAATTCTGCGTGCATCGGTTGCGCCCGGAACAGCAGCCGACATCGCACCGAGAGTGAAAGGCTCTTCATTCCAACGTGTGGCATAACTGCGCTTGATCGACTTCTTTGTGCTACTGCCGAATAGCGATGCCATCCAATCCTGTGCAAATTCAATCATCGCCGCGCTTCCCTTTGTCGACAATTCGCGCCCAAAGTCGCCACCAACCTCGACCAGATGCAGGCTGCTGCCAAAAACATTGGCCAGAAGGGCTGCGGTATGTTGATCCGATGATTTCTCGAAGACCAGGTCGTCGCGCTGTAGGTTGAGGGGGTTACGCGGCATGTCGAAAGCGATGTGATCGTAGCTCCCGAGCGAAAGCGCCGCGGCCGCATCGAGCTGACGTTTGGACAATTCCGGCTTGAAAACGATCTTGTCGGCGGTAAGCACATTGGTTGAAGCCGTCACGATTGCTGCGCGCGCCCGCAAGGAACCCTTCGGCGTCGCAACGGTGACGCCATTGCGATCCCACTCAATGCGCGAGACAGGAGTCGATAATCGCACGGGCAAGCCGTTTGCAAGTCTCGCGATAAGCGCGCCATAGCCCTGGCGACAAAAAGCGTCGTTATCGCGCTCAGGCATGCGAGCGAGTTCTATAGCCGAAAGGGCAGCAAGGTCCTTGCCGCAAACGAAGGGGCCGAGAACAAACTCCATCGTCGCTCGCCAGTCGGCAAGATCGGCGGGGAGTGCCCGAGCCGCCGGGGCGTCCGTCCTGCCCTTACCGGCATCCGCAATGGCGCGACGCGATCGTACCAAGGCGGAGAGAAAACCTTCCAGTTCTGCATCTCGAGCATTGCGAGGCCCGATACGAATCGTCTGCCCGCGCGGCGCCGCATATATATCGAGCCCGTCGGCCGAAGCCGGTCCACCCGGCGGATTCCCGTCGAACCGATGAATCCAGTGCGCGCCAAGATCGAATGGTACGCCGAAAATTGCCGTGTCGGTGACACAGCGTCCACCAGTGCGGTTGGTTGCTTCGAGCACTGCGAAGCGTCGGCTGGCGGCGGCTATGCGCCGAGCCGCCGCAATACCTGCCGCCCCTGCACCGATGATTGCGACGTCCAAATCCGCAGTCTGCGCGCGCAATAGAGCCGGCGCGGCGACGACGGCCGCGGAGGCGGCGAGGAACAGGCGTCGGCTTGGTCCCGACATGGTGTCTAAACACTTCACTGGGTGAGCCGCCAGCATGCCTGAACGCCTATCGTGCGGCAATTTTTTATAGCTAACGAACGGTAACTTCCGGCGCGCGCTGAGGGAAACGCACACAATGAACCAAATTGCAATGTCTTCTCCCTAACTTTAGCGGCAATGAGACGCACCGCGGAACCGGTGCCCGCGGACGGACGCGTCTCGCCGCCAAGAATGGCGTCGAGGGCCATGATGAGCTGGATGGTCGACGGGGTCGGGCGCTTGTTGGCCCGCTATCTAGAAAAGCCGGTGCAAGGCTATGAGCCTTTTACGCCGTCGGATCCCGATGCCTTGCGTGCCACCTTGCAGCCGGGAGATGTGTTGCTGGTCGAAGGGAACAACCACATCTCCGGTGTCATCAAATATCTCACGCAGTCGACCTGGTCGCATGCCGCGCTTTATGTCGGAGCCATCGGCGATCGCGCCACCGCCGACGGCGAGCCATTGGTCTTGGTCGAGGCCAATATTGGGCAGGGTGTGGTCGCTGCGCCTCTTTCGAAATACGCGCGCTACCACACGCGCATTTGCCGGCCGACGCAGCTCGACGAGGACGATCGAGGGCGCGTCTGTGCCTATGCCGCTGAACGTATCGGCTTTGATTATGACCTGAAAAACATTATTGATCTGATGCGCTATCTGCTTCCTCTACCAGTGCCGCAGCGCTGGAGGCGTCGCATGATGGCGCTCGGCTCCGGCCATCCGACCCGTATCATCTGCTCGGCGCTGATCGCACAGGCGTTCGAGGCCGTGCGTTATCCGATTTTGCCCAAAGTAACACGTTTCGATAGCGAGGCGGCGCGACGGGAGATTCTGGAAATCCGTCATTCTTCACTGTATGCGCCGCGAGATTTCGACATCTCTCCCTATTTTGAAGTGGTCAAACCGACGATCGTGCGCGGGTTCGACTACAAGGCTATCGCATGGGCCGATTTACCGGCGACCGATGCCGATGCAGCGACGCCCTTGGTCCCTGTCGAAGAAACTACGCTCTCGCCGGTAGGGTAATGAGCGGGCTTGCTCGCCGTCGCGGCGACCTTACCTGATGCGGGATGATCGACGCGGCCATCAAAGCTCTTTCGCAAATGTTTACTCCCGCCTTGCGCCACGTGCTGGTCAAGGCGGGCGGCCTTGCGCTGATTCTCATAGTGTTCCTAGGGATTCTGATGCAGCGCTTTCTCGCATCGTGGGCCGACATGGGCGCCAATTGGGCGGAGCAAGCAACCGGCGTGGCGCCACACGCGGTCTGGTCCGGGCTCGCGTGGGTACTGTCGATCATGGCCGGACTAGGCATCATCACGGGCGCGCTTTTTTTGATGCCAGCGGTGACTGCATTTGTCGGCAGCTTTTTTGTTGACGAGATCGCCGACGCAGTCGAGCGCGAGTACTATCCAGCCGAGCCGCCCGGCCGTGCCTTGCCTTTCGTTCGTGCCCTCATTGAAGGTATTCAATTCGCCGGGCTGGCGCTGCTGGTCTACCTGTGCGCGCTGCCATTCGTCCTGTTTGCAGGTCTCGGCGTAGTCATCCTGTTCCTGGCGAATGCCTACCTCCTAGGCCGCGAGTATTTCGAACTAGCTGCCATGCGTTTCCGTTTGCCGGACGAAGCCAAGGCTATGCGCAAGGCCAACTCAGTTTATCTTTTCTTCGCGGGCATGTTTGTCGCCGCGTTCGTATCCATACCGATCGTCAATCTGGCGACGCCGATTTTTGGCATGGCATTCATGGTGCACGTGCACAAGAAGCTTTCGAGCGCGCGTACCGAGCTCATCGAGCAGCCACCCTGATTGTCAGCCTTTTGATCTCAGATCGATCATCCGCTTGGCCTTACCGAGTGAACGTTCGACGGTCCCCGGTTTGACTGTACGCACCGTCGCAGTTACGCCAATCAGTTCCTTGATGTGATGGGCGAGATCGCGATCACAGGTAGCAAACACGCTGCTATCTGCGTCTGGCCGAGCCTCTACCACGACCGTAATGTCATCGAGGCGCTCAACACGACGCAGTTCGATCACAAAATGCGGCGCCAACCGCGCATCCTTGAGAATGATCTCCTCGATCTGGCTTGGGAATACGTTGACACCGCGCACGATCATCATGTCGTCGGAACGTCCAGCGACCTTTTCCATTCTGCGCATCGAGCGCGCCGTGCCCGGCAGCAGTCGCGAGAGGTCTCGGGTGCGATAGCGTACGATTGGCATTGCCTCCTTGGACAGCGTGGTGAATACCAGTTCACCGACCTCGCCATCGGCCTGCACCTTGCCGGTCACCGGATCGATCACCTCTGGATAGAAATGATCTTCCCAGATATGGGGCCCATCCTTGCTCTCGATGCACTCACAGGACACGCCCGGGCCAATGATTTCCGATAGTCCATAATTGTCGATTGCGTGCAGGTCGAACGCATCCTCGATCTCGGTTCGCATCGCATTGGTCCAGGGCTCGGCGCCGCACATGGCAATCTTGAGTGACGATTGGCGAGGATCGACCCCCTCAGCGCGGAATTCATCCAAAATCGCGAGCAGGTAGCTCGGGGTAACAAAGATTACGTCGGGCTTGAAATCAGCGATCAGGCGCACCTGCCGCTCCGTCATGCCCCCCGATACCGGCACGACCGTCATCCCTAACCGCTCAGCGCCGTAGTGAAAACCGATACCGCCGGTGAACAACCCATAGCCGTATGAATTCTGCACCAACATTCCAGGCTGGCAGCCGGCCGCGCGCATGCTGCGGGCCATCAAATGAGCCCAGATATCGAGATCGCGCCGACTATAGCCGACGACCGTCGCCTTTCCCGTCGTGCCGGATGAGGCGTGCACACGCAATACTTGATCGCGCGGAATGGCGAACATGCCAAAGGGGTAATGGCTGCGCAGATCCTCTTTCGTGGTGAACGGGAAGTGTCGAAGATCATCCAGTGACTTCAAGCCCTCCGGATGCACGCCCGCCTTGTCAAATGTCTTCCTGTAGTGAGCGACGTTGGTGTAGGCGTGGTTGAGCGTCCATTTCAGGCGCGCGACCTGAAGCGCCCCAATCTCGTCGCGTGACGCAGTCTCGATCGGGTCGAAACTGTCGCTGCGCGGTGTGAGATTGACGCCCTTAAGCAGCAAACGCGGCATACGCGTCCTTTCGGTGTGCCTACCTTTTTAAGTCTAGATTTTCCGCTGGGCGGCATTCCAGTGCTTTTCTAGATTTGCAATCAACGCCGGGCTGAAATGACAGTACGCTTGCTCACGACAATAGACGGCCATGTAGCGACGGAAAGTATCGAGCGTTTCCTCGCCGACGCGGAGGGCGCGCCGGTTGCCGGCAGCGCTGACCACGCCCGACGATGTGAAATCGTCACATACCTTAGTGACGGCCTGCTCAACCTGATCCGGCGGCGCAATGACATCGCAAATCATGCGGCCTTCGGCGCTATCGCATTCGAAGCGACGCCCCATCATGATCGCTTGACGTGCCGCGCGGGCACCCACGAAACGTGTTAGACGCAAATTGGCGGCCCCCGGGATGATGCCCTCTTTGCGCGCCGGCAATGTCATGTAGGCATCGCTTCCCGCAACGACGCAATCCATTGCCAGCAAATACTGGCATCCGCCTCCAATTGCGAAAACGTCGACTTGCCCGACCCATGGCTTTTCGTGAGTTCCACCATAAATTTCGTCGGCGTTACGGGCACCCAACGCTAAGCCACGCATCATCTTGTTGACGATTCCCATATCGCGGCGGATGTACCAGAGGTAAGGGATCTTCCCGCGGTAAAGATGAGTCAGATTGATTCCGGCGGAGAAGATGTTGCGGCCCCTGTAACGCGGGTGATCGACGACGTCGCCACGCAGGACGCAGATTTCGCTTATCGGATCGAGAATTGCGATATCAGCCGCCGTTTCAGTATCATCGAGCGTGTCATCGTCCTCGGCGTTTAGAAAGCGGGGATTGTGGACTGTCACGATCGCCGATTTGCCCCGTCGCTCCACTCTCGCCGGCCCAAAGTTAACGATGCCCTCTCTGATAAAATCGGCGCCGCGCTCAATCGCTTCCATTTTAGGCAAGAGCATTGACTGGCAGAGGTGCATGCCAGCATCAGGCACAGCCAGCACTTGCGCCAGAAAAATGCCCTGATCGACCTCGACGCCATCTTTCTCACTTTGCATCAACGAACTTTCAGCATCGACCTGTTTGTGAGTCGGCGTTAGGCCACGTACCAGGTTCGCGGCCTCATAGACGAGGTCGTCCACGCGCATGAAGACGCCTAGATCTTTGGTAAGCCTGCGATAGATCGTTTCGGCGTGCTGCGCGAGGAAATCTTCCCGCAAGCGGCGGCAATCGGAAAGAATGAAATCCACCGCCTCTTGCTGTTCTGGCGTACGCGCTGTTTTCTTCGGGAGTTTTGCGAGCAAATCAGTGCCGCCGCGCCAGAATTTCGTACCGGCCGCGGCATCGCGTTTGAACTTGCCGGTGATCCGCGGCTTCGCCTTGGCCCAAGCGGCCACGGCCTTGGCTGGCAACCCCGCTCGATGCAGACACTCAGTTGCGTCCCGTCGAATGAGTTCGCGCACCTTTGCTAGCGATGACCCTTCCATGACGACACTCCCTCCGGCGAAGTTATGCGACTGTCTTGCCCGGCCATAAGCACAGGTCGCTGATGATGCATTTCTCACACAGCGGCCTGCGCGCTAAACAAGTGTAGCGTCCGTGCAGAATAAGCCAATGATGCGCGTGGCGCTTGTATTGCGGCGAAACGATCTCCTCCAATTTGGTTTCAACTTCAAACGGCGTCTTTCCCGTAGCCAAACCGGTGCGATTGCCGACGCGGAAAATGTGAGTATCGACTGCTATTGTCGGCTCGCCAAAGGCGATATTGAGCACGACATTAGCGGTCTTACGACCAACCCCGGGCAATGCTTCTAGTGCCTCCCGCGAACGCGGCACCTGTCCGCCATGTTCGGCCAACAGTTGCTTTGACAATCCGACGATGTTCTTGGCTTTCGTACGAAACAAGCCGATGGTCTTGATCAGCTCGCGCACACGCGACTCGCCGAGTTCGACCATCTTTTCCGGCGTGTCAGCGAGTGCAAACAATGCTGGCGTTGCCTTGTTCACGCCGGCGTCGGTCGCTTGTGCCGAAAGCACGACTGCGACCAGTAGCGTAAAAGGATTGATATACTGGAGTTCACCTCTCGGCTCAGGATTGGCTTTCTTGAAGCGGCGGAACGCCTCCTCGACTTGCGCCGTTGTCCATTGCGGCAACGCGCCGGCAGCGGCCTCGGCGTCGGCCGCCACCTGTTTGGACGCGGGCTTCAACATGGCATTTTTTTGCTTACGCACTTTTCGGGCGCGCGTCTTGGCCGAAGTCTTGTTGAGGGGCTTTTTCGCCATGATTTCGGTATACTGAGCGCGATGATCTCCGACAACGGCACCGAGCTCGAGCCCACGATCTTTTCGGCGACGCTAACGCCGCACCGTTCGCTCGGCCGCGTGGGATTTCTCGTTCTGATGCTGTTGTTTGGCGGCGTAAGTTTTGTAACCGGCATGATGTTTTTGGTGATCGGTGCCTGGCCGGTGTTCGGGTTCTTCGGTCTCGACGTTTTGTTGCTGTATTGGGCGTTCCGCCTCAACTATCGACACGCGGACGCCTACGAGGAAGTCACCGTCACACCTTCCGTACTGAGGGTTCGCAAGGTTAGCCATCTCGGGCGCGTGCGCGAATGGGTGCTCAATCCGCTCTGGGTTCGGCTCGATAAGGTCGAATTGGAAGAGTTCGGAATCGATCGGCTTTTTCTGATTTCGCGTGGCAAAAAGCTGACGGTCGGAAGCTTCCTTAGCCCCGATGAAAAGGCGAGTTTCGCCAAGGAACTTGGCGATGCTCTGAGAGAAGCCCGGCGAGGCCCGACAAGAACGATATTTGATTAGCCAGAAATCGGGTGGTTTGACCCAGTTACTGTCCCTACATTGCGGACATGAACATGACCCCAGCAAAATCGGCTTTCGCCGACCGCTTTCCAGACCTTGCCCCGCTTTCGACCGCGGCGGCCGACTACGACATCGTGCGGCGCGCCATCGCCCATATCCGCGGGAACTGGCGTTCCCAACCGGAAATCGAAATCATCGCGGATGCCGCCGGCGTGTCGGCAACTGATCTGCATCATCTGTTCCGCCGCTGGTGCGGATTGACACCGAAGGCGTTTCTGCAGGCCCTTACGCTCAACCATGCGCGCGACCTCCTGCGCTCGTCCACGAGTGTGCTTGACACCGCCTATGAAGTTGGCCTGTCGGGCCCGGGACGATTGCACGATCTGTTTGTCACGCACGAGGCGATGTCGCCGGGCGAATGGAAAACCGGCGGCGAAGGTTTGACGATCACTTACGGGTTTCACCCCTGCCCGTTCGGCATGGCTCTGGTGATGACAACGCCGCGCGGCCTTGCGGGCCTTGCGCTTGCTGACGCCGGCAAGGAGCGCACGACACTGCGAGACATGCGGTCACGATGGCCAAAAGCGCGTTACGTCGAAGACTTCGCAGCTACAGCTGCAACCGCGCGTCGCATTTTTGATCCGGCGCTCTGGCGCAAGAATCAGCCGCTACGTGTCGTACTCATCGGCACGGACTTCGAGGTCCGTGTATGGGAAAAGTTGCTCGACATTCCCATGGGCAAACTCACAACGTATTCGGATCTCGCGGCCAAGGCCGGCTCACCCAAAGGCGCACGCGCTGTGGGCGCCGCGGTCGGCAAGAACCCAATTTGCTTCGTGGTCCCGTGCCACCGCGTTATCGGCAAGGATGGCGACGTCACCGGCTATCACTGGGGCATCACCCGTAAACGCGCGATGCTCGGGTGGGAAGCGGGAATGACGGCTGCAGCCTAGCTTAGGCGGCAAGATCCATTTTTGAGGCCACTGTCGAATCGGCGTTGAGCCGGTAAATCATCGGCACGCCTGTATCCAGATTGAGTTCGGTAATGGTCTCGGGCGTGTGCTGGTCGAGCACCATGACGAGTGCACGCAATGAGTTGCCGTGCGCCGATACCAGAACGCGGTCGCCACGCAGCACACGCGGCAATATCTCCCGGATGTAGTAAGGCAGTACCCGCGCAGCCGTATCCCGCAACGATTCGCCGCCGGGCGGAGCCACATCGTAAGAGCGGCGCCAAAGATGCACCTGTTCCTCGCCCCATTTCTTGCGTGCATCGTCCTTGTTCAGGCCTACAAGGTCGCCATAGTCGCGTTCGTTGAGCGCTTGGTCCTTGAACACCGGAATTGCGGTCTGCCCTAGCTCCGTCAGCATCAGATCGAGCGTTCGCTGCGCACGTTTAAGCGCCGACGTAAAGGCGACATCGAATTTGATGCCCTGGGCTTTAAGCTTGCGGCCGGCTTCACGCGCCTCGGCAACACCCTTTTCGGTGAGATCAACATCGCGCCAGCCGGTGAACAGGTTCTTCAAGTTCCAGTCGCTCTGACCATGACGCACAAGTACTAGAAGGCGATCAGTCATTGTTTTCCTCAGAAATCCTTCAATCCTAGAACGTCTGTCATCGAATAAAGTCCCGGCTTCTGACTGCGTGCCCACAGCGCAGCATGCAGCGCCCCGCGCGCAAAGATCATGCGGTCTTCCGCTTTGTGCGCCAGTTCAATGCGCTCCGCCGGACCGGCGAAAATTACACTATGTTCGCCGACAACGGTGCCCCCACGCAAAGCAGCGAAGCCGATGTCGCCTGCTTTGCGCGTGCCCGTGTGACCTTCGCGACTTTTGACGGAGCGCTTCTCGACCTCGATGCCGCGCCCTTCCGCTGCAGCACGACCGAGCAGCAGTGCGGTGCCTGACGGCGCATCGACCTTCTGGTTGTGATGCATTTCCAGGATTTCGATGTCGAACGAATTGTTGAGTGTCTTGGCGACCCGCTTCGTGAGGGCCGCAAGCAGATTGACCCCAAGGCTCATATTGCCCGACCTGACGATCACAGCACCGCTCGCAGCCCCCTTGATCTTGACGTCGTCGGCCGCGCTCAAGCCAGTTGTGCCTAAAATGTGCACCTTGCCGCCCTTGGCCGCGAGTGCCGCGAACGCAACCGTCGCGGCCGGTGTGGTGAAATCGATGATGCCATCGGCGTTCGACAGCAACGACCCCGCATCGCCAACCAACTTGATGCCGTTTTCGGGGAGCCCGGCGAGCAGGCCCGCATCCCACCCGATCAACGGCGAACGCGCATCTTCCAGCGCCCCCACAAGCGCGAATTCCTTGCTGTCGGCGATCGCCTTGACCAACGTGCGGCCCATTCGCCCGCCGGCACCGGCGACCACAAGCCGCATCTCGGCCATAGGGTCATCTCCGGAAACGTGCGCGTCGGTATAGCGCGCTGGCCCGCGAAAAGCACTACGGCTGCGGGCCGTCGTAGCCCTCAATAATAACGATATCGGCTGTCGAATGCGGCTGCCGAACCTTGATATTCGCCTGATATTCCGGAGACCGGTAGCAGGCCAGCGCGCTGGCATAATCGGGAAATTCGATCACTACGTTGCGTGATCGAGCAGCGCCTTCGGGACATTCGAACTTGCCGGCGCGCACTACGAAACGCCCGCCGAACTTCTTGAAGATCGCTGCATTGGCCGCGGCGTAGGGTTTGTAGCCCTCCTCGTTTTTCACTTCGACCCGACCGATCCAGTAACCTTTTGGCATTCACTTGCTCCTATGACTTGCATTCTTGATTTCCGCGACAATCGTGTCAGCCGCGGCCTTGGGGTCACTGGCTTCGAGCACGGGCCGCCCAACTACCAGATAATCGGCACCAGCTTCTATGGCGCGGGATGGAGTCATAACCCGCTTCTGGTCGCCGGCAACGCCGTCCGCCGGGCGAATGCCGGGAGTCACCAGCACCATTGAGGGACCGGCAATGGCTCGTAGTGTCGCCACCTCCTGTCCTGAGCAGACGAGTCCATCGACGCCCGTATCGCGCGCCTGAACCGCGCGCGCGCCGGCCAGCTCACTAACATTCATTTCGTAGCCCGCGGCAGCGAGGTCGGCATCATCGTACGATGTGAGCACTGTCACTGCGAGAATGCGAAGGTTCGATCCGCGCTTGCCCTCTACCGCAGCCTTCATGGTCTGCGGATATGCATGCACGGTCAGAAAGGTCGCGCCGAGCTGAGAGACGCTCTCAACGCCCTTTGCCACCGTGTTACCAATGTCATGCAGCTTGAGGTCAAGAAACACCTGCTTGCCAGCTGCAATCAAGCCGGCGGCGAACGGCAAACCGCCGGCGAAGGCGAGCTGATAGCCAATCTTGTAGAACCGGACCGCGTCGCCGAGACGCTTCACTATCGTCTCGGCTTCCCTCACCGTAGGCACATCGAGAGCCACGATCAGGCGTTCTCGCGCGTCCAACAACATCTTATCCCCCTCGCACGAGCAGCCGCGACATCTCCACAAGCCGCTCGAGCTGCGCGCGAAACAGATTGGCAATGCCGATGTCGGCAATGTTGTCCATCTCATCGAAGGCACTGTCGGCGCGTTGGATCGCCACCTGCTCGGGTATCACCAGTGCGCCGCAGCCGAGTTCGAGGATCTGACGCAGTGCCATCAACGAACGGAGGCCCCCGGCTCGACCAGGAGAAGCCGACGCAATCGCAAACACGCGCGCCCGAAAGGCCGCGTAGGTTGGGTCGCCCCGCTCCCGAACCCGCGATACCCAGTCGATTGCGTTTTTGAGCATTGGGGTTACCGATGCGCTGTATTCGGGACTGGCGATAAAGACGCCGTGATGAGCCATGATCATTTGTTTGAGCTTGAGCGCGTTGGCGGGCTGACCGGCGCGCGCATCGAGATCGGCCTCGTAGATAGGCAATGGATAGTCGGCAAGTGATATCCGCGTGACGTCGACGTCGAGCAGCGTCAGCTCTTTCGCTGCCAATGCGGCAAGCCGTACATTGTGCGAGCCAGTGCGCGTCGAACCCGGCAGAACGAGAATTTTGGGGGTCGGCATCAAGGGCTCCGCTTTCGCGGGCGATGACACCACACCATCAGCGGCCGCGATAGACCCACACGCGCGCGGGCGGCAGGTTCATCCAGATCAACTCGGAGGCTTCCGCGCGTACGCCGGAAAGCCCTTTCGGAATCGGCGGCAACATCGCGTACGTGAATTGCACGAAAGGTGCGCCGGCGGCCAACAACGTCATTGCATCCGAAATCAGGCGCAGACGTGTACGCAACGGCTTGGTCACGAGCGGCAGACCCGACACGATCGCGGCGGCTGGCTCGGCGACGTAAGTCTCCAGCAGACGTCGCAACCGGTAAGCGTCGCCCTGCACCACTGTCGCCTGCGGGTAGCGCGAGCGTAACAGTCGGCAGAAATCGGGATTGAATTCGACCAGGATGAGACGCGCCGGATCGATGCCTTGCTTGACAAGCGCCTGGGTCACCGGTCCGGTGCCTGGCCCGAGCTCAATCACTGGACCGTCAGCCTGCGGATCGACGCAGCGCGCCATGGCGCGCGCAAGCACACGACTTGACGGCATCACTGCGCCGGTCGACAGCGGCTTCTCTATCCAGGAGCGTATGAATTGCACTTCGTCGTCGAGACGAAGGCTCTTCTTTTCGACGCGGGCGACTGAGTGTAACGGCATTGCTAGGAGGTCACGCGTACACGCGGCGGGCCTCGCCGCAATAGAAACGGGTATAGGGAGCGAGGCAGAGGGTCAAGATGGGTCAACCTGATTGGCTACCGCGGCTTGCAAGTCCATCCAGAAACTCTTTGACTCGGCTAAAGAAACCAGCCGATTCAGGCTGGGTCGCCTCCGATGACAGCTTTTCGAACTCAGCCAACAGCTCGCGCTGTCGTTTAGTGAGGTTTTGTGGCGTTTCCACCGCTACCTGAACGTACATGTCGCCGGTTTGTTTCGCACGCAGCACCGGCATACCTTTACCCGCTAGCCGGAAACGGCATCCGGTCTGCGTGCCTGCCGGCACTTTGACTCGCACTTTGCTGCCGTCGATCGCCGGCACTTCAAATTCGCCGCCCAGCGCAGCACTGGCCATCGAAATCGGCACTCTGCAATGCAGATCAGCGCCATCGCGCTGGAAAAATTCGTGTGGCGCGACTTCTAGAAAAATATACAGATCACCGGCCGGTCCTCCGCGCACTCCGGCCTCGCCCTCACCCGCAAGGCGGATGCGAGTGCCGTCCTCGACGCCGGTCGGAATGTTGACGGAAAGTGTGCGCTCGCGCGTAACCCGCCCACCACCGCCGCAGACCTTGCAAGGATCATCGATGACCTGTCCGCGGCCGTGGCAGGTCGGACACGTGCGCTCGAGTGTGAAAAAGCCCTGTGCGTGCCGGATCTTGCCTGCCCCACCGCAGGTCGCGCAGGGTTTCGGCTTCGTTCCGGCCTTGGCGCCGCTTCCAGAGCACGCCTCGCAGGTCACCGAGGTTGGAATGCGGATTTGCGCGGTTTTGCCGGTAAAAGCCTCATCGAGGCTTATTTCCATATTGTAGCGCAGGTCAGACCCACGTTCGCGGCCGGAGCCGCGTCCGCGTGCGGTCGCCATCCCGAAGATGCCCTCAAAAATATCGGCGAAAGTCGAGCCAAAATCGGCGCCGAAGCCATGTCCACCCATCCCACCGTGTTCGAAGGCGGCATGGCCGAAACGGTCATAGGCGGCGCGTTTGTCGCCGTCCTTGAGCACGTCATAAGCCTCGTTGATTTCCTTGAAGCGGTGTTCGCAATCTTTATCGCCCGGGTTGCGATCCGGGTGAAGCTGCATGGCAAGCTTCCGAAACGCCGCCTTGAGTTCGACCTCAGTGCAGGTGCGAGTAACGCCTAGGACTTCGTAGTAGTCGCGCTTGGACATCCCAGTTCCCGCCCTAATCTACCGCGCCGCAATAGCCGTACTTGATTCGGCCATCGAAGGTCCCTGCAAACATGCACCCCCGGACGCGTGCCCGGGGGTGGCATTATTCACCAATAACCTGCGCATGGCTTCTCGCCCGCGGTCAGGCGGATTTCTTTTTGTCGTCGTCGACCTCGGTGAACTCCGCGTCGACCACGTCTTCCTTTTTCTCACCCGAGGCTGCGCCATCCCCGCCAGCACCGGGAGTGCCGCCTTGCGCCTCCTGCTGCTGCTTGTACATGGCCTCGCCGAGTTTCATCGAGGCCTGCGCTAACGCGTTGCTCTTGGCCTGAATCGCGGAAGAATCATCGCCCTTGAGCGCTTCCTTTAGATCGGCGATGGCGTTCTCGATAGCCGTACGCTCAGCGTCGCCGACTTTCGAGCCGTGTTCGGACAATGCCTTCTCCGTGGAATGTACAAGAGCTTCGGCGTGATTCTTTGCCTCCACTGCCGCCTTGCGCTTCTTGTCCTCATCGGCGTGCGCCTCCGCATCCTTGACCATCTTTTCGATGTCGGCTTCGGACAAGCCGCCCGAGGCCTGAATACGGATCTGCTGCTCTTTGCCAGTCGCCTTGTCCTTGGCTTGGACATTGACGATGCCATTGGCGTCGATGTCGAAAGTGACTTCGATTTGTGGCACGCCTCGCGGCGCCGGCGGAATACCGACCAAGTCGAACTGGCCGAGTATCTTGTTGTCCGCCGCCATCTCGCGTTCGCCCTGGAATACGCGAATGGTGACGGCATTCTGGTTGTCCTCGGCCGTCGAGAACACCTGGGACTTTTTGGTCGGGATCGTGGTATTGCGATCGATGATGCGCGTGAACACGCCGCCCAGCGTCTCGATGCCGAGCGAAAGCGGAGTCACATCGAGCAGCAGCACGTCCTTCACGTCGCCTTGCAGCACACCGGCCTGAATGGCGGCGCCGACGGCAACAACCTCGTCAGGATTGACGCCCTTGTGCGGTTCCTTGCCGAACAGCTGCTTCACGACTTCCTGGACCTTCGGCATGCGCGTCATGCCGCCGACCAACACAACCTCATTGATCTGAGCGGCAGAGATGCCGGCATCCTTGAGCGCCTGCTTGCAGGGCTGAATCGTCTTCTGAATGAGATCGTCGACTAGCGCCTCGAACTTGGCGCGGGTCAGCTTCATGGTCAGATGCTTCGGACCAGCCGCGTCCGCCGTAATGAAGGGCAGATTGATCTCGGTTTGTGTCGTCGACGAGAGTTCGATCTTCGCTTTCTCTGCCGATTCCTTGAGGCGCTGCAGCGCGAGCTTGTCGCGACGCAGATCAATGCCCTGTTCTTTCTGGAATTCATCGGCGAGATAGTTGACGAGCCGCATATCGAAGTCTTCGCCGCCCAGGAACGTATCGCCGTTCGTGGACTTCACCTCGAAAACACCATCGCCAATCTCGAGGATGGACACGTCAAACGTGCCACCGCCAAGGTCATAGACCGCGATGGTGCCCGTTTTTTGCTTGTCCAACCCGTACGCAAGCGCGGCAGCCGTCGGCTCATTGATGATGCGCAACACTTCGAGGCCGGCGATCTTGCCGGCATCCTTGGTCGCCTGACGTTGCGCGTCGTTGAAATAGGCTGGCACCGTGATGACGGCTTGCTCAACCTTCTGCCCGAGATAGGCTTCCGCCGTCTCTTTCATCTTTTGCAGGATGAACGCGGATATCTGCGAGGGCGAGTAAGTCTTACCGTCGACCTCAACCCAGGCGTCGCCATTCGAAGCCTTGGTGATCTTGTAAGGGACCAGCTTCTTGTCCTTCTCGACCATCGGGTCGTCGTAGCGCCGGCCGATCAGGCGCTTGACTGCGAAGATCGTCTTTTCGGGATTGGTTACCGCCTGGCGCTTGGCCGGCTGTCCAACGAGACGCTCGCCGTCGTCGGTGAAGGCCACGATCGAAGGCGTGGTACGCATGCCTTCAGCGTTTTCGATAACCTTCGGCGTCTTGCCTTCCATGACGGCGACGCACGAATTGGTGGTGCCGAGGTCGATGCCGATGACCTTGCCCATGGTTCTTCCTCTCAATTGCGGCAGGCCGG
>Ga0126371_10001292_pt1 | contig 21058 bp, 23 predicted proteins | sample PanSoiMetaPlot_4_FD_110145 | JGI IMG/M metagenome (GOLD analysis project Ga0126371, IMG submission 110145) | Tropical forest soil microbial communities from Panama - MetaG Plot_4 | ecosystem: Environmental > Terrestrial > Soil > Tropical forest > Bulk soil | place: Panama | collected 2016-02-17 | reverse complement strand
TCGGCCAGGCGAGCCTGATCATTTCCACAGCGGCGATCGCCAGCAACACCGCCGGCGATGCGACTTATACGAACCTGTCAAACAACCTCATAAACTGGCGCGCCCAACGCGATGTGCTGGCCAACAAAATGAGAGCAGTGCTTGACGCTGCAGCTTTCAAGAACGAGGCGATTAACGAACCGCGAGCATCGCAATTGATTGGTCTCGCGCAGGCGTTGATCAACCAAGTCAGCCTGTGCGCGGCGAATGTCACCCGTTGCGCGCAGTAAGAAAGCAGAAAGCCAATCTCAAGGGGCTCAAAAAGGCCCTTGAGTTTAGGTCGCATACGGGTTGATTGGAATTGATTTTCTTTTCACAGATTTTTTACTGGCCCGTCACCTTGCATTAACACTTGCCCGGTAAATGAAGCCAGACTGTTATTGGCGCCATCAATGCCACGAGCGACGCGGAATAATAATCAAACCGACATCAGGATAGAGGAGCCAAAATGAAAAAGTACAACGTAAAGTTCAACAAGTTTTTACTAGCCGTGGCTTTTGTCTTTATCGCAATTCACCAAGCCGCAGCAAGCACATTTACTTTCACCAATCCCGCGCCGATCACCATTAATGACTTCGGCCCTGCAAGTCCTTATCCTGCAACCATAACCATCAGCGGGTTAATCGCAGCGATTTTGGATATCAATGTGGTTCTGAATGGCCTCAGCCATACGTTTCCAAGCGATATCGGGGTCCTTTTGGTTGGTCCCGGCGGACAAAAAGTAGTGTTGATGGACGGGGTGGGCGGGATTAATCCGATTACTAACGTAAACCTCACCTTTGATGACGAGGCAGCCTCGGGCATCTCGACTTCTGCGATTTCTTCCGGGAGCTTCAAGCCAACCAATGCATTTCCGGGGGCTGACAGTTTCGATCCTCCGGCGCTGGCGGCCGGACCTTATGCGTCGCTGCTGTCGGTCTTTGATAATACGCTTGCGAATGGGACCTGGAGTTTGTTTGTCAGAGACTTTTCTGCCGGGAACGGTGGAAGCCTCGGCGGCGGCTTCGGACTGCAGGTTACGACTCCCGAACTTACGACTCCCGAACCGTCAACTTTTATGCTCTACGGTTTGGGACTTATAGTTTTGGCCTCTTTGTTGAGGCGAAGACTTCGCTAGATTGGCTGCTGGTTAGGTTTCCGCGCCCGCAAATCATTTAGCAGTTTTTTAAATCGAATAGGGTTATTGGTTTCTCTTTTTGTTTTGCATGCGAAGCCTCGATCATGGGCGGGACCCGGTGAAACGAGCGATGTCGGAAGCTTTAAACAGATACATCGAAAGCGGCTACAGGAAAGTCGACGGGTGGCTCAGCGCCATGGCAATAAGATCTACCGTTACGCTTGGTAACCTGCAAAAACGCCTAGGCATCCGCGGTGCAGTAAGCGAGATCGGGGTTCATCACGGGAGGTTGTTCATTCTCCTGCATTTGTTGACGGAACCTCCTGAAATCAGTGTGGCATGGGATCTGTTTGAATTCCAAAACGAGAACGCCGACGGCTCAGGTCATGGCGACAAGCACAGGTTCCAAACGAACCTGGTACGGCATGGATGCGATCTAAATCGGGTCAAGATCAATACCGTAAACTCGCGCACGTTGACGGCAGACAAGATAATCGCGGAGTGTGAAAGCAAAGTCAGAATATTTTCCGTAGACGGCGCGCACAGCGCGGCAAGCACTTTCAGCGATCTTCACGTGGCCGCCGCTAGCGTATGCGAAGGCGGCCTGATACTGCTGGACGATTTTTTCAATGCCGATTGGCCGGGCGTGGCGGAGGGCGCCTGCAGATACTTGCATCAGAACCAGGGATCGCTGTTTCCGGTGGCGATCGTAGGCAACAAGTTTATTTTTACCAACACAAAGGCGATGGCCAAAATTTACGTGGGCGCGCTCTACAATCGCAATTACGGCTTCGGCTGTCGCATTAAGAAATCTCTAGTTTTCGGTAATGAAACACTTACGATCTCGCCTTATGGAGCTTCGCGTGGCAGCCTGTTCGACCAAACGTTGGATTGTGTATCCAACAGCCGGATGTGGGAATTGCTGCGTTATACAGCTGCGGGCAGGTTTTTTAAGATTCTGCTAAGACAGATAAGAGACGTTTAGTCGAAATCGGTCACCTGACTATTGCCGTGCGAGCGATTCATTTTTGCGGAACACTCTACCTACTATAATGACCTTGCAGGCGCCTCAATAATCCGGCTGGAGCGCCATCAATTCCCTGGACAAAGTCCTCCCACGGTTGACCATCTTCGATGCGCCGTACGAGCAACTCCACCTGGTCGTTATAGCCATGAAATTGGATTTTCAGTTCCGTTGCCGTAGGTCTGCGGCCTTGTCTGATTTGGTCGTACCATTCTCTTATCCGTCTTAGCTCCCGTGTCTCTTTTGTGTTTGACATAACCTTCGAGTTATTGGCGAATCTTCCCAAAAATTGACCAACTCTTTTTTCCCCGAGCCAGGTTACACAGTAAAGACATGGGCATGAACTTTCGGTGAAAGATGTGTTGTACTGGTATGAACGAAGCGCGCTCGGCCCTTGGTGACCTAGGAAAGGCTCACATAGGGAACGTGGTGCGCGGTTGACCGAAGAAGATATCCTAGAGAATCTAATTCCCAGTACGTTGTAACGGCAGTTCGCGCCTCAGAGGTCGATGTCTTGAGCGAAGCAAGCTTACTCCATCTCGCCGTTTCTAGAGATGCTAAAATAGTTTCCTCATATTATCGATGACCAGCCAAAACGCCATTGCCAGACCGGCAGAATGGGATAAGGGATGGAAGGCGACATAGGGCCTAGGAAGTGCGCTTCGCGTGCAGGAACATCCGAGCGGAGGATAGTATTAAGATGATTCCAAGCCCGATTTTTATAACCCAAGTTGGAGTAACACCGACAAAAAATCCGCCGATGAACGCGCCCACTATCGAGCCAAGCGCCATCGGCCAGACCGTTCTATGAAACGTGGAATGATCGCGATAAGCTGCTTCAGTGACATAACGAACGATACCAACACAGACGGTCGGTAAGCTGATTAAAAGGCTCGCCGTTCCCGTTGTTTTTATGGCAACGCCGTAGGCAAAGACTAACGTGGGAATGATGAGCTACCCACCGGCAACGCCGAGTAAACTGCTCACCAGGCCGATGGCAACGCCGAAAACAATGCCACTGATTAAAGAGACGAGAACTGTTGAAGGTAATAACGCGGGTACCTGTTGAGGAAAAAATCCTTCGATAACGAGCGCGCAGCCGATCAGCACAAGTAGCGCGACGATGATGCGCTCAAACTGTTCTCTCGAAAGTCGCCTCGCCATCGAAGCACCAATGAAAGCAGTGACGACCGCTCCCGACATAAGAGCAATGATCACGAAAAGAAAGGGCTTCACGGGCGCAAGTGAAAGCGTGCGGGTTCGGATCGCCAGTGATGTGAGGATCGTGATGAGACTGACGGCCAAATTGAGCGGAACAGCGTGCCGTGCCGAATAGCGCAATGGTCCGACGAGAACGGGGAGACGAAAAAATGCGCCGCCCAGGCCGATAAGTCCACCGAGAATCGCGATCGGCACAGCAAACAAGAAAGCGCTAACTGAATGTGAGCGTTGAAAAGGTTTGCGGATGGCGGCGCCAGTTTGGGAAAGACAACTTTGCTTTAATCTAAGGTTGTTTCTTTGTATCCGACACTGTTCCAGATGGCCGGTTGATATCGGTCACACGTTTACCGCTTTTCTCGTTCGAAACAGGTGCGGCCGCGTACTTTTCGCCCAGCAACCAACCCACGAATAGAGTGGCCATCGCGCCGCCAATCAGCTGCCCAGCCACGAAAAGCGGCACGCTTTGCGGGGAGATTCCTGCGAAGGTGTCGGTCAGTGCGCGTGCAAGCGTCACCGCTGGATTCGCGAAGGATGTTGAAGACGTAAACCAATAAGCGCTCGTAATGAACGCAGCAACGGCTACTGGAACGGCTTCGACGCGGAAGCGTGATGTAAGCAAGATGACGAATACAAGGCCAAATGTGGCGATAACTTCACCGAGGCCTTCACCCGCTGTAGGTCGCACATGCGCGGAAACCTGAACAATCGACATTCCAAACATCGCATGCGCCGCAGCGACACCTAAAAAGGCTCCGCAAACCTGGGCAACGACATAAAAACCAAAATGGCTTGGCGGTAGCCGGCGGTCCCAGAGGCTGACGGCCGACACGACTGGATTGAAATGCGCGCCTGAAACCGGTCCGAGCATCACAATCAACGCATAAAGACCTGCCCCTGTAGCGATGGAGTTCGCGAGCAGAGCGACAGCTGCGTTTCCGTGCGAAAGCCGATCTCCCATGATCCCAGATCCGACCACGATCGCAAGCAGCAGTGCCGTTCCAATCGCTTCCGCGGCGACAGCCCGACCTAATGTCATTGCAGACGGCCGATCTCGTCAAGCTTTTTCTTGAGGGAAAGGCTGTCAAGCTTGTCAAATGGCAGGCAAGTGAACAGCGATATGCGCCGGTGGAGCTCCGTGTAGGCTTTGACAAAGGCTCTCCGCTTATCTTCATCACTGCCCTGAACTGCCGCAGGGTCTTGAATTCCCCAGTGCGCGGTCATCGGTTGGCCGGGCCAGACCGGGCAGGGTTCCGCCGCCGCCTGATCGCACACTGTAAAAACAAAATGCAGGAACGGCGCGCCCGGTCCGGAGAACTCACTCCAGTCCTTGCTGCGCAACCCTTGAGTCGGAAGGTTGTTCCTCTCAAGCACCGCCAGCGCCAGAGGGTTCACTTTACCCACCGGATGGCTCCCCGCGCTAAAAGATTTGAATTTAGGCCTGCCGAGGAAATTGAGAATGGCCTCACCCATAATGCTGCGCGCCGAATTACCCGTGCACAGAAACAGAACATTGAAAATTTCCTGCTTCATAACGTCTCTCTACGAACAGCAAGCGCCGGATTTAATAGACTGGGAAGCGGTGGTCGGCACGGGGGCGCAACAAGCCACTGACAGAGCTCGCGGCGTCTCGCCATACAGGGGGATTGAATCGAGGGTGTGAAAAGTCTCCCATGCGACACCCTGGGGATCGGTCGTCCAATACTTATCGGAACGCGCATAACAACATTCCGCATTGGACTGATCGAGTGCGACGATCTCCGCCGCTCTGACTTGCTCGCGCAGCTCCTTTAATTCCTCGTCCGAATCGACCTGCAGGCCAAGATGATCGATTCCCGACAGATCGCCCCGTTTGGAAATTGCAAAATTGATCCGCGGATCGTCCAGCATCCATTTCGCATAGTCTGGCTTCACCACCGATGGAGGGGTTCCGAACAAGGTCGAATAGAACTTGATGTTGGCGTCCAGATCGTCGACGGACACGTGCACGTGAAAGCGTTTCATCATCGCCTCCTTTTAAGTTTTGGTTTCGATTCAGCAGGCCCGCAACACCTCCCCAACGCCGTCTCAACAAGGGTCAGACACTTCTCGGGCATCCCCTGGCAGCAGTTTTGCGTGAGAAAAGTCATGAGTTCCGCCATACGCTCGAAGTCCGCCGCATAGTAGATAAACTGCTTATCCTGCCGGGAAGATACGAGATTCGCGCGCAAAAGCTCCTTCAAATGAAACGACAATGTTGCTCCAGGAACTTTTAGCGTTTCGCCAATCCGGCCAGCCGAAACGCCATCAGGTCCTGCCTCAACCAACAGTCGATAAATTGCAAGCCGCGTTTCCTGGGCGAGGGCAGCCAGTGCCGTCGCCGCCGTTTTAATTTCCATCCTTTTAATGTCATAGAAATATCGTTGTCCGTCAAGCCGGTGTGTCCACCTATCCCGAGTTTTGGTCAAGAAGCAGCGAGTCTCTTGTTGTTTCCGGCCGATCGCCTTGCCATTCTATTCCAAGTTTGCGCCACTGCCTGGACAGCGTCCCAAGGGGGGCGCTCAAGGTGGGGTATAGCTCAAGTTCAGATCCTTCAAATTCCATCAACATGTCATGGAAGATTGGTTCGCGAAGATTTCCACTCGCTTCGAAACTTCGGTATCGATGCGACATGCAATCTCTTGCCCGTAGGCAGCCATGATACGGGCATCACTTCCGCCAACGATTAGGAGATGAGACATTTATGATCCCTTGCGCTTGAGTGGTCCCATTGATCCGGTGTCAGTCCTTAGCTGCTAGTTTCGATTTTGTTTAGCGCCGCCGCAGCTTTTTCCGCGACGGAAGCGGGCAGCTGGATATAGCCGAGGTCGGGGGCATAGAGTTGGCCGTCTTGCAGACACCATTGGAAAAGCTCCCGTAGAGCGTTGGCGGTTTCGGGGGCATATTTCTTACGCAGCAATATCCAGGAAAAGGTTGCGATCGGATAGGAATCGGCACCCTTGGGATCCGGGACAAAGGCACGGAGGTTCTCTGGCATCTCGGCCGCGGTTAAAGCTGCGCGGCAACTCTCGTCCGTCGCCTTTACGAATTTGCCGGCTTTGTTCTCGAGAGCAGCAGTTTTTAATCCAAGTTTCCTGGCGAACTCGTAGCCGACATAGCCAACCGCTCCTTCCGAATTGCCGATCAGACCCGCGACGCCTTCGTTGCCCTTCGCCCGCATCGTATTGCCGGGCCAATCAACCAGCGTGCCCGGTCCAAACCGATTGCGCCACCTGTCGCTGATAGCGTCAAGGTTTTTGGTGAAGGCGAAGGTCGTTCCGCTACCGTCCTGGCGGACCACAGTGGCAATCGTCAAATTGGGTAGCTTGACTCCGGGATTCGCCTGGGCGATCAGTCGATCGTTCCACTGTTTGATCTCGCCTAGAAAGATCCCTGAGTAAGCTCTGCGCGAGAGCTTAAGCTCGCCTTGGAAGCCGGGCAGGTTATAGGCCAAGACGACGCAGCCGGCGGTAATGGGAACCATCACCGCATTGTTGTTGGCCCGTTCGATCTCTGCGTCGGACATAGCAGCGTCGCTAGCGCCGAAATCAACCCTTTCTTCCGCAGCGACGTTGTTTCCGATAAAGCGGCGACCCCCTTCACCGCTGCCGACAGCTGCGTACTTGACGATACTTTTGGGATTGCTCTCGTGGTAGGCGGCAAACCAGCGGTTAAAAATCACGGATGCGAATGTAGACCCTGCACCAGTCAGCAGGATTGCATCCGTCGGCACCTTTGTCTGAGCCTCTGGCTTTGATCGGGAACAGCCCGGCAGAATAGTCACGAATATTACAAGGACAACCACTCTTATTACTTGAGACAAGGCAACAAAGTATTTTTCTTTTGGAGCCATCGCGATTCCTCCTAGCTGGAGTAACCCCAAGTCTTTGCACCAACTTGCGCAAGAGCCATTGGGCTTATTTCTATATTTCTAGATTTCTACTATCATCAAAATAATGACTTAGTCAACAATGACAAGATGGTTAGCGAGCAGCATCGCTATGCATCCACAAAGCTGCAATGTGAGAATTTTAAGTTGCCGTTAGGTTGTAAGAAGCGCGCCCGGTGCGAGCCGTTTCTTGGTCGTAGGGAGCGTGAACGACCTACCGGGTTCGCGGTAATAGAGCCGACGAGAGCGAAACTATCGAGGCCGAGTTTTTCGCTCACGGCGCGCCTTCTCCCCGGTTTTTGCGGCGAAGATCTTGAGTTAAGGAAAACCGGTGGCTGCCTAGATGGAATTAGGAGGAACGGGGGTCAGCACCAATTTTCCCCGTTCTTCGCCGAGATGTACCTTGCCGCCAAGTTTGAGCCCGAGTTTGGTTGTCACTTAGATAGAGACTTTTTCTTCTTCCACCGGGCTTGCGCGGCCTTAACAGCCGCTTCCCGCCGATCTTCCCACCCCTACGTCCCATTTCGGCCATGACGTGGGAAATATCAGAACGAGATAGTGTTGGCTCCCGCTTTTCTTCTGTGCTCTCTTTGACTAACTCATAGGTAAGCTGGTTTATTTCAGTAAGTCTCTTGGGTCTGCTTATACGCTTTGGCATAGACTCACGATGCTAGCGTTTGAGAAGATTGTCTAGTTAGATGTAGGATTTTTAATCCATGCAGACCGACAGCAACTTAAAGTGTCCACACTGTGGCAACATCGAACGGTTAACGATGCCAGTGGATTACTGTCAGTTCTTTTACGAGTGCAATTTTTGCCACGAAATCATGAAAGCCAAAGAGGGCGATTGCTGCGTTTTCTGTTCTTACGGCGATGTCCCTTGCCCGTCGAAGCAGCGTTGAATCGAATGTAGCCCACTACCGGGAAAGGCAAAAGTAAAAATGCAAAAAGCGAAATTGTCGCTAAGTTCTCACCTGGACAAGGAAATTGAACGCACTCTTGCGCTAAAACTTCTCGCCTTTGGTTATCCTACAGTTGAATCGTCGCGGTCTCAGTGGACTACGAGCGCATTTCGCGGCGGAGGGGAAAGTTGTTCTCTTGTATTTCGGGAATGGCAGCGGCGGCGGGTAGAAAGACTCGAACGGTTGTTCCCTTTTGGATGATGCTTTCGATTTTCAAATCTCCCTTGTGCGCTTGAACGATGTGCTTGACGATCGCGAGGCCTAAGCCGGTGCCGCCGAGATCGCGGGATCGCGCTTTGTCCACTCGATAGAAGCGTTCAGTAAGCCGCGGCAAGTCTTTCTCCGGAATGCCAGGCCCAGTATCTGAGACAGAAATTTCCAGCCGGGGATCAGAGTCCGGAATATGGAGCACCGTGGATGCCGTGAGCGTTACCTGTCCTCCCGACGGCGTGTACTTAATGGCATTATCCACCAAGTTGATGAACAACTGCTGCAAGCGGTCTAGGTCTCCAAGAAGGGGCGGAAGTCCTGGTTCTACGACTTGTTTCAGTTTTACTTTTTTGGCGTCCGCTTGAGTCCAAAAAACTTCGAGTACGCGCTGGATAAGCTGAACCGCATCCACGGGTTGGTGTGTGAGCTGGACTTTGCCGGACTCCAAGTCGGACAGCGTAAGGAGATCTTCGGTGAGACGCCCCAGTCTTTCCGAGTGACGCTCGATGATCGCTAAGAAATAATTGGCATCCTGGGGATCTTCTGGAGGGCGATGCAAAAGCGTTTCGACATACCCGCGAATGGCCGTAAGCGGCGTGCGCAGCTCATGGGAAACATTGGCGACAAAATCGGAACGAATAGTTTCGAGCCTTTTGATTTCGGTGATATCGTGGAAGACCAGGATTGATCCCACGACCGTGTCCGTTCCATGCCTCAAGCTCACAGCGTTGACTCGAAACCACTGTCCTTCGTCCAACTCGATTTCCTTGGAATAGCGGTTCCGGCTAAAATCGAAACTGAGAACTTCTTGAAGAACTCTCCGCATTTCAGGATGGCGTGACAGGTCGACGATGGGAACACCGTGGAGGTCCCGATCCTCCGGCACATGAAACATTTTCTTTGCTTTTTCGTTAATGACCAGCACCTGGCCCTTGGGATCCAAAACTAGCACTCCTTCCAACATGCACTGCAATATGGAATCGCCTTTTTCCCGTTCCGCTACGACTTGGTCGATCTGAGTGCGGATTTTCTCGCTCATTTCGTTTAGGCCACGTTCTAATAGGTTGATCTCGTCCTGTCCACGACTAGGGAAAAAGTTTTGGGGAAATGTTCCGCCGGCCAGTTGCCGGGAAAAGTTCACCAGACGCTTAACTCGACGGCTCAGGTGCCGGGAAAAACAGTACGCCGAAAGTAACCCGATTCCGGAAGCTACCAGAAGGCCCACGAGCAGTGTCCAGCGCAAAGAATTAATGACATTGTGGATCTCTGTGAGAGGCATCCCCACACGGATCACCCTTCGTGACTCACCGTCGGTCTGAAGCAATGCGCGGTAGAGTAGGTCGTGTCCGTCTGTCGTGCTCTGGCGAACACTCGATCCCGTAGATGCGGAAAATGCCTCCAACACCTCTGGCCGGGAACCGAGATTATCCATTTTGTTTGACGGTTCAGCCGAATCGCATAAAACCCGGCCGTCGACCGCGATAACCGTGATCCGGACACCGATCTCCTGCGCCCGTTGCTGGCAGATGGAATCGAAAGCGGGTCCGTCTATTTGGAAAGGAAGAAAGCGCCCCAGCAAATGAGCGTCCTGCTCCATGCGGCGACTGAGGGAAGAAATGTAAAAGTTTCTGATCGAGGCGCTGGAGTAAATATAGATGGTCGCGAACAGCAGGATAACAGTGGCAAGATAAGAGCTGAAAAACTTGAAAACGAGGCTACGATTCCACAGCTTTTTCATCGAACTTGTAACCTACGCCGCGGAGGGTCAGAATCCACTGGGGTTTGCGGTCGTCCTTCTCGATGGCCTTTCTCAACCGGCGGATGTGGACGTCAACGGTCCTCGGCGTGACAAAGGTTTCACCGCCCCATACGCGATCGAGCAATTGATCCCGGCTCAGCACGCGGCTGGGATTTTGGACCAGAAAACGCAGAAGCTCAAACTCTTTGAGGGTTAGCTTTATCGCCTTGCCGCGCACGAAAACTTCGTACGTAGAAAAATCGATTTGCAGGGGCCCTCTGTTGTAGGATGGCACTGCTTCCGCCGCAGCCGGACCTTCCGTTCTTCTAAGTATGGCGCGCACCCGCGCCACCATCTCTCTAGGGCTAAACGGCTTTGACAGATAATCGTCTGCGCCAATCTCAAGGCCGACGACTTTGTCGGCTTCCCCTGCCTTGGCCGTGAGCATGAGAATCGGAAGTTGCGCGGTTTGGGGCCGTTCGCGGAGAAGCTTGCAAAGCTCTAATCCCGATAACCCTGGAAGCATAAGGTCCAGGATGACCAAATTTGGTTTTTCCCGCTGCAGGATCTTGAGTGCTTGTTCACCGTCTTCCGCCTCCAGCACCTTAAAACGCTCCTGTACTAGATTGTATTGCACCAGCTTGCGGATATCCGGTTCGTCTTCGACGACAAGAATAGACTGACTTGCCATAACGTTACTACACCGAGGGAGGCAGCTCCTTGAGATGCCGGATGCTTTTGCCCTTGACCATAAAGATGACCATTTCGGCGATGTTCGTGGCGTGATCTGCGATGCGCTCGAGATATTTTGAAATCGAGCCAACCTTGGACGCGCGGCCGATGGTCTGAGGATCCTCGATCATAAAGGAGATCGTTTCGCGAAAAATCTGGGAGTTGAGCTGATCTACCTCGTCGTCGTCTTTGCAGACTTTTAGAGCTAAGTCCGTGTCCTCGCGCACGAATGCGTCTAGACTCTCGCGGATCATGCGCTGGGAAATGTGCGCCATCCGAGGAATGTCGATGTAGGGCTTTAGTTGTGGCTCTTCATTCAATTCCAGCGCCCGTTCACAGATATTGACCGCCATGTCGCCGATGCGCTCGAGATCAGTAGTGATTTTGAGACCTGTGGTGATGAAACGAAGATCGCGGCCTGCCGGTTGATGCAAAGCCAGTAGACGAATGCAAACGTCGTCGATATCCACGTCGAGGCGATTCACTTCATGGTCACGTTCGATAATGATCTCCGCTAACTTCGAGTCTCTATCGACCAGAGACCTCACTGCTTTCTGGATCTGATCTTCCACGAGCCCACCCATGTAAAGTATCTCTTCACGGAGCTTCTTCAGCTCTTCTTCGTACTTCTTGTCCGTGTGTTCATTATTCATGGGCTCCCCCGTTAACCGAATCGCCCGGTGATGTAATCCTCGGTTTGGCGCTTCTCCGGTAAGGTAAACAACTTGCCGGTATCACCAAATTCTATCAATTCCCCCAAATAGAAGAAAGCTGTGAAGTCCGAGACACGAGCCGCCTGTTGCATGTTGTGGGTCACGATAACGATGGTAACTTGCTCTTTGAGCTCATGGATAAGTTCTTCAATCTTGGTGGTGGCGATGGGGTCCAAGGCGGAGCAGGGCTCATCCATCAATAACACTTCAGGGTTAACCGCAAGGGCTCGTGCAATACACAACCGCTGCTGCTGTCCTCCGGACAGACTCGCTCCAGACTTCTGCAAATCATCTTTTACCTCATCCCATAACGCCGCGCCGCGCAGGCTCTTTTCCGCGACCTCATCAAGAACTTTTCGATCGCGGGTCCCGTTGAGTTTAAAGCCAGCAACGACGTTGTCATGTACGGACATGTTGGGAAACGGGTTTGGTTTTTGAAAAACCATGCCGACGCGGCGGCGGACATCGACTGGATCGACGCCTGCGCCGTAGAGGTCCTGCTCGTCAAGCAAGACCTTGCCTTCGACTCTGGCTCCTGGAGTCAGTTCGTGCATCCGGTTTAAGCAGCGGAGGAAGGTAGATTTACCACACCCAGACGGGCCGATGAGGGCGGTGACCTTGTTCGTCGCGATTGACAGGTTGACTTGCTTGACAGCATGCAGCTTGCCGTAGTACACGGACAAGCCTTCTACACGCATGCGCACCGTGTCAGTAGCCTCTTTTACCACTTGTGAGACTTCTTTTACCGCTAGCGAACGGGCTTTGTCAAAATTGCCTTGCACCGCGTAGGTCTCGCTATTCATTGGTTTTACCTCGCAAAAAAGCTCTTGTCAGCACGCTGGTTACTAATACAACCATCAAAAGAACAAATGAAGCCGCCCAAGCCTTGCGGTGCCAATCCTCGTAGGGGCCGGTGGCGTAGGTGTAAATGAGCAGAGGCACCGTGGCGACGGGTTTCCCTGGGCTCAGGCTCCAGAAGGAGTTGCCGAAAGCGGTAAAGAGCATCGGCGCCGCTTCTCCCAGCGCCCGCGATATTGCTAAAACGACGCCGGTGATAAGCGCTGGCGAGGACACGGGCACGACCACGCCGAGAATGGTACGCCATTTAGGAACGCCGAGAGCGAGGGAAGCCTCCCGCAGCGAGTCCGGGACAAGTCTAAGCGCTTCGTGAGCGCTGATCAGTATGATGGGGACCATAATGAAGGCATAGGCAACCGACCCGGCAAAAGCGGAAAACCCTCCCATGGGTCTCACGACGAGATCGTAGGCGAATAAGCCTACGACAATCGACGGCACCCCGGTTAAGACTTCGGCTAGGAACCGGATGGTGCGACCGGTGCCGTGACTCGGAAACTCATTGATGAAAATTGCCGCTCCGATCCCGATGGGAAGCGCCATTAGACTAGCGATCAGCACAACCAGCAGGCTCCCGACAAGGGCGTTGGCAATGCCACCGCCCGACTCGCCGGCTGGCACCGGAAGCGCGGTCAAAAATTCCCAGTTGATATAGCCAGCGCCCTTGACCAAGACGTACCCCAAGATCGCGACTAAAAAGAACACGGTGATGCTGATGCAACAAAGCATACCGATCCAATTAGCCCACTCGACAAACTTGCGGTAGCGATAGCGCGCAGTCAATATTCTTCTCCTTGGACCGAGTCGCGGCCAGTTAATCCAGGATTGCCAACTTCCCTTTCGACAACCGCCAGATCAAAAATTGCGCGGCCAGGCTAATAAAAATCGTAATGCCGAACAGTACCAAGCCGACATAAATCAGTGACGAAGTGTAAAGGCTATAGGTCGCCTCGGTAAACTCGCTGGCAATTTGACTGGCCATGCTATGCACCGGGTCAAACAGCGAATGTATCATGGCGAAAGAGTTGCCGCCCACCATCGTGACGGCCATAGTCTCCCCAATGGCGCGACCTAAACCGAGAATCACGGCACCGAACAGACCGATTCTCGAATAGGGTAGGGCCACCTGCCAAATCGCCTCCCATTTGGTGGCGCCTAACGCCAGCATCCCTTCGACCTGGGAGCGCGGCACGGTGAGCAAGATTTCTTTGGAGATGGCGGTAATGATGGGAATAATCATGATCGCCAGGATAAAGCTTCCAGACAGGACACCGACGCCGTAAACTGCGGGTCCGTCGAACAGGAAAAACCAGCCGAAATTCGCTTTCAGCCAGATCTGCATTACTCGAACCACTGGCACCATGACAAACAAAGCCCACATGCCGAAGATGATGCTCGGAATGCCGGCCAGCAGTTCAATGGGGTACGAAATCACCGGGCGGAGCCACTTAGGCGTATAGAAAGCGAGAAAAATAGCTGAACCGATACTGATGGGAATAGCGAGGAAAAGCGCAATGAACCCTTTTACCAGCGTCCCGATGATCGTTGGCAGCGTGCCGAACACGCGTGTCACAGGGTCCCAAGTCGTGCCAACAAGAAATTCCAGCCCGAACTTTTTGATCGATTCCCACGCCCCGTCAAACAGATTCCACACCAACAACAGCGCAAAGACAATCACTGCCAGTCCTAGCCATTGCGCGATAATATAAAAGATACGATCGCCTTGGTTGATCACCTGCTGCCGAGCGCTCACAGGCCTTGCCTGAGCGCTCGGCAATCCAGGTGTTAGCGATCCAGCGTCCGCTTGGGGCTCAGCCGGCATGAGACACGCTTTTACTTCAAGGCAAACGAGCCGCCAGCCTTGATTTTCTTGATTAACGCCTCGGTCTTTTTAATCGCGGCGCCTTTAAGCGGGGCATATTCGAGCGGTATGGCATATTGCTGGGCCTCATGGGTCATCCACCAGAAGAGCTGCGCAATGGCGTCGCCTTTCGCAACGTCAGTCTGATTTTCGTATGCCAGTAGCCAGGTAAAGCCGGAGATAGGATAGGCAGCGGCATTATCGCTATCGGTGATGACTACTTCCATGTTGTCAGGCAAATTTGCTACGTCAGCCGCGGCTGCCGCGCCTTCCAAAGTCGGATCGAGAAATTTCTTTGCTTTATTTTCGACTTGCGCCCAATCTATGTTGTTCTGCTTAGCATAGGCCAGCTCGACATATCCGATGGCGCCGGGAATTTGCTTTACCGAATTGGCGACACCTTCGTTACCTTTACCGCCCACGTCGCCAGGCCAGTTAACGGAGGTTGAAAAGCCCACCTTGTCTTTCCATTCGGGACTGACTTTGGAAAGATAGTTGGTAAAAATAAAGGTTGTGCCGGAGCCATCGGAGCGGTGAACAACCGCAATCGTCTGATCTGGCAGCTTGACACCGGAGTTAAGCGCCTGGATCCGCTTATCGTTCCAATTGCTGATTTTCTTGAGGTAGATGTCTGCAAGAACATCGCCCGTAAGCCTTAATTGACCCGTCTTTACGCCGGGAAGATTGAAAACGACAGCCACGGCGCCGCTCACTGTGGGGATGTGAAGGACGGTGCCACCTTTGGCTTCCGTCTTCTGTTTTTCGTCCATGATGCCGTCCGACGCGCCAAAGTCTACGGTCTGTTCTTTGAGCTGCTGGATACCGCCGCCAGAGCCGATCGATTGATAGTTGACCTTGACATTGCAGGCTTTGTTATACTCGTTAAACATTTTGGAATAGAGGGGATACGGAAAGGTAGCTCCGGCCCCGGTCAATTCTTTGACTCCCTTGGTTGGGCAGCCCGCCAGCGCGGTGGTTCCGCTCATCACCAAAGCGGCTATAGCCAACAAAAAGGTCTTGTATTTCATTCCGTTTTTCTCCTTCTAACGTGGTTTTTAAATTTCGATTGTTACAAATGGGTTACAGATCAATGAACCTTGGATGAACTAGAACACGGGCTCCTGCAGCGTGATCTCATAGCGCTTTATCTGCCTTGTTTGACACGGATAATGCGTAGTAGACATGAATGAAGTGTAAGATCTGAGTAAAATCAGTGTTACAAGAGGAACGTAATTGACACTTGGATTTAACCTGCTATTAACATCATGGTAATGTTTCTTAACCAAGAGTTGTCTATAGTTGGCGCTATTTGGCGCCAACGCCGAACTAAGCCAACCTGAAGCGCGTAGGGAGTAACGCTCATGTCCGGCGGCATGAAAATGTACGGCAAGCACCGCTTCCCAGGGCGGCTTTTTATCGTTGAGGGGATCGACGGGTCGGGGAAAAGCACTCAATTAATGCTGCTGCACAAATGGCTCGAGTCCGAAGGCTATGTCGTTTACTTCAGCGAATGGAATTCATCACCGCTGGTCCAGGATGTCACGAAGCGCGGGAAGAAAAAGAAGATGCTCACTCCCATGACATTCAGCCTCATTCATGCCACCGATTTTGCCGACCGCACAGAGCATCATATTATTCCTCCCTTAAAGGCTGGCGCCGTGGTTTTGGCCGACCGTTACGTTTACACGGCGTTTGCCCGGGATGTGGTTCGCGGGGTAAGCCCCACGTGGGTGCGGGAGCTTTATGCGTTTGCGGTCAAACCGACAGTAGCCTTTTATTTTCGCACGCCGTTGGATGTCGCGATGAAACGGATTTTAGGCGGCAGGGATGCCATCAAGTACTATGAGGCGGGCATGGATCTGGCTCTCAGCGACGACTTAGAAGAAAGTTTTCGTCTCTTTCAAGACCGCATTATTGAGGAGTACGAAAAGATGGTGGACGAATTCGGTTTGGTGGTCATCGACGCCACTCGCTCCATTGAAGAGCAGCAGGCGGAGGTGCGAAAGATCGTGTCCCAAGCCCTAACTGGCACGAAAAAGACAAGGGTTCGACGATGGCTCGATTTAACTTCTTTGGCGAAGGCCTCCCAGAGATAGATCTAGACGAGCTCAAGGGCAGTCTCATCGTCCTGGAAGGGACCGATGGAGTTGGTCGATCCACGCATATCGGTCTCTTGAAACAGTGGCTGGAAAATCACGGTCACGCCGTTTTGGACACCGGCATGACCCGCTCGGCATTGGCAGGGAAACGACTGAAACAGGCCAAGGAGGGGCATACCCTGGGTGGCATCACCATGAGCCTTTTTTACGCCACTGATTTTGCCGACCGGCTCGAGAACGAAATCATTCCTGCGCTTCGGGCCGGCTTTATCGTTCTCACGGATCGCTACATCTATTCGCTCATGGCCCGCGCCATCGTGCGCGGTTCAGATCCCGAGTGGTTGAGCGAGGTTTACGGGTTTGCCCTAAAACCAGACGCGATTTTTTATCTCCGGGTCCAGATCGACGATTTAGTGACGCGGGTGTTGCAGAGCACAGGCTTTGATTACTGGGAGTCGGGAATGGACCTCCATATGGGGGAAGATATGTACGATAGTTTCGTGCGCTATCAAAAATGGCTTTTGGCGGAGTTCGACAAAATGGTCGACGTCTATGGTTTCCAAGTCATCGATGCTTCCCGCACCATTGAAGAAGTCTTCGAGGACCTGCGTAAGAAAGTGGAACTGCATTTGGAGCGGAGCGCAGATCGAAACTACGCGGTACCTTAGCGCCTGAGGTCTACCAAATCAGACCCTTCAGCGAAACTTTGGCAGAAAGTCTTCATAAATTGTCGCGGGAAAGAACGAGAGGAGTGCGGGGTGGATTCTTTGTACCTCATATCCCTGATCCTGATTATTATCGCTGTCGCGTTGCTTTTGTTCGTTCTGTGGATTAACCGAGATTGACTTAAAGAGAGACCAGACTCCTCATGTGGCGGCATCCTGCGGAACTTTAGATTCGGCTCCGGCCCAGGCGTCGCGAATCTTTTCGGCGCTCTTTAGAATGTTGCCCACCGCGGTATCGTTGCGACGGCGTTCCCTTTCCATTTCAACAAGAAGCGCGCGGCTGAGATCAGGATGCGTGAACAGAAAATCGCTCCGCCCGAGAAATTTTCCGGCAAGTTGCATTAGCACATGATGATCGTGCCATCGGCCGAGCTGGTCCTGAAGTGTTCTTAACGTCTTGACCTGCACTTTGGCAGAGCTGTCGCCTAGCTCTGCAAGCAGCTCTATTCGATAGCGCAAGCGCTTCACGGCGATGCGGAGCGTATGGATTTGCTCCGGCGCCTGGCTTTGTTTGGCGCCACCCACGGCCTCGGTCCACTCCTCGAGCGCCCGAGCGATACTCTTGGTCAAGATTGGGTCTATCTCTTCGGGCGACGCCAACGAGCCAAGCAACGTTTGCGTGCGGTTGACGAAATCCACAATGTCACATTGGCTCAACTCTCCACGCGCCCGGATAAGCTCGCGTTTGTGCTTTTCTTGGAGATGCACCTTCAGTTGATCCCAGGCGTCGCGCACGACGGGATTGCTGGCGGCGTCGATTCTTTCCTGAATCAATTCTCTCATGACATCAAAGTTGCGACACTCTCCGAGGGCACGGCGCGCTCTGCGCAACGTGCGAACCAATCTGCGGCATTTCTTAGGAGCCGGCTTAGGAAAAAGAACCCGAAGAATCTGCTGCAGCCGCCGGCTTGCAACCCGCGCATCGTGTATAGATTCGGGATCATCTCTGATCAGAACTCGCGCAAAGAGCGAGGCAAACTTCTCCAGCCTTTTTTGACCGAGTTCAAAAATCTTTTTCTGTGAACCGTTAAAGCTTGGAGCCGAGATATCCATGCTTAGTCTCAACGTTTTTCCGCCCGAGTCCCAAGCAGCCTGAGGTGTTTGGGGGCGAGAAGCCAATGCAAAGTGCCAGGCTCAGCCGGCGGGAGGGAATCGATTTCGATGGCGCAGATGCCGCCTTTCTTGAGTGCGATGTCGAGAGAAGAGCGCTCCTTGCCATGGAGTAAAAAGGCGGCGGTTTTGCCGAGCAAAGGTTGATGGCCGACCAAAAGAAGGTGTTCACGATTTTGAAAGCGCGTTAGGCCAAATAGTAAATTTTCGACGGAACTATCCGGCGCGAGTCCGGAGATTTCCTGGAGCTGCGCTTCCAGACCCAGGGCTTCTGCCACGATCTCGGCCGTCTGGCGCGCGCGAATTAATGGACTGGTTAGGATCGCATCGAAAGCGATCCCGAGATGCTGAAGACCTTTTGCTGACTTACGCATCCGCTTAATGCCTTTAGGCGTGAGAGGTCGCTCGCTGTCGGATTCGATTCCAGACTCATCTCCGGCGGTAGCGATTCCATGACGTAAAAGATAGAGGTTCATCGTGAGTCGGTCCTAGGGATTTATAACTCACCGAATCCCGTGTGTAAATGCGCAAACCCAAGGAACTCAGACGAAAAAAAGGATCACGCTTCAGGAGCAATGAGCTGGGAAATAAGGTTAAAGTAAAAACTATGCTATGTTGCGCCAATAGTCGAGAAATAAGGCAGAAACCCGTTTGTCGATCTCGTCTCGATCTTGGCGCAGGGTAGACAGTGCAGGGGAATCTCCAGCCGTTCTTACGGGGGCTGGTACGGGCCAGCGCTCAATCTTCGCTTTCGCTGGCAGCGTCGCGCACTTCTTATCCGCGTCGTCGAAACTTACGACGAGATCAACTTCGTTTAGCGGTACTTGATCTATTCCTTTGGCCGCTTGTCCCGATAAGCTAATGTCAAGCTCTTGCATGACCTTGTAAACTTGGGCCGGGATAGTGCTGGGTTTGACTCCCGCACTGAAGATTCGAATCTTCGGCGGGCTCAAGCGTCTGGCCACTGCCTCCGCCATCTGGCTCAAACAGGCGTTGTCCTCGCACAGGAAAAGGATGGTTCTTTCACGAATGGCTCGCCGCATGAAATTCCTCCAACGTTGTCATCTGACTGTACTGATTTTTGCTCTCTGAATCGAGAGGTTGATATTGAACACTTCTTGCATCAGCTCGCCTTTTTTTAGGGCCCACTTGACTTGATCCTTCAAGGCGACCGTGCCGGAACCCGCAATCATCAAGCTGCGGGATTTAGTCATTGCGCAGTTGAGTGTCTTTACGCTCTGGTCGTGTTTGTAATCCAACGCGTCCGCCACCCTGAGAATGGAGCTCAGCTTGCGGACGACTTGCTGATTATGGGGCGTCAGCTGACTGAAGGCCAAATGCTTCTGGCTCGGGTGAGCTTTGCGGTGATAACGGGCAATGTTCGCGATGAGATCCAGGTCCAATTTATTGAATGAGTTCATTCCCGAACTCTTGATCAGGTAATAAGAATGCTTGTGATGCTTGGGATGGGCGACGAATAGACCTATGTCGTGGAGCACCGCCGCCGCATGAAGAATGCTGGCGTATTTCTCGGGTAACTGATGGAGGTCGTGCAACTGATAGAACAAGTTTAAGGCGAGCTGGCTCACGTGCTGCGCATGGGGTGCGTCATAGAGGTACTTTTGACAGACCTGTTCCAAGGATTCTGCCCGGTCGGCGTCCGGATGCCACGTTTCGGTGGCTGCGTAATAGCGCTGCAGGAGATCGACCATCAAGCCGTCGCGCAATCCGCGCCGGCTTACGAAAAGATAGTCAAGCCCGATGGCTGACATGAGCTCATGGAGCGCCAACCCACCGGCGACAATAATATCGGCCCGCTTGGGGTCACCGCTGATCATGGAGGCGCGTTCGGTTAGCGGCAGGCGAATTAACACCTCCAGTAACGCCTTAAGCCTGGAGCGGCGCAGAATGGAGAGGGAGCCGGCCTTGGCGTCCCCCGCTACTCGAGTGTCGGTTTCCGCCAAGGCGGTGATGGTTCCACCACTCCCAAACGCCATGGTGAATTTCTCTTTTTTGATTCTGCGGACCACGGGGCTGAGTTTGTGCTGGACGTATTGCCGAAGATTTCTAATCTCCTTATCCCGCGGCGAATCGGCAGTGATAAACTCCTCGGTGAGACGAACGGCGCCAAGGGGCAGACTAAACAAACAGAAGATGTTGGTCGTGTTGGCGACGGCTAGCTCGATGCTACCTCCGCCGATATCCAGGAACAAACCTAAAGGCAAGTGGAAGCGTAACCCGGTCATGATACCGAGGCTGATGAGCCGGGCTTCCTCTTCCTCAGAAACGACTTCTAACGGAATTCCGGTCTTGTGCGCTTTGCGCAAAAAAGACCTAGCGTCGGACGCGGCACGAAGCGCACTGGTGCCGACGGCCTTGATCGCCTTGACCTGATAACGACCTCCCAACGCTTTGAAGTCCTGAAGCACTCCCAGGGCTGCTTCGGCGGCCGCAGGGTTAAGTTTGCCGGTTTTGAAAACGTCTCGACCCAATCGGACCGGCTGACGGTCCTGTTCGAGAATGCGATAGTGTTTCGGATGGTCAACCGCAGCGATTTGTAAACGTATGGCGTTGCTGCCAACGTCGACGACTAGAAAATGATCCGACATTTCAAGGGTTCATATCATAAATGCCCGGGCAAATTAATGCGCATGATATTACAAATAGATTAAATTTTTGTGAAGTTTACGTTAACCGGAAGTCAGAAGTCTTAGGTCAGAGGTCGGACGTTGAACTCCGATCTCTGAT
>Ga0126371_10001291_pt1 | contig 21060 bp, 12 predicted proteins | sample PanSoiMetaPlot_4_FD_110145 | JGI IMG/M metagenome (GOLD analysis project Ga0126371, IMG submission 110145) | Tropical forest soil microbial communities from Panama - MetaG Plot_4 | ecosystem: Environmental > Terrestrial > Soil > Tropical forest > Bulk soil | place: Panama | collected 2016-02-17 | reverse complement strand
CTTCGTCACGTCGCTATCAGATGTAGGCAGCTTGTTCGCATTCTGGTCGACCGCCTCTTGGTGCAGCTTGCGGAACTCCGCCAATGCCGCCTGCTGATCGCTCTTGTTGCCGAGTGCCCGGTCAACTTCCGCAAGCCGATACCATGACACTTCATCGTTCTTATTGAGAGCAATGGCTGCCTTAAGATGCGGCAGGGCTTGTTCAGGTTTTTGCTGGGCCATCAGCGACGCGGCCAGCCCGAGATGCGCTTCTTCGAAATCCGGATAGTTTCGCAGAGCGCGCTCGAAGAACTGATCGGCCTGGTCCAGATTTCCCGCCCTGCGATACATCTCGGCAATCTCATACGCAGCGTTGCCGTTTCCTGGATCCAGCTCCAATTCCTGCTGGAACTCTTTCATTGCCTCGTCGGCGTTGGCCTGCGCGCCTGTCTGATGAGACTCGGCAAGCAGAGTGCGGCCTATCTTGTAGTGGATGCCTACGCGTCCCGGATCCGTAGCCAGCACAGCGCGATATTCGCCGATTGCATCGTTATACGATCCCTGACTCTCAAACGCCTCGGCTGCTGCCAAATGTCGCCAGACAGAGTTGGGCGCGTCCTGCGCAAGCTTGCGGACCGTGAGGAAGGCGTAGTTGCCGTATACCTTGCTGGTGTAATACAGGACTTCAGCATCATTCGCATAAAGCCTGTTCAGTTCCAGCGCAACCTTGACCGCCTCATCGTCACGCTGCAGTCCTGTGTAGGCGCGCATAAGCTGTAGCCCACACATGCGCTTGATTTCCGGGTCATCCGATTGCCTGAAGCCCTTTTCCAGACCGGGCAGCGCGTCATTGAAGCGTCCCAACTCTGACAGCGACATGCCAAGCAGGCTGTCCAGCCGGGGCAGACCTGGCTTCAGTTTTTGCGCTGTGCGAATCTCGTGTATCGCTTCTTCATAGAGGCGCAGCTTAAAGTCGATCACCGCCAGCGTGGCGTGGACTTCGGCGACCTCCGGATGGAGTTTAGCCAGTTGCTCAAAATTGGATTGTGCTTCTGTGTATTGCCCCGCCGCCAACGCACGCTGGCCAGCGTCAGCGTATTTCTCGGCTGAATCGTCCACTTGCGCCAGCGCTGCTGTCGCCACAATGGCGATCAAAACACACCAAGCCCTGAGCGCCGGATGCCGGAGTCTTTGCTTCATATTTGTGAAGTGTAGCTCCATAAATAGATTGTCCACCATGCCAATAAGGCATGGTGGACAAGACAACACATCAGAAGCGCCGTTAGAAGGTGATCCTGCCGCTGAACTGCAGGTCTCGCGGCGACGATGCTTGGGTGATCTGGCCAAAGCTGGAGGACCCTACGCCATTTGAAATGGCAGCATTTCCTCCCGATCCGGCAACAATCAAGCCGCCAACGTCTCCTCCATATTGGTGATGGTTGAAAGTATTGAAGGTATCCATTTTGAAGAGGAATTTGACACGCTCGCTGATGCTGAACTGCTTACCTATAGTCGTATCAAAGTTGTTGATACCAGGCTGGCGCAGGGTGCTGCGAGCAACGCTTCCAAATGTGCCGAGCGCGGGCTGGGTAAAGCAGGCCGGATTGATACGCGCAAACTTCCCGCTGAGATTGCCATGAATATCGCACCCGTGGACTACGTTCGCATGCATGAACTGGCTGTCGTTAATCCCCTGGATGTCATTCGCCGTAACTGTAAATGGAAAGCCACTTTGGAAAGTGACGATGCCGCTGAGCTGCCAGCCGCCAATTGCCAGGTCTGCCGCACGGTTGATTTGATTCGCAAACTTCTGGCCACGGCCGAAGGGCAGTTGGTACACATAGCTGGCCACGAAACGCTGGTTGACCGAGAAATCCGAAGGGCCATAATCCAAGTTCGGGTTATGGTTGTATTCGAATCCTTGAAAGCCGGCGCCCGTAGCACCGACGCCCGCTGCAGCTGACTTGTCGTCCATGCTTTTTGCCCAGGTGTAGATGGCGGTAGCTTGCAGGTTCTGTATGCGACGCTCAAACTTGATGTTCATCGCGTTGTAGTTGGCATAGCCATGGAAGTCACTGTCGATATAGAACCCGTTGAAGTTCGGATACGGCAGACGGCTCACTACGGTGCAAGGAGCTTTATCGAGATTGAGGTAAGCGCCCGTGACCGGGTCTGTGGCCTGGCAGAATGCCTGGCTCGCTGCCGGCACCTGAAGCGGTTGGGAGATGTTGCGCCGGTCCAGGAGATGAGTCGACTTCGTACCGATGTAGTTCACCTCGAGGGTGGTGTCCTGGGCAAGCGCCCGCTGCACAGACAATGTCCAGGACTGCACATAAGGATCAAGAGGATTCTCCGACTCGATCACCGCGATGAATGACAACGAAGTTTCGGGGAACGGTCCGAGCGTCGTGTAAGTAGGAAAGAGGTTATTGCTTGACTTAGGAACACCTGCAACGGTTGTCGGGCTTAGGCTGTTGCGGATGCTATAGGGATATATGTCGGCAGAGTCGTCAATCTCGCGCCCTTCAAACGAGTCGAAGAAGATGCCGTAGCCACCACGAAGAACAGTTTTGTCGTTGACGCGGTAGTTCACACCGAACCTTGGAGCAAAGGGCGTTTTGGGACCGGGATGGGGCACTTTGCCGCAATAGCGGAGAATGGGACCTCCGTTAATGCCAACGCCCGGAGCCACGCCGTTGGTGGTCAACTGTGGATCGGCATAGCAAAGGCCGCCTTGTGGATTGCTGGTATCGAGCCAGAAGAAATGGTTCGATGCCTCATAGGCCGCCGCACGAAAATCCCAACGTAAGCCATAATTGATCGACAATTTCGGAGTCACCTTCCAGTCGTCTTCCGCGTACGGCCCTAGATAACTGAAAACATGGTCCTGCGGGTTGCCCGCCTGGTCTGTCGGGCTCAACGGACCGGGTACAAATCCGCCTACACCGTTGTAATAACCTGTCAGCATATCGGCCACTGCATTGCCAGTGCCGCACAGCGGATGGTTATTGTTTAATGCTGACGAAGGATTGGGGCAAGTGACGAAATTGATTGGGGCAGAATGACCATCGAATGTCCAGTCTCCGTAAAAATCGTCGTCCAGGTTACGAATCAGGTGCCAGCGGCGATAATCGATGCCCAGCCCGATGGTGTGACTCCCGTGTATCCACGTGAATCCGTCAGCAAACTCCCAATTCGGGTTGTCCGACCCGCTATACGAGTTGACCGGGCCGCCGCCACTTACAAATCCGCCGCTTCCGAAGCCTATATTTGGCCAGGTCTCCTGCAGGCGCGTGAACTTTGTGAAGACGCCGGTCAAGGCAAGTTCACCTGCGAACGAAGATGGCGGTGGTGCCGAACCCTGTGGCGCTATAGCGTGAAGACGGCCAAAGCGAAAGTTGTTTACGATGTGAGGGCCGAAATTGATGGTGTGTGATATCGCCCAACTATTCGATGTCTGGTCATACTCCTCAAGTCCATAGACAGCCGAGCCGGAGTTGTAGTTCGTGTGGTTCACATAGACAGAGTGGGTGTAGCGCCCGAACACAGAACCGAATTTGCCCAGATTCTGATCGCCACGGTAGGTTTGCTGATTGCTGTTCAATGGGCCAGGAATGTTCTGGAAGAAATTGTTGACACCCTCAGGCGTACCGTTCACCGTTGGCGTTCCCCAAAAACCATGTTTGACACCTGCCAACCCAATTCGGGAAATCTGAGCGGCGGCGGGAACCTGTGTACCCCAGTCATTCAAACCGGTGGCCGGGTCGATCGGCAAGCAATCGTATCCGGCGGCCAATACAGCCGTGCATTCTGGTGTTCCATATGCAGGTAATGGACCACCCGGTAGACCGTTTACCGCCGGATACGTCGTCGCGGAAAAATCACCCGACAATTCAGCCGGCGTTGGCACAGCTTCTACCAACCTCGCGCCATTATTCATGCGCCAGCCTTCATAGTTGGCCATCCAGAAGGTCTTGTTGCGGCCGTCGTAAAGCTTCGGAATATAAACTGGTCCGTCAGCCACAAATCCGAACTGGTTCAATTGCAGGACTGGGTTTGCGGTCGGGACGCCGGCAACAAAATCGTTATAGGTGGGAAATGGCTTTGCATCGACAGCATTGTTGCGCAAAGACTCGAAGATCGCACCATGCAGCGCATTCGTCCCACCCCTGCTCACGAGATTGATCTGGCTTGCGCCAAAACCGTTCTCGGCGGGATAGATACCGCTCTGTACCTTGAATTCGCCAATGGCATCCTGTGAAAGGATTACGGCTGGCGTCACCAACGCTTGATCGGTATTCACCAGTCCGTCCAGCGTATAGTTGTTCCCTTCAGGACGGCCGCCATTGATGCTAACGGCGTTGCCTTGTCCCTGGCGCATGGTCCCTTGCTCGCCACCTACTGTCACTGCACCCGCTCCGACCAGGACCAACTGCATAAAGTTGCGCCCGTTCAAAGGAAGGGCCGCCACCTGCTGCCCGCTCATCTCCTGAGAAAGAGCAGCGCTGTCGGTGTCCAATTGCACTGCCTGCGCGGTCAATTCAACTGTTTCAGTTACCGCGCCCGGTTTCAGAGACATATCAATGCGCACCTTCTGATCAACAGCAAGAACAAAGCTTTGGGTAACCGAGGTCTGAAAACCGTTAGCACTGGCTGAGACGGTATAGCTTCCGGGATTCAGAGACGGTGCGGTATAGTCACCCGTTGAACTGCTTACTGTGTTGTACTTAACGTTGGTCGCCGTATTGGTTACTGTCACTTTGACGTTGGGAAGCACCGCGCCAGTGCTGTCAGTGATCGTTCCCAGAATCGTGCCGGTTGCGCCTGCTTGTCCTAACACTCTGAGGGCTGGAACCATCAGCAACAGAACTAAGAGTGTAATTAAGCTTTTCCTGAACATCTCAAAGCCTCCTGAAGTTCTTGCCTGTAATGTCTATGTTTGGAAGCGCGGCGCTTGCGTTGTCAGTCGCCGTGCTGGAGATCGTGGACCGCGATAGAAAACCTGGTCTTTGTGTAGTCATCTGCGCCCTCCTCAAAAAAGTTGAGCTTCGTGATTTTTGGGGAGCTGCTGCGGTGCAAATCTCTGCGTGTCAGCGATCAAAGGGAACGCCCAGGCTTGAAATTCAGCCTTTTTAGGTGCCCGTCGCAGACTGCTCCCTAATTTGTGCGAGACGCTACAGGCGGCAACTTGTAGATGTCAAGGAAAAAATAGTTTTCAATAGGGGTTTATAAAAGTGATAAAAGACAATTTAAAGAGGCATTTGGACGCAGGCAATAAGCGCCTGAAAATGCTATTTGCAGTGAACAGTTGCGGGTTCAGGCGAACTTTCTCTTAATACCAAAACAAGATTTGTTTCCTATTTGAATTTTAGAAGATACAAATCACACCCCTCCCAGATTGGAGAGATTGCAAAAGGTGAGAGCATTCCCGGGTCGGTATTTCGCAGGCGCGTTGTGCGTGTTCATGGGCATCCTTCTTGCAAATGCGCAGACAAGCCAAAGTGCCGCTCCGCTGCAGTGGCAGGCGCGCTGGATTGCGGCTGAACCTGACTCCGGCAAACGCCAACCGGCAAGCGAGCCTCAGTCCCTGCCTGTCTTCCGGCACAGTTTTACGGTGAACGGCAAAATCGCCAGTGCGACTCTCTACATCTCGGGCCTGGGGCAGTTTGAGGCGCATATCAATGGACGCAGCGTAACCGAGGCCGTACTAACGCCGGCATGGAGCGACTACCGCAAACGAATCTATTACGACACCTATGATGTGACTTCTCTGCTGAGGCCCGGCGAGAACGCCATCGGCGTGATGCTGGGCAACGGCATGTACAACGTGGTGAAAACCCCGGGACGGTATACAAAGTTTCAGGGATCCTTTGAGCAGCCCAGCTCATCGCGCAACTGCATCTGCGTTTTTCCGACGGCAGCGAACAAACCATCATCAGCGACGGCTCCTGGAAAACTACTCCCGGCCCGATCACTTTCAGCTCCACTTATGGCGGCGAGGATTACGACGCGAGGCTTGAACAGCCAGGCTGGGATGCGCCCGGATTCAATGACCGCAACTGGTCTTCCGCAGCCGTGGTCAATGGGCCGGGCGGAAAGCTCGTGCCTGAAACCATTCCTCCCATCAAAGCTTTCGACCGCTATGAGCCGGTCAAGGTGACGCATCCAAAGTCAGGCATCGCGGTTTACGACTTGGGGCAAAACTTCGCCGGTTGGCCTGAGATTGAAGTGTCAGGCCCTCATGGCTCATCGCTAAAGCTGATAGCCGGCGAGTTGCTGGATGCGAACGGTTTTGTCACGCAGCGCAGCGCGAATGGGCATCCTAACTCGCAGAACTCTTTCACTTATGTGCTGAAAGGGGGAAGTGTCGAGAGATGGCATCCGCGTTTCAGCTATTACGGCTTCCGTTATGTACAGGTGGAAGAGGCGGGCGCGCCCCTTCCAGTCATCCATCATCTCGACGGGCGTTTTCTCCACGATGCAGCCGAAATCGATGGTCACTTTACTTCTTCCAATGAGTTGCTGAACCGCATTCACACACTGATCAACCGCGCGATGTTAAGCAATATGGTCAGCGTTCTGACTGATTGCCCGCACCGCGAGAAGCTTGGCTGGCTGGAACAGACCCATCTTGCGGGCACGTCGCTGATGTACAACTACGATCTGTCGGCGCTCTACGCAAAAATGGCTGACGACATGGAAGACGCGCAGCTTGCCAACGGCCTCGTGCCCGACATCGCGCCTGAGTTTACCGTCTTCGAGAACGGTTTTCGCGATTCCCCCGAATGGGGCACCGCTGTCATCCTGAGTCCCTGGACCGCATACCAGTTTTATGGCGACATTAATCTTTTGCGCAGCCACTATGATTCGATGGCCCGCTACCTCGCTTATCTAAAGAGCCGCGCACAGGGCCATCTACTGACGTATGGCCTCGGAGACTGGTACGACATTGGCCCCGGCGCGCCGGGAGTGTCGCAGCTCACCAGCACCGGACTGACCGCAACTGCAATCTACTATCAGTCACTCACCACAATGTCGCGCATCGCGATCCTGCTCGGTCACGCAGACGATGCCGCAAAATACGCAAGCGAAGCTGGCGAAGTAAAGATCGCATTCAATGCACATTTCTTCCATTCGGAAACAAACCGATACGACAAAGGCAGCCAGACAGCAAACGCCATGCCGCTGGTCATTGGTTTGGTACCTGAAGAGCATCGCAAAGCCGTATTAACAAATCTGGTTGCAGACATCCGCAGCCACAATAATCATGTAACCGCCGGCGACATCGGCTTTCACTATGTTGTCCGCGCCCTCACCGATGGCGGACGCTCCGATGTGCTCTACGACATGCTCATGCGCACCGACAAGCCGAGCTATGGCTATCAGCTCGCTCATGGCGCAACCACTTTGACAGAAGCGTGGGACGCCAATCCTGAATCCTCGCAGAACCATTTCATGCTTGGCCACGCCGAAGAGTGGTTTTACCGCGGGCTGGCCGGCATTGACTTCGACCTCACCCGCGATCAGGACTCGCGCATTCTGATTCACCCGGCCATCGTAGGTGACGTGAAGAGCGTGTCGGCAACCTTCCAGTCAGTGCTGGGAAAGATTGAGAGCGGCTGGTCACGCAGTGGCGACACGTTGCGGATGGACATCAGCGTTCCTGCTACGGCGACGATTATTCTTCCGGCAGGCTATAGCAAGTCAATCACAGTCAATGGCCACGCTCTCGAAGATGAAAAGAACCTACATCTGGTTCAAGGCGTGAATGGACCTGGCTGTGTTGTTCCTCAAGGAACTTATCATTTTGAATTGCGCCGATAGCTCTCAATCTTTTACCGCTCGGCGCAAAGCCTCCAGATAGCTGTACCCCCAGTAGCTGTCGGGCAGCAGGACGTGGTCCTCTGTCCACTCGTTCCATGCGGCGATATAAATGTATTTTTCAGGACTGTCTGAAGCTACGAAATGACGCGCGGCCCGTACCAATCGCTCAAACTGATCAGGTGACCGATTGATTGCGATGCTGGCAAATTCTTCAAAACGGGGGCTGTCGTCCCAGCCCACCGAGCACGCGGGAAAGAATGGGACGTTCACGGTGTCGCGCTTCGACTTCCATGCGGCAACTGCTTCGGAAGCGCCAACTCCATATGGAATTCGCGAGGCAGGAGGCTTCGAGCCATAGGTCCAGCCGAAAGTGCCATACATAGTCGCGCTGTCGAAGCCGAATTCTTTGAGCTGCCTGTCCTGACCGGCGTAGCCGTTGCAAATCTGCAGATGCAACCCAGGGAAGCCGAGCTTCTGCGCGCGTTCACGCATCAGATGGAGCGCCTTGCGTGAGCCATCCACTCCAAACTGCTCCACCAGCTTGCCTGCGTCAAAAATTGCGAAGACAGGAGCGCCGCCAATGTGCAGATAATTCGGCTGGCTGAAATAGTGCTCCGCGCAATAGTTCACCACATTTTCGCAATCGGCCAACGAGTGCGTCTGCGGAAGCATAATCGCCGCCTGGTCGGGCGAGCGCGCCGGATACACATTCTTCCAGTCGTGGTTGGCCCACATCACGGCAAACTTCAGCTTCGCGCGGTTCGGGGCTTTCAAAAACCCTTGTTCCAGTTGCTCCTCATAGAACTGTGTGCCGTTATGCCAATACCAGTCAATCATCCACGCATCCAGGCCGTATGTTGCGGCCATGTCAATTTCCTTCGCCGCCCATTCCGGATCGGACTCGCCATAGTAACCCCACAGTGGATAGTGCGGCATGGTGTGGCCCGGGAAAAGCGAGCGCGCGTTCCGCAGCGTGTCGAACTCCGTCCAGCCTTTGCCAAAGCGCGCTTCCATAAATGGTGAAGGGTGCCAACTGGGAAAATTAAAGGCCACCACCTGCACATCTGTTGGCTTCTGCAACTGCGCCGTTCCCAGCGCTTCATGCAGACGCTGCTCGCTGAAGTACCCGGCCATCGCTGCTTCGCCGATAAGCGCAGCGGGCTGGCCTTCTCTGCTGAAGGCTGGTTCTGCCTTGTGACCAGTGCTTTGCGCTCCGGCATTGCCCGCAAGTCCTGCGGCCAGGCCCGCCTGAACAGATGAGGTGAGAAATGTGCGTCGATTCATAGTTTCGAGTGCCCTGCCTCCGTCAACGATTTGTTAGCTGTTTAATTGAAATAATTTCTATAGAGGAACTTGGATTTATCTCTATGGGCCCTGCACTTCTTAAGCAAATTGGACTATTTACGCCCAATTTGACCTGACAAATCCAGTCCACATTCTTACGGGCCGTGCCGCCTGCACAGGCCACATCATTCTAATGCGACGGTTAAATCATCAGCACAATGGCAGTTTCAATATGAAATTCTTTTCTTTGCATAATACCTGTTCCCACTGCTATTATCCTCAGCGCCGGGAACAATCTATGTCGCAGCCTCGAGAAATGTCTTGCCATCTCTCTGGGCGGACGTGAATTCAAAAGCGCGGAGAATGCAAATGCCGCGCCCACCAAATGTAACGAGGAACGCAAAAATGCACCAATCAAAAATCGCGAAGGCCGCTCTCAAAACAGCGCTGGCGTCAACAGGAGCGGCGCTGCTGATCTTCAGCGGAGCTTCTGCTTTCGGCCAGCAAACAGCAGATACCCAAAAGACGGCAGATCCTTTGATGAATGGATTCGAAAATCCGCCGCAGAGCGCCCGTCCGCGAGTCTGGTGGCACTGGATGAACGGCAACATCACCGAGGAGGGCATCAAGCTCGATCTCGAATGGATGCACCGCGTCGGCATCGCCGGCTTCCAGAATTTTGATGCGGCCTTGAGCACACCCCAGGTGGTGCAGAAGCGTCTCGCCTACATGACGCCCGAGTGGAAAGACGCCTTCAAATATGCCACGACGCTGGCCGACCAGTTGCACATGGAAGAGGCCATTGCCGGCTCGCCCGGCTGGAGCGAGACCGGCGGCCCCTGGGTTCCTCCATCACAGGGCATGAAGAAGTATGTCTGGAGCGAGACGCTTGTGGAAGGCGGCAAGCCGTTCAGCGGCAAGCTGGCGCACCCGCCGTCGAATACCGGAGCATTTCAAAATATAGGCATCCGCGATGAGCTTGCTTCGTCTGAGAACTCTCGGAAAGCTCCCCAGTACTATGCGGATGCGGCTGTGGTTGCCTACCGCAAGCCATCCAGCGATGTATCAGTAGAAGATCTGCACGCAAAAATTACGGCAAGCTCCGGCTCGCCAGATACAGCAATGTTGAGCGATGGTGACCTTGAAAATGCGACCAAGTTGCCAATTCCACCGGCAGGCCAGAGCGCATGGATCCAGTACGAATTTCCCGAGGCGCAGACCATCCGCTCGATCACCATCGCGACCAAAGGCATAGGCAGAATCCAGGCCCTGATCAGCGGCATCGCCGATCCGGAAAAATCGCTCGAAGCCAGTGATGACGGGCAGAACTTCCGCACTATCGTCAAGCTGCCTGATGACGGCTCACCCGAGCACACGGTTTCATTCCCTGCTGTCACTGCCAAATATTTCCGGGTTGTGTTCAATCGCGTGCCTCCTCCGCCGCCGCCAGCGTGGGCCGCGGGTCTCGATCCCAAGTCTTTCGGATTTAACCTTCCGCCTGCGCCGACCGACTACGAAATTTCCGAACTGGTGCTGCATCCAGGCGCACGAGTAAACCACTTCGAGGACAAGGCGGCATTCACGCCCGTTCCCGACCTCTATGAGTTTGCCACGCCACCCGTCGGCCCCGGCGAAGCGATTCCGAAGTCCGACGTCATTGACCTAACTTCAAAAATGTCCCCTGACGGAACACTCAACTGGACCCCGCCTCCGGGAGATTGGGTGGTGCAGCGCTTCGGCTATTCCCTGCTCGGCATCACGAACCATCCGGCGACAAAAGAAGCTACCGGCCTTGAAGTCGACAAGCTGAACCACGTCTATGTGAAGAACTACATGGACCACTACCTGGACAGCTATAAGGACACTGTCGGCGCGGACATGATGGGCAAACGCGGCATCCGCTATGTGATTACCGACAGTTGGGAAGCCGGCTCGCAAAACTGGACCGATGACATGCTCGCCCAGTTCAAGAAGCGGCGCGGCTACGACCCGATGCCATGGCTGCCGGTGCTTGCAGGTCATATCGTCGAAAGCTCCGAGGCAAGCGACCGGTTCCTGTGGGACTTGCGCAAGACTATCTCTGACCTGATTGCCGATGAGCACTACGGTCAGGTGGAAGCTTCATTGAAGGAGCGCGGCATCGGTCACTATGGTGAGTCGCATGAATCCGGACGCGCGTTTGTCGCCGACGGCATGGAAGTCAAGAAGCTCGATGACATTCCCATGAGCGCCATGTGGACACAGACTCCTGGCGTAAACAAGGAGCAGAACGGCTACAACGCTGACGATCGCGAATCCGCATCTGTAGCGCACATTTACGGCCAGAACCTGGTCGCAGCTGAGTCGATGACTGCTGCTGCTGCGCCGTGGGCATGGTCTCCGTCAACGCTGAAGCCAACCGCCGACCAGGAATTGCTGAACGGCATCAACCGCTTCGTTATTCACGAATCAGCACACCAGCCGCTGGTGGACAAAAAGCCGGGACTGACGCTTGGGCCATTCGGGCAGTGGTTCAATCGAAATGAAACCTGGGCCGAGCAGGCCGGCCCCTGGGTCAACTACCTTGCGCGCAGTTCCTATCTTCTGCAGCAGGGACACTTCGCCGCGGATGTGATCTATTTCTACGGTGAAGATTCCAACCTGACGGCCATCTTCGAACATAAAGGTCCGGACATGCCCGCGGGCTATGGCTTCGACTATATCAACGCCGATGGCCTGATCCACGAACTGAATGTGACCGACGGGCGGATCACGACAAAGAGCGGCATGAATTACAAGCTGCTTGCGCTCGATCCTTACAGCAAGCACATGTCGCTACCGGTGCTGCGCGCAATTTACAAATTAGTAGAGCAAGGCGCAGTCGTCGCTGGCGAGAAGCCAACTACTGATCCCAGCCTCGCGGACAATGAAGCTGAATTCAAAAAGCTGAATGACGAACTCTTTGGCGATGGAAGCGGCGTGCACACCGTCGGCAAAGGCAAGGTCTATGCCGGGCAGGACGCCGAAGCCGCGCTGAAGGCGATGAACGTCGCGCCCGACTTGGATTACACAAAACCGGAAAGCGACACGCGGGTCGAGTTCGTTCACCGCACGCTTTCCAATGCGGACATCTATTTCCTCGATAACCGCGGCGATCGCAGCCAGACTGTGGATGCGACTTTCCGCATCACCGGCAAGGCTCCCGAATTGTGGTACGCAGAGACCGGGCAGTCCGAACCTGTCTCCTACAAAATCGCCGATGGCCGCACCACCGTGCCGCTGCACTTCGAGCCCTGGGGCACGGTCTTTGTCGTCTTCCGCAAGCCGTCGAAATCCGACTCTCACACTGTAGCTGATCCGGTAGAAACACAGTTGACCACAGTAGACGGCCCATGGACGGTAAGCTTTCAGCCTGGTCGCGGCGCACCTGTTTCTGCCACTTTCGACAAGCTGATCTCATGGAACGACAGCACAGATGAAGGCGTGAAGTACTTCTCTGGTATCGGCACTTACACCAAGACAATTCAGGCTCCAGCCAATTGGTTCAAGCCGGGCACGAAGCTCTGGATTGATCTCGGTGATGTGAAGAACCTTGCGGTAGTCATCGTGAACGGCAAGCCACTCGGAACCGTCTGGCATGATCCCTATCGTGTCGACGCAACGGGCGCACTCAAACCAGGCGCGAACGAGGTGAAAATCGAGGTTGTGAATGCCTGGGTCAACCGCCTGATCGGAGACCAACAGCCAGGCGCGACGAAGTACACATTCGCCGATGTGAAGCCCTACAGAGCAAACTCGCCGCTACTGCCGTCAGGGCTGCTGGGACCGGTGCAGATCATCAGCGCTACAGGTCCGGAACTGGCTCCATAGGCTGCGAAGAGTCACATATCTGTGACAAGATATGTGTACTCATGCTCCTGGCAATTCTTGTGTCTGCAAAGTTCCGACGTGCAATGCTGCTGATTAGCCTGTGTGCCACATGGCATTTGTGCAGAGGGCAAGGATTGAGCCCGCGAGCCTATGTCATTGTGCCTATCCACACAAACGCGGTCACGTTTACTTACTCACTTCAGGACGGAAACGTCGTATTCGATCAAACGCTTCCGATCTCAAACTCTAAGGGTCGAATCGGAGCCGAGAGTGTGAGCTGCTTTCACACGTTCGACTTTTTCGGGCGGTCCGCCAACCTCAATGCTTTTCTCCCTTACGCTGTAGGACATTTCCAGGCTGATGTGTCAGGAACAGAATTGAAGGTCTATCGCTCGGGGCTCGCGCCAACAGGCTTTCGGTTATCTATCAATCTACATGGCGCCCCAGCGATGACAGCCACTGAGTTCAGGAAGTGGTAGCAGAAAACCCTAATCGGCACAAGCCTGACTGTATCGACACCAACAGGTCAATATGACCGGGCGCGACTTATCAACATTGGCGAGAACCGCTGGTCATTCAAGCCTGAAGTAGGGCTTTCCCGACGTTGGAACCATTGGATCTTCGACGCTTATTGCGCTGTCTGGTTCTTTACGGCGAATGATAATTTCTACTCCAATGCCCCGGGATCCAATGGCCCAAATCGACAAACTGAACAACCAATGGGCGCTACGGAAGTGCACTTGAGCTACGACATAAAGCCGCGATTCTGGACATCAATTGACGTTAATTATTGGTATGGGGGAGAGACGAGCTTAAACGGCAAACCTACACCGACGACGCTGCAGGCCAATTCACCTCTAGGAGCGACGGCTGCTGTTCCCATCAGCAAGCACCAATCCATTAAGTTTAGCTACAGTGGCGGCACGTATGTTCGTTTCGGAGGAGACTACAAGACTGTTTCGGTGGCGTGGCAGTATTCATGGCTGGGACGGCCTAACTAGGATCACCCCAGTTGAGAGTTGTGCTTTTATGTCTCTCTCGTAGATACAGACTGGCATAACTACTTCCGGAAATTGAAGAACAACTTATTTTAAGTTGGTAAAGAAAAGGCCGGCATTTCTGCCGGCCTGGGGAATCTGTGTTGCAAACTTTCCGGCATTCCGCTGAAAGCATCCTGCCTCGCGTCACATTTTGCATCTGTCAGAACCAGACGCATCAATGAAGTCGCGGATGGCGCTGGAACTGTGACGAACGGCAGCGATTCGGTGATGAACTGATAAGCTATTTTTGAAAAGCGGAGTTATCTTATTTGTAAACAGTTGATCCCGTCCAAAAGAAGATGATCTGAGCTGAGATTTGTGATGGATGGGACACAGGAGGGACAAGCGGCCCGACGGTTATGGCCGCGCTTCATGGATCAGGGGTGAGTGCCACAAAAGCCGGCTTCCAGATGGGTGACGATATTTCCAGTTGCCTGTCTATGACAGCCAGCCGAGGAGGCTCTCATGATCGGAAACAGCAGTATTCTTCGTGCGAGTATTTGCTCGCTTACCATACTTGGCTGCCTCTCAATCGAACCCTCAATAGCGCAAACCAATACTCTGTTTCCTGCTCCAATAGACACACGCGACGCAAATCGCGAAGCCAATCTTGCGAATGGGCAATTGAAGGACGAGCTTAAGCTTGCCGGAAATTACATGATGGGACGCGGCGTTGCCCGCGACGTTCAGCAGGCGGCGTACTGGTATCACAAGGCGGCAGACCAGGGATTTCCTCCCGCGCAGGTACAGCTTGGCTACTTTTATCTGACCGGGCTTGGGGTTCCAAAGGACGATGCGCAGGCGGCGAAATGGTTCGAGCGCGCGGCTGCCTCGGGTTCGTATGAGGGAAAATTGAATATCGCCGTCATGTATTTCCGTGGCACCGGAATCGTGCACGATCCGCACATGGGCTATGTGCTGCTTAAAGAGCTGGCAAACAAGCAATATCCGCGCGCTGAAGACTATCTTGGAATTGCGTACATGCTTGGGCTCGGCATCGAAAAAGACGAGGTTGCAGCCGAAAAATGGTTTGAGCGTGCTGCGAGTCACCACAGCCCCGAAGGTGAATATTCGATGGGGACATTGTATTCAGTGCAGCAGGGACACGCGCATGACTTTAATAAAGCCGCAGACTACCTGCGTAGCTCCGCCGAAGCTGGCTATGTTGCGGGCATGCACTCGTATGGACTGATGCTAGTCAATCACCCTGAAGTAGGCCAGCAACCCGGCGAAGCAGTTCACTGGCTCGAGTCTGGCGCCGCAGGCGGCGCTTATCGCTCGTCGATCGTGCTTGGGGTCTTGGCGCGCGACGGAAGAAGCATTCCGAAGGATGAAGCAGCCGCGTATCAGTGGTTCATAATTGCCGTAAAGCAGGGTGGCGAAGCGGTAGAAAAGCTTCTGGCAGCTGACCTGACGCTGGCGCGCAAAACATTGAGCGAAGACCAGCAAAAGACAGCGGAACACGCTGCCACGGCATGGATGAGCGCGCATCCTCATCAGGATATTTATGTTCACGGCAGCGAGTTGAACTACGCATACTTTCCTCTGAACGAGGTGTATGCTACCGGACTAGATATCGGCGAAACCGATAAGGGAGAGAATCGAAACTGAGTAGAACGGAAGATAAGGCAAAATCGGAATGGCCGCTGTTTCTGCATCCCGCGGTGTTTCTTTCCGCATGGATCATGCTGGGGATACTTTTTGCTCTCCAAGAATATGTGGGGATGCGAACCTGGCGCTACCACATTACTTACTGGCAGATGGTAGTTCCGTGGTGCGTTCATTTCTTTCTCTGGGGCGTGATCTGGCTGGTGCTGTGGCGGACGCTGCGTTCATACATCCAAACGGCGACAGCCAAATCGATCTTACTCCGGGTCATTCCGCTCAGCATTTTCGTCAGCGTGCTGGAAGAGGTGCTCTGGTTGACCCTTCAGCCGCAAGTTCCGCTTGGAGCGGAAGCGCGAGGCTGGAGCTATGGCCACAGGCTGGCATACTACCTGGATTCGGAAATACTGAATAACCTGGTCATCTTCTGGTTCACTTTCTGCCTCTTTCGCGCGATTGCGTACTATCAGGGGCTTCGTGAGCGGCAGTTTGCCGCCGCCCGGCTGGAAACGCAGTTGACCCAGGCACAATTGCGCGCGTTGCGCATGCAGCTCAATCCTCACTTTCTCTTCAACACAATGAACAGCGTCTCAAGCCTGATGCGGACCGATATGGAAGCGGCAGACCAAGTACTCGAACAGATGAGCAGCATGCTCCGGATCGCGCTCGATCGCGGAGAGCAACAACTGATTCTTCTTACCGATGAAGTGGATTTTATACAGCTCTACCTGTCAATTCAGAAGACGCGCTTTCGTGGGACTGTGCATCACTATGTCGCCATCGAGCCAGAGGCTTTAGATGCGCTGGTGCCAACCATGATCCTGCAGCCAATAGTTGAGAACGCCTATATGCACGGCGTAGCCAGAACGATTGGTGAGGCGTTTATTGGCATCGAAGCACAAACGCACGAAGGGCAGCTCAGGATCTGTGTCCGTAATTCCGGCAAAGGTCTGGCGCAACGGAGCGCGGCGGAAGCAACCAAGGAACGGGTTGGTGTGGCAAATATAAAGTCGCGGCTGGAACTACACTACGGTAGCGCGCAATGTTTTGAACTGAAGGAGTTTGCTGACGGAGAGGTGCAGGCAATCCTCATGCTGCCCCTTCAATACTCAACAAGTCTAACGGACAACACTCTGGAGTACGCGTATGACCATCCAGACGATCATCGCTGACGATGAAGTGCTGGCGCGGCAGAAATTGCGCCATCTGCTGGAAGATGAGGCAGATGTGGAGATTGTCGGCGAAGGGGCCACGGCGCAGGAAACGATCGAGCTGGCCACCATGACTGATCCTGACCTGATTCTCCTCGACATTCAGATGCCCGGAATGGATGGGTTTGATGTGGTCTCCGCGCTTTGTTCAAAGAAAGCTGTGGCGTGTCCTCGTATTATTTTCACAACAGCATTTGATAAGTATGCGTTGCGCGCCTTTGAGATCAATGCGGTCGATTACCTGCTGAAGCCATTCACCCGTGAGCGTCTCCAGCAGGCAATGGAGCGCGTCCGCGAACAACTGGCGCTGCACAACGATGGCGTAAAACCAGCGAGGCGTACAGATGAGCCATACACAACTCGCATCGTCTTCAAATCGCGAGGCAGAATACTTTTCTTGCCCATTTCAGACATTCGCTGGGTCGGTGCAGAGGAGAATTATGTGCGCATCTGCACGGAGCGGGAAAATCATCTGCTGCGTGAGACTATGGCCAATTTTGAGAGCAGACTCGATCCGAAATCATTCATCCGGGTGCACCGCTCGGCTATTGTGAACCTGCAATACGTGAAAGAGATACGGACGGATTCGCTGGAAGGTGAATCGTACGTTCTCATGAAGGACGGCCAGAAAGTCCCTGTGAGCCGTGGATACAAGGCGCGTATTACCGGTCTGTTGGCGCGCTAGTTTCGACCTGCTCCTCTGCCGTAAAAACTATGCAAAAACTTCTCGCATCGGCCTCCTGAACAGAGCTACAATTTTGCCGGAACCAGAACATTCCTCTTCCCTTGCAGAACTCTGATTCCTTTGAAGATACTGCCCTCCTCCAGCAGTCATCTCATGCAACGGCAAAGTGACGAGCCGCACTATATTAGACAACACGCGCAGCGTTAGCGCTGGTAGAGATGTTTCAGCCAGTGATACATGGGAGTTCGGGCGGATGGAAAATCTGGAGCAATACGAAAGCCTGGCAAGCCGAATCCTGGGAGGCAACTGCGTTCTTGTCCTTGGTCCGGATGCCAGCACGATCGACGGAGTAGGCGAGAAAGTTCCCCTCTATACGGCGTTCGCGCGGAGACTTGCGGACGACGTCAGCAAGCGATTAAGCGACGAACAACGCAGCGACCTCAATGCCGATGATTTGCGACATGTGAGCCAGATATGGCAGGAGATCAACCGTAACTCGGCTATGCTGCAACAGAAGTGCCAGCGTTTCTATGAGCAATATGCCAGCGAAACGACGGAGTTCCATCGCAATATCGCGGCTCTTCCGTTCCAGGTCTGTGTTACCACTACTCCGGATGACTTTCTTTTTAACGCGATGACCCTGGAGAAGAAAACGCCTGTCAGAAGCTTCTACAACTTCAAAAGAGCACAGGAGTTCCGCAGCTCAGAATTCAGCGTCGAGCGTCCGCTTATCTACCATCTTTACGGACATCGGGAAAAACCTGAATCGCTGGTGATAACTGAGAACGACTTGATCGATTTCTTGACAAATGTCATTCGCAAGTCGCCGCCGCTACCGGAACAGATAACGGGAATCCTCAGCCGTCCGGATTCAAGCTGCCTGTTTGTCGATCTTGGATTTAAGAACTGGTATTTACGGGTGCTCATGCGGTCTCTGGGACTGATGAATCACACCGAAAAATCAGTGGCACTTGAACCTCCTGAATTCTTTGCGCAGTCAAAGCAGCACCAAGCCATGCTTTATTTCTCCGCCGGAAACACTATGGAGTTTCAGCAGGAATCCTTAAATGAGTTTGCATTGAGGTTGCGGAAAGCTTATGAGGCAATCGCCGGTCCGCGTGAAGAAACGGTGACACTGCCTGAACCGCCGGCCACAGCGCCCATGGCGTTCCTCTCCTACGCAAGCGAAGACAGAGAGATCGTGGAGCGACTGTCGCAGGCGATGAAAGCTGGCGGAGTTGCGATTTGGGTGGACAGGCAGAATCTTCGCGGCGGTGATAATTGGGAGCGGGTGATCGCTCACGTAATCGAAAAGCAAGTAAATTATTTTGTCCCTGTCCAAGCCATAGGTATGACACGACCTGAGGGCGTGTTCTACGACGAAATCAGGCTGGCATTAGCGCGTCAGAACAGGATGCGAGATGGCGTCAAGTTCGTGATTCCGGTCCATACCGAGAGCCGTTTCCGCCTTGAGCGTCTCAATGAGTTGAAATTCAATTCAATTTCTATAGCGGCCATGAGCGACGGAGTCAATGAATTAGTCCGCAGCATTCTGGAAGACTGGAACACACGTCAAGCATCCATGGGAAGTGTTGCAGCCATGAGCTCAATGAGCAATTGACAGTAAATCGGCGAGTTCTGGAAAGGCACGACGATGAGCGGCACGGATGGATACCGGTACCCGGGACCCAATGAGTTCGAAGATACTCCTGCCGATCATCTGCTGTTTTCCGGGCGCGACGATGAAGTCAATGCCATCACACAACAGATCGTCAGCTCAAGGCTCCTCGTACTATACGGCAGCTCAGGTCTGGGAAAATCGTCCCTCCTAAAAGCGGGCGTGTACCCTAAACTCCGCGACAGCAACTTCTGTCCCATTCGGGTGCGCATTACAGACAAGATGAGTGCCCTGCAACTCTTAGTTCAGTCATGTGAAGAGGCAGGACGCGAGTCTGACCTTGACTACACTCCCGGCATTGGAAATACACCGTGGGAATTTTTCAAGACGGCAATGTTCTGGCGCGGCGAGAAGCTGCTTTGCCCGGTTCTGGTTTTCGATCAGTTTGAGGAAATATTTACTACCGTCCATCAGGAGTGGAAGAAAGATTTTGCCAATGACATCGGACCACTGGCAACCGGAAATCTTCCAGATTCTGTGCGGCGCCGCCTGGAGCAGGGGGAGAAGGGACTGACTGATTTACCTCCACAGGTAAAGCTGATTTTCAGCCTGCGCGAAGAGTTCTACGGATCACTCGAAGAGTTGAGCACCGACTTCCCTGCCCTTTTTCAGGACCGCTTTCGCCTGTTACCGATGAGTAGGAGCCATGCGGAGCTCGCTATTCGTCAGCCCGCGCTGAGAGAGTCGCAAAACGGCATAAGGTTTCATACGCCGACATTCACTTATGCCGACGATACGATCCGGATGATGCTTGGTTTTCTTGCTGGCCGGCACGGCACGATTGAGCCCTTCCAGCTGCAGCTGCTATGCCAGCACGTCGAGCGGGTGATTGTGCCACAGAAGCTGCGCACCAGCACTTCATCCACGATAGCTATCACTGCGGACGATCTCGGTGGCGAACGCATAATGTCAGACTTGGTGCGTCGCTTCTATTCCGACTCGCTGACCGAGCTCCCAGTGAGGCAGCGAGGACGCGCTAGGGAGTTGTGCGATACAGGGTTGCTGTCCTCCGACGGACATCGGCTGATGCTGGAAAAAAATGAAATTCTGCACAATTACAAAATCAACGAAGACACCCTGAAACATCTTGTAGACAAGCGCATTGTTCGCGAAGAGCCACGACTGGACAGTCTTTTTTACGAGATTGGCCACGACACAATTGCCAATTCGATTCTCAAAACACGGCGGTGGAGGGTGCCGCGCAAATACCGGGTAACGGCTGCCGTTGCGGCAGCGCTTGTGATTGTCTCTACCCCCATCTTTGTTGTGATGGGATTAAGGGTGCATTTTGCGAACATAAGCCTAAAACACGAAATCGGTCAGGAAAAAACGGCGACGGAAAACGCGAAGCAGGCACAGGGCAAAGCGGAGGATGCACGCGCGAATGCTGAAAAGCTCGCCTCATATCTGATTGGCGAAGACCTGATGGACGCCATCAAGCCCATCGGGCGCATTGAAGTTCTCAACAGCGTCCAGAAGCAGATCGATGACTATTTGCGCCTGCTCAAATCGGGACAGATCGGAGAGACTTCGGACAGGGCAATCCAGATTGAAGGCTTGGCGCACATCAACCGGGGGGATCTTGACTATGTACAGGGAAGACTTACGGAGGCGGGGGATGAGTACAAGCAGGCAGAGAGCGATTTTCTGCAACTCGTGCAGCGCAATTCGAACAGTCCTGAATGGCTACACAACCTCGCTGATTCCGAAGCCAAGTTGGCTGCAGTTGCCACCGACCAGCTTCAGATTCAGAATTCCTTGGACTTGTATCGGCAAGCCTTAACCCACATCCAGAAGGCCCTAACACAAGACCATGCGGACATGGACGGCAGATTGCATGACAAACTGCTTCGAGATAAAGGGGACACGTATCAGAGCATCGGAGAGATTCTCTATGAACAACAT
>Ga0126371_10001290_pt1 | contig 21089 bp, 17 predicted proteins | sample PanSoiMetaPlot_4_FD_110145 | JGI IMG/M metagenome (GOLD analysis project Ga0126371, IMG submission 110145) | Tropical forest soil microbial communities from Panama - MetaG Plot_4 | ecosystem: Environmental > Terrestrial > Soil > Tropical forest > Bulk soil | place: Panama | collected 2016-02-17 | reverse complement strand
GGCACCGGAACGATCAGGAGAGGCGCGAGCGTGAGCAGGGTCGCGACGACGAGCACGAGGATCGTGGTCGCGCCGCAGGATGCCGAAACGGCGCGCCATATCGGCGCTCGCTTCTTCGAGTGTACCGGTTGACCCGCGTAAGGCTCGATCATGTCCCCAACCCGCGGCACCGTGGCCGATGCGCGCTGCGTGCCGGATCGCCGCACAAGCCCCGCACCAAACGCGAAGCGGTGTCAACCCGTTTGACGGATCGGCCCCTCGTGAGGCGATATGGCGAGGCGATATGGCGCGGGATCGAGAACCCGCTTCCGGAGCCTCGATGGTGAAACTGCCCAAAATCCTGTCGGCCCTGGCCGCGCTTCCCGTCGCCGTCTATGGCGCGGTCGCGCTGGTGGCCGTCGCCGCCATGGCGTGCAAGGTCGGCACCAGGTTCAGCTTCAACGTCAACGAGGGCTGGAACGCCTATTGGGCCGCCGCAGCGTGGTCCGGGGCGGACCTCTATCCGCCGCTGACCGGCCTCAAGCTCGACAATTACTTGCCGCTCTGGTTCTACCTCACGGGCGCGCTCGGCGCCGTGGTCGGCGACAACGTCCGCGCCGGCCGCGCCATCGCAGCCGCCGCCCTGCTGCTCGACGCCGCCGTCATCGCGCTCATCGCGCGCGAGATCGTGGGCCGGCAAAAGGGCTCTTACCTGGGCTCGAACCTGGGCTGGTGGTTCGCCGGCGTCGCGTTCCTGGCGCTGTTCGGCATCTTTCACCAGGACTACGCGGCGGCCGACGATCCGCAGATCCTGGCGAGCCTGTTCATGCTGGTCGCGTTCTGGCGCGTGGTGCGCACGGCCGACAGCGCGCCGTCGCCGACCTTCTGGGCCGGCGTGGTCGTTCTCATGCTTGCCGCCGGGCTGATCAAGCACAACATCGTCGCGGCGCCGCTGAGCATCGCGCTGTTTCTGCTGCTGTCGGGGCGCTCCTGCTCTCTGTTCTGGTTCATCGGCCTCTCCGCCGTCGCCGTCGCCATCGCGGGCGTGGGCCTCTATGCCGCCTACGGCAAGAGCATGTTCGCGCTGCTCCTGGTGGCGCGGCCCTACAATGCCGGCGTCGCCTGGTCGCAGAGCATGACGCAGTTCGCCCAATACGGCCTGCTGCTCGCGGTCATTCCGTTTCTGGCCTTTCGGACAGACGCGAAGACGCGGCTGGTCCTGATCTATGCGGTGGTTTCGCTCGCCCTCGGCGTCGCGATGTCGGGTGTCGACGGCGTCGACGTCAACGTCTTCTTCGACCTGCTGTTCTGCATCGCCATCGGGCTCGGCGTGATGGGCGCTCGCCTGGCGCAGTATGTGCATGAGGCCGACACGCCGCGCGGCCTGCGCTGGGCCGCCGTGGCGGCCTGGCTGGCGATTGCCCTGGTCTCGCCGCTGCTGGCGATCGGCTCCGCGCGCGAAGGGATCACGGATGCGTTCGCGGCGGTCACGGACGACGCCTATGCGGCGGATCTGCGATACATCCGCTCGATGCCTCCGGGCCCGGTCATCTGCCGCGATCCGACGCTGTGCTACTTCGCGGGCGCGCCGTTCAACCTCGACCTCAACAACATCCGCAGCATCGCGTTTGCGGTTCCGCCGCTGGAGGATGCGGTCGTGGCGCGGATCGAGCGCTGCGAATTCCCCCTGATCGAGCTCAACGACGACTGGACGGACCCGGTGAATGGTCCGCTGACCGATCGCATCCGCGCCGCGATCAAGGCGCACTACGAGCAGGTGCGGGAATCGAAATACGGCCTTTACTGGCGTCCACGCTGCAAGTGAAGCCGGCGGATCCGCCGTACGCTCAGCTCGGCTTTAGCACCTTGTAGAGCTGGAAGCGCGAGCCGTCGTGCACCATCTTGAGGTGATCGGGCGCCGGATTCTCCGAATCCTCGTCGGTGAACAGCACGTAGACGTAGTCGAAGCGGTTCTCCCAGCCGTGCCAGAAGACCTTGCTGTCGTCCTCGTGCTTGGCGGCCGACAGCACGATCTGGTCGATGGTGGGCGGAACGCCGTCCTCGGTATCGACCTGGCTGCGATAGGCGGGGCGCACGTGCATCACCTGCTTGCCCTCGACCGTGAACGCGGTGGTCACCAGCGCGGAGCGGTCGATCATCGCAATGCAGGGCGCGTGCACGAGCCCGAGGTCGCTGACGCCCGCGACATAGTCGCTCGCATAGACGACGAGCACGGTCGAGCCGCGCTTGATGCGCTTGACCGAGTCGCGAAATTCCTGCGTCGCGCCCGACATGTCGGCCCAGTGCGAGTCGACCTCAACGACGCGCACGACCACGAGCACGAACAGGAGCGCCAGGAACCCGCGCCGCACCAGGCGGTGGCCCATGTCGACGTTGAGGCAGGCGATGAGGAGGAAGGCGAGCGCGATCGGCAGCCGCTGGTCGGCCATGTAGGTCGCGAACATCATGCGCGGCAGCGCCATGTAGACCGCGCCGCCGACGAGCAGCAGCGCGAATCCCACGAGGTGGAAGCGCAGCAGCCGGTTGCGGATCGCCCACGCGATGCCGACCGCGAAGGCGCCGATCAGCATGAACGCGACGGTGTCGGAATAGACCTCGACGATGTACTTGAGGCCGTCGATCTTGCCGAGCGGCTCCCACACGTTCTGCCCGGACAGGCTCCAGGTCGGGCTCATCAGCAGCATCGGCAGCGCCGGCAGGAACGGCAGCCCGGTGGCGCAGAAGTCGACGAGGCGCGGCGCCAGCGGCTGCGCACGGCGGCTCCACAGCCGCCCGCTCTCGATCGCCAGCAGCGCGACGCCGTAGACGCCGAGCGCGAACAGGTGACAGAAGAACAGCACGATGACGAAGGCCGCCGAGACCGCCATGCGCCACGGCCAGCGCCGCTCCCGCAGCACGATCCACGCGGCGGTCGCCCACAGCGCGATGCCGATGCCGAACAGATAGTTCATGACGCCGGTCAGGAAGGCGTAGTTGTAGAGCAGCGGCGCGGCGATCAGCGGCAGCAACGACCAGCGGCGGAAGAGGGCGCGGTTGACCGCGAGCGTGCCGGAGAGGATCAGCGCGAAGGTGACGACCGTGAACACCTGGCCGGCCTTGTAGATGCCGATCATGTGCGCAAGCCGCGGGACCAGGAGATCCATCATCAGGTTGGGAACGATCTGCCAGTCGATCTCGTAGAAGCGCGCGAGGTCGCCATCGGAGCCGACCGAGGCCATGACGTGCATGCGGGCGAGGTGGTTGACGTAGTCCTCGATGGGCGGCAGCGGCTGGGTCAGGATCGGGATCGAGACGAGCATCAGGAGCGCGCCGCACAGCACGGCGACCTGGGTGGCCGAGAAGCTCGCGGCGCGGCGCAGGCCCTGCGGTGGGGCGACATCGATCGCCGCCAACGCCGAGGAGGCGAGCGCGACGAACGACCTGCGCAGAGTGCCGACCGGCCGCGCCTGATCGAAAGCGCTGTGAATTGTCACGACGAAAGCCCCCTGGACAGCACCAACAGCCCAACTCGATTTTCACTACGGGGTTCCGCTGTCCTTTTCAAATAGTTTTGCCGCCTTTACCGTTGAAATACTTGAGCTTAACAAACATTCATCGGCAGCGTTGCGTATTCGCCACGGCATAAACGGTTGTTCAGGGCAAGCTGAACGACCATTCATTTCCCGATCCGTCGCGTGCGGTTCCGTGTATTTGACCAACCCGGACGGCGCGGGCTACGACAGCCGACAACGAGTTCAAGCCGCATGTCCCACAACACCTTCGGCCATCTCTTTCGCGTCACCACCTTCGGCGAGAGCCATGGGGCTGCGATCGGCTGCGTGGTCGATGGAACGCCGCCGCGCATCCCGTTGAGCGAGGCCGACATTCAGCCCTATCTCGACAAGCGCCGGCCCGGCCAGTCGCGCTTCACGACGCAACGGCAGGAGCCCGACAGCGTGAAGATCCTGTCCGGCGTCTTCATCGACGAGACGTCGGGCGCGCAGGTGACGACCGGCACGCCGATCGCGCTGGTGATCGAGAACGTCGACCAGCGCTCGAAGGATTATTCCGACATCAAGGACAAGTACCGGCCCGGCCACGCCGACTACACCTATGATGTGAAGTACGGCTTGCGCGACTATCGCGGCGGCGGGCGCCAGTCGGCGCGCGAGACCGCGACGCGGGTTGCGGCGGGCGCGATCGCGCGCAAGATCGTGCCGGGCCTCGCCGTGCGCGGCGCACTGGTGCAGATGGGGCCGCACGCGATCGACCGCCGCCGCTGGGACTGGGACGCGGTCGACAAGAATCCGTTCTTCTGCCCGGACTCCGAGCAGGCGAAATTCTATGCCGACTACCTCGACGGCGTGCGCAAGGCAGGCTCCTCGGTCGGGGCCGTCATCGAGGTCGTGGCCGAGGGCGTGCCGACCGGCCTCGGCGCGCCGGTCTACGGCAAGCTCGACGGCGATCTCGCGAGCGCGCTCATGAGCATCAACGCCGTGAAGGGTGTCGAGATCGGTGCGGGCTTTGCGGCCGCGGCGCTGACCGGCGAGGAGAACGCCGACGAGATGCGCATGGGCAATGACGGGCGGCCGCGCTTTCTCTCCAATCAGGCGGGCGGAATCCTCGGCGGCATCTCGACCGGCCAGCCGGTGGTCGCGCGCTTCGCCGTCAAGCCGACGTCGTCGATCCTCACGCCGCGCCTGACTGTCGATCGCCACGGCAACGAGACCGAGATCTCCACCAAGGGCCGGCACGACCCGTGCGTCGGCATCCGCGCGGTGCCGATCGGCGAGGCGATGGTCGCCTGCGTGATCGCCGACCACTTTCTGCGCCATCGCGCGCAGGTGGGCGAGGGCGTGAGCTGGCCATTCAAGAAAGCGTAGAAGTCGCTCATCCGGGCTACCAGACGCCCGGCACCAGCCTCCAGCGCACGCGCCGCGCATACTCGTCGTAGCCGGCGAGGTTCTCGCGCAGGACGCGTTCCTCGAGCGGAATGCGCAGCGCGAGCAGGAGATACCACGCAGGCGCGAGCGCGAGGCCCCAAGCCGAGCCGAGCAGCATCGGTATGCCGAAGAACAGAACGCCGGCGCCCGCATACATCGGATGGCGCACGATTGCGTACGGCCCGGTGTCGACGACCCGTTGTCCGCGCTCCTTCTGGATCTTCACGACCGGTGCCGCGAAGCTGTTCTCGCGGAAGGTGCGGTAGAACGCATACATCCCGACGAGGATGAGGAGGGCGCCGGCGACCTGCACCGGCACCGGCAAGTGCGACAGGCGAAAGCGCCTTGCATCGAGCGCCTGCAACACAAGCCACGTCGGCCAGCCGACCACGATCGCGAGCATCACGAGCTTGTCGGCAGCGGCCTGGTTGCGCTGGAACGGCGACGACATGCGCTCCGCCATGAGGCCGGGATCGTGCCGCGCGAGCCACACGCCGACCGCGATCCCGGTGGCGGTCATCTCGATGACGAAGATCCACGCCTGCGGCCAGCGCCACGTGCCGGCAGCGACCAAGAGCAAGACCGCCGTGATGGCGTACATCGCGAGCGTCTGGATGATGAGCTTGGCGATCATGTGCAGCGAGAGACCTTTTCGTCATGGCCGGGCATAGCCGTCCGAAGAACGGCGTCGCTTCGCTCGCCTTTGGTCCCGCGCATCCGCGTCTTTCTTGCGTGGCCGACACATAAAGACGTGGATGGCCGGGACGAGCCCGGCCATGACGAGAAACTACCCCAGCTCTGCAGCGCGCGCGAGGCTGGCGATCATCGAGATGCGCATCAGGTAGTCGCGCGTTCGCTTCGGGTCGGTCGCGATGGCGCGCATCTCGGCACGGAAGCGCGCCTGCTCGGCCGGGTCGGCGGTCTCCAGGTTGCGCTTGTTCTGGATCGTGTGCTTCTGCACGTATTCGAGAGTGATGAGCCGGCGCTGGCGATCGTAGCGGTCGAGCTCGGCCTCGGGCGCTTCGCCGCGCCAGACGCGGGCGAGCCGGCCGCTCAGGTTGATGGCGTCGTGGATGCCGCCGTTCATGCCCATGCCGCCGAGCGGGTTGTTGATGTGTGCGGCGTCGCCGGCGAGCAGGACGCGGCCGGCGCGGAAGGTCTTCGCCACCCGCTGGTGCACGCGGTAGAGCGTGACGTGGGCGATGTCCTCGTCGCGTGCGGCCGGCTGCACGGTCGCGAGCGTCTCGCGCGCGAACGCGCGGCTCGTCGCGGTCTCGTCGGAGACTTTCGGCGCGATCGGAAACATCATGCGCCACAGGCCGGGAATCTGCAGATAGAAGTGCCACTGCGCCGGATCGGCAACGTAGCTCACGGCGTCGAGGCCGGGAACGAGTGAATAGAAGTCGAAGGTCGTGCCGATGACGAGGAAGCGCTCGGGCCAGGTGAAGCCCTCGAACTCGATGTCGAAGGCCTTGCGCACTTCGGAGCGCGCACCGTCGGCGCCGATCAGGAAGCGGGCGCGCCGCTCCTGCGTGGTGCCGTTCGCCGCCGCGAGCGTGACGGTGATGCCGTCGGCATCCTGGCGCGCGCCGCTGACGCGCCTGTCGTACTCGATGCGGTAGCCCGGATCGGAGCGCAGCTTGCCGTCGATGATGCGCGTGAGATTGTGCTGCTCGCTCTGCAGCCGGTAGGGATGGCGCGTCGCGTCCGCGATGGCGGCGAAGTCGAAGGCCGCGATCACCCCGTCGTGGCGCGTGCGGTACTGCACGCGCGGCGCAATCAGCCCGGTCGCGACCAGCGCCTCGGCGAGCCCGAGATCGTCGAGCATGTCGAGGGTCGAGGGATGAAAGGTCGAGGCGCGCGACTCGCGGCTGAGCGCCGGCGCTGCCTCGAACACCGTGACGGGAACGCCCGCGCGCACCAGCGCCGCGGCGGCGGAGAGCCCGACCGGCCCGGCGCCGGCGATGAAGACACGATCTTCGCGGATCATGGGGCTTTCTTTAAGGCCGGAGACGGCGGCGTCAACAATGGCTATTGTGATCGCGCCTATGGGAGGAATTGATGAGAGGCACCTGTGCTGGACTTGCCGCATTGGGACTGATGCTCACTGCCGCGCCGGCACCCGCGCAGACGAGCTATCCGACCCAGACTGTGCACATCCTGGTCGGGTTCACGGCCGGGACCGCGCCGGACATCGTGGCGCGTGTGCTGGCCGAAAGGTTCGCGGCAAGCTGGGGCCAGCCGGTCGTGGTCGAAAACGTCACCGGCGTGAACGGCAACCTCGCGTGCGGCAGGGTCGGGCGTTCGCCGCCCGACGGCTATGTGCTCGTGATGTGCAGCAATGGCTCGCTGACCGTCGGGCCGAGCCTCTACGTCAAGCTTGGCTTCGACCCCGCAAAGGACTTCGCCCCGATCCGGCGGGTGTTCGTCGCCTCCAACATCCTGGTGGTCCCTCCCGACGTGCCGGTGAAGTCGATTCCCGAGTTGGTCGCGCTCGCCAAGGCCAAGCCGGGCCAGCTCACCTACGCACATACGGGCATCGGCAGCTCGCAGCACATTGCAGCCGAGTTGTTCAAATACATGACGCAAACCGACATCCGCGGGGTTGCGTATCGCGGCACCACCGCGGTGTTGCCCGACCTGCTGGCCGGGCGCCTCACCATGTCGTTCTCGAACATTTCCAACGTCCTGCCGCTGGTGCGCGAGGGCAAGCTGCGGGGCTTCGCGGTGAGCTCGCGCAAGCGTTCGGGCGCGGCGCCGGAGCTGCCGACCATGATCGAGATGGGATATCCAGACTTCGAGGCGGTGCCGTGGTTCGGGTTGCTGGCCCCGGCTGGCACCCCCGCGGCGATCATCGACAAAATCCAAGCCGAGACCACACGGGTGCTGACGATACCCGCGGTGCACGATCACCTCGCCAAACTCGGCATCGACGTGATCGGCAGCACGCCGGCTGAATTTTCCACCGCGATCACGACCGAGACCGCGCAGATGGCGAAGCTCATCAAGGCGGCAGGCATCCAGCGGATCCAATAGGGGCATCTTTCTTCCCGCCCCCGCCTGCGGGGGAGGGATACGCGCACGCAAATCGACCGACGTATGAGCGAGTGGCTTCCCCCTCTCCCCGCTCTCCCCCGCAATCGGGGGAGAGGGCCTGGCATGCGTTCGTGGTTTGCACAGGAGAGCTACGCGACTTGCGCAGCTTCGTCATGCGCTGGCCCCTGGTCATTTCTGCGCCGCGCCGATACATAACCCCCGCGGCGCACCTCTTGCGCCGCGGAAACCAACGCAATGCCCTCGGACGCCCACCAGCTTGTCGAAACGGTCGTCGCCGCCTTTGCGCGCGGCGAGATCGTCGTCGTCACCGACGACGACGACCGCGAGAACGAAGGCGACCTGTTCGTCGCCGCGTCGATGTGCACGCCCGAGAAGATGGCGTTCATCATCCGCCACACCTCGGGCATCGTGTGCGCGCCGCTCGCCGCCGAGGAGGCGAAGCGGCTGCATCTCGATCCCATGGTGGCGCTCAACGACGCGCCGCTCGGCACCGCGTTCACGGTCTCGGTCGACGTGCGGCACGGGCTGACCACCGGCATCTCGGCCGAGGAGCGCACCAACACGGTGCGCGCGCTCGCCAACGGCAACAGCGGCGCCGCCGATTTCGTGCGGCCCGGCCACGTGTTTCCGCTGGTCGCCCGCGAGGGCGGGGTGCTGATGCGCTCGGGCCACACGGAAGGCTGCATCGATCTCTGCCGGCTCGCCGGGCTGCCGTCGGTCGGCGTGCTCTCCGAGCTCATGAACGACGACGGCACCGTGATGCGCGGGCCGGCGGTGGCGGCGTTCGCGGAGCGCCACGGCCTCAAGCGCATCTCGATCGCCGACCTCATCGCGTACCGGCAGGTCAGGGAAAAACTGGTCGACCGCATCGGCGAGTTCACGGTCAACACCGAAATCGGCCCGCTCAAGGGCTACGCCTACCAGACGCACTTCGACCAGGTGCATCACATGGCGGTGGTGTACGGCCGCATCGGCGACGGCAAAAACATCCCGACCCGCCTGCATCGCGCCAACTTGATCCGCGACGTGTTCGGCGGCGCCAGCTCGGTGCCGAAGGTGCTGAAGCATTTCAAGCGTGAGGGGCAGGGCGTCTTCGTCTTCCTGCGCGACGGCTCGGTCGGCGTGCCGGTCTCGGCGATCCCGAAGAACGGCGACAAGGCGGACGCCGGCTCGGAGGCCGAGCGACAGCGCCAGTGGCGCGAGATCGGTCTCGGCGCGCAAATTCTCAAGGACCTCGGCATCTCGTCGATCCGCCTGCTCACTTCGGCGAAGCACCGCTATGTCGGCCTTGCCGGCTTCGGCATCGAGATCGTCGCGACCGAGTCGGTCGCGGAGTAACGCGCCCCGAGTCGTTGAAGCTGTTATCCTGCGGCGTTCCCGCCGGGGGTCGCGTGTGGCATCGACAATCGATTCGGCGCTGATGAGGCTGGTGCGCGCGATTGTCGCCGGCGACACGCCGGCCGCGAGGAAGCTGCTTGCCGCATCGCCCGGGCTCGCGCGCGCACCATTCTCGGTCGGAGCGACGCGCAAGGGCGGGAACGCGCGCTTCATCGACGAGATCAAGCGCTATGTCTATGCGGGCGACACGGCACTGCACATCGCGGCGGCGGCGTATCGCACGTCCATCGTGCGCACGCTGATCGCCACGGGCGCCGACGTACGCGCACGCAATCGGCGCGGCGCCGAACCCCTGCATGCGGCCGCAGTCGGAATTCCCGGCTGCGACTACTGGGATCCGCGCGCGCAAGCAGCGACGATCGCGTGCCTGATCAAGGCCGGCGCCGATCCGAACGCGGCAGACGTGAGCGATGTGACGCCTCTGCATCGTGCGGTGCGCACACGTTGCGCCGCGGCCGTGCAGGCGTTGCTCGACGGCGGCGCCGATATCCGCCGCAAGAACAACAGCGGCTCGACGCCGATGCGGCTCGCGATGGTCACCAGCGGTCGCGGCGGCGCCGGCTCGCCTGCCGCCAAGGCGCAGCAGCGCGAGATTGAGCAGTTGCTCGCGCGGTGCAGCGAGTGACCGCGATGCGCCCTTCGCTGCCCCCTTGACCTGTGCGACGATAATGCGGTTGGTCGCGCCTGTCGTCGAACTAGGCTGGACCGCGCGCGATCTCGCGTGACTGGTCGGGAGGATGACTCCGCATGAGGCGTTCAGCAGACCGGCTCGCCCGGGTCTTCGCGTCGATCTTCGCTTTTCTGGCCTGCTTTGGCCTCGCGGGGGCGGTTGCCGCCGAGCCCTGGCCGGCGCGCGTCGTCAAGCTGGTGGTGCCGCAGGCGCCGGGCGGGGCGACCGACGTCTTTGCCCGCAAGCTTGGGCAGATGCTGAGCGAGCGCTGGGGACAGCCGGTGGTGGTCGAGAACCGTGCCGGTGTGGCTGGCGTGCTCGGCACCGAGTTCGTCGCCAAGGCGACACCGGACGGCTACACGCTGCTCGTCACCTATGCGGGCTCGCAGGCCGTCAACCCGAGCCTCTATCCCAAGCTTCCTTTCGACTCGGTGAAGGATTTTGCGCCGATCGCGACCATCGCGAGCACGCCCTTCTTCCTCATCGCCAATCCGAAGCTGCCGGCCAAGAGCCTGCCGGAACTCGTCGCGCTGGCGCGGCAGAAGCCGGGCGGCCTGACGTTCGCGTCGTCCGGCATCGGCTCGGTCAATCACCTGATTGGCGAGATGCTCAAGGCCGACGCCAGGATCGAGATCGTGCACGTTCCCTATCGCGGGGTCGCCGCCGCGATCACGGACGTGATCGCGGGCCACGTGGACACGGCGTTCAGCACCGTGCCGTCGGTGCTGCAGTTCATTCGCAACGGGCAGGTGCGCGCGCTCGCGGTGAGCAGCGCGAAGCGCGTCGATGCGGCGCCCGACGTGCCGACCATCGCGGAATCCGGGTTCCCGGGCTTCGACGTCAATCCGTGGTGGGGGATCCTGGCGCCGGCGAAGACCGACCAGGCGATCGTGCGCAAGATCAATGCCGACATCTCCGAGATCCTGCGTAGCAAGCCCATGATCGACTTTCTCGCGAGCCAGGGCGCCGCGCCGCTCATCAAGAGCCCTGAGGAATTCCTCGCCACACTCAAGGGCGACGTCGAGACCTGGGCCAAGGTGATCAAGGCCGCGAACGTCAAGCTCGAGTGAGCCGCCTGGGCCTCGACGGATGGAAAAACCGCCCAAGCAACGCAACATCGCGTATCGGCGCGTACGCCGGCCCGATCCGGGTCTTGTCGCGCGCGCCGCCCGCATCCCGGTCTCCGACCTCTACGAGGTGCTGCCCGCGGCCGTGCGCGACGCCGCGATGATGAGCCCGCGCATGCGTCCGCTGGTGCTGGGCTTGCACATCGCCGGGCCGACCGTGACGGCGCGCTGCGCGCCGGCCGACAACCTGATGATGCACAAGGCGCTGCAGATCGCGGCGGCGGGCGACGTGCTGGTCGTGGACGGCGGCGAGCCGTCGGGCGCGCAATGGGGCACGCTCGCGGCGCTCTACGCCGAGCGCAAGCGCCTCGCCGGCGTTGTGGTCGAGGGCGCCATCCGCGATGTCGACGAGCTTGCGGCGCGCCGTTATCCGGTGTGGTCGACGGCGATCTCGCCGGCGCATCCTGACAAGTGCGGCGCCGGCGCCGTCAACGTGCCGATCCACTGCGGCGGCGTGCTGGTGCGTCCGGGCGACGTGATCTGCGCCGATGGCGACGGCGTCCTGGTGCTGCCGCAGGCGGAACTTGCGGCCGCAGTCGCGAAGGGCGAGGCGCGCATGGCGCATGAGGACGCGGCCGCCGCCGCGATCGCGGCCGGGAACAGCCTGTTCGACCTGCACGACCTCGGCCGCGCCTTCGCGGCGAGCGGCGTGCCCGAACACGATACGCATTGGGACGACGAGACGGAGTGAATCTTGCGCTCCGGCGCGGACCCGGCCCGCGATGGCAAGGGGCCAGCCCGACGCCCGCCGCGTCGAGGCGTCACGTCGTGATCGCGACGGACGCGTTGCAGCAAGCCGCGATTGGCCTTACTCTGGAACGCACCGGCCAATCGATGAACCCAGGGGGGACCAAATGCACCGACTGACCGCTGCGATTTTTTGTGCCGCCGTTTTCCTGAGCTTGCCAGCCGCTGCCCAGGAGCACCCGTACATAACGACGGACTGGGCGGACCTCGACGTGGGCCAAAGCGCTTGCCTTGATCGTGCGGAGCGCGCAATCGCGAAGAACGGCTTCAGGTCGCCGGGCACGACCAAGAACTCGCGCCACGGAATTCGCGGGTCGTACACGGTCGCGGTTCGTTGCGCCGCGGACAAAGGCTTCGTCTTTTTCATCGTGGCCGGACCGTCCGGCGAGCAGACCGAGAAGTACGAAGTCTCCATAAAGAACGATTTCTAGCGCATATCCCGGCGAAAGCCTGCTCAGGCTGCACCGTCCGGCGCACGCGCGGCGCGGTCGAGGAAATCATTGAGCGCCGCGACGCAAGCTTCGTCGCGGTAGACGCGGTCCTTGTTGGCAGCCATGCGTGCCTTGATCTCGGCGTACCAGTCCGGATCGCGCGCGAGCCGCACGGCGACCGCCACATAGCTCTCGGCGCTCTCGGCGATCGTCTCGGTCACGCCCATCATGGTCAGGATCGCGGCGGTGTGACGGCCGCGCATGAAAGGTCCCGGCAGCGTCACGTTGGGCAGGTCGTGCGGCAGCGCTTCCAACGTCGTGTTGCACCCCGACCAGCCGATGCTGTCGAGGATGATGTGGCAGCGGCCGATGGCGGCGAAGAAGTCGGCGAACGTGAGCCGCGGCAGCAGCGTGCAGTAGTGGCTCGCCTTGAGACCGTGCGCCGCGAAGGCCCGCTCGAGCCGCTCGAAGAAGAGATCCGTGATGCGTTCGGCGCCGTGATAGCGGATGAACACGAACTGGCAGTCGCCGACCTGCTTGGCGATGCGGGGCAAGACGTCGTCATACTGGGGCAGGTACTTGAACAGGGATTGCCCGCACCAGAAGCGGGTCGCGTTCACGCGCAGCCCGATCTGCCGGTCGAATTCCTCGCGGTCGGCCGGGGCGTGGGGAACCGGCTGCGGCTCGTAGTAGAGCGAGAGGTTGGGCAGCCGCACGAGGCGTTCGACGTAGTGGTCCTGCCCCCGTGACGGCTCCATCAGGCCGCTGCTGAGGAAGTAGTCGACGGTGGTCATTCCGGAGGTGTCGGGATGGCCCATGCCGGCGCACTGGACACGCGCCAGCCGCTGCGCCGCGATGGGAGTCACATGAAGGTCCATGCCGATTTCCGGAAAGATCAGCACGTGGGGCGCGTCGGCGAGGATGGCCTGGCGCCACGCCTCGACGCTCCGCGGGCCGCACACGAAGCGCTCGCACAGCGCTTCGGCTTTTCGCGTCTCCTCGTCCGCCGGCGCGCCGGTGTCGTAGCCGAACACGCGAAAACGGCTGCGATCGAGCCGGCTGAGCCAGCCCTTGGTCAGAATCCTCCACACCGTGTGATTGCGGAAGAAGCCGCTGACGATGCCGATCCGGACGGGCTCGCCGGGGGCAGGCGGCGGCGCCAGCGGCGCCGGTGGAAATCGCGCGGCCATGATCTCGCAGATCATGGCGCCGTAGGCCGCCTGCAGCTCGCGGTTGTCGCGTTCCTGATAGGCGAGATAGAACGGCTGACGCACCCCGACCGCATCGGCGAATGCGGCGGGCGCCGGCGCGACCTCGCGGCGCAAGGTCTCGAGGCGCTGCGCATAGTCGTCGCGCCGCCGCGCGATCTCGGCCTCGTTCATGTAGATCGTGGGCAGCGCCGAAATGCAGCGGCCGAGCTTCGTCCTGATGTGGTTCGGGTCGAGCGCGAGCGCCTCGGCGTAGGCGCCGGCCGCCTCGTGCGCCAGGTTGAGCTCGTCGAGAACAAGACCGCGATAGTAGAAGGCGTCGGCGTCGCGCGGATCGATGGCCAACGACCGCTCGATGGTCGCGAGCGCGTCGGCATGGCGCGCGAGGCGGATCAGCGTGTTGCGGCGCGCCGCGAGCGCATCGAGATTGTTCGGGGCGACGCCGAGCAGGCGGTCGTAGAGCTCGAGCGCCGCATCGGACCGGCCGGCATCATAGAGCAGGTTGGCGTGGTTGAGCAGCGCATTGGCGTGTTCCGGGTTCACGGCGAGCGCGCGCTCGTAGCTCGCGATCGCCTCGTCGGCGCGATCGAGGGCGCGCAAGGCCGCGCCGCGGTTGCTCAGCGCGTCGACGTCGTCCGGGCGGACCGCGAGGATCTGGTCGTAGCTCGCCAGCGCTTCTGCCGCCCGATCGAGCTTGATGAGAACGTTACCGCGATTTCTGAGCGTGTCGGCATGATTGGGCGCGGCGGCGAGAACCCGATCGAAATCGGCGAGCGCCTCCTGGTAGCGCTCGCGCCGCGCCAGCAGGGTGCCGCGGTCGTAGCGGGCGGCCGCAAGATCGGGGCGGCGTTTGAGCACGTCGTCGTATTGCGCGATCGCCTCGTCGATGCGGTCGAGCCGCGCCAGGATCACGGCGCGATTGCAGGCCATGCCCACGTTGTCGCCCCATGACTGCCCGAGGATGCGGTCGCAGACGTCAAGCGCCTCGGCGGGACGGCCGAGCGCGAGCAGCGAACCGGCGAGCAGCTCGAGTGCGGGAGCGGAATTCGGCTCGAGCTCGAGTGCACGCGACACCAGTCGATGCGATTCCGCGGCGTTGCCCTGCTGATAGTGGGCGAGCGCCGCGAGATAATGCGGCTCCGAGCGCTGCGGCTCGCTGGACATGACCGCGCCATAGATCGACATCGCCTCGGACAGTCGGCCTTGCCGATGCAGCACCTTGGCCTGCTCGATGAGCCGCGTCGCGTCCGGGCGCACATTCATCGCCTGACCCTCACTACTGACGTTACGATAAAGCCGAGAGGCTCGACGCCGTAATCGGCGCATGTCCCTCGGCTCGAACGAATTCCCGTCCCTGCGCGGAGTATAGGATTTCTATCCCGCTGCCGGAAGCATTGTGCGTTGGCGCGGGGCCGGATCGCCTCCGGCCATGAACAAAGTTTAATACGGCGAAGATAACCCAAGCGGGCTCCGGCGACGACCAACATTCAGACGAACGAATGTGGAGATCGCCATGTCAGGCACACGAGCAATCCGGGCGGCGGCCGCGACCGCGCTCGTCATGGTTCTGTCGCTCGGCGTCGCCCACGCGGACACATACCGGTTCAGCGATGTGCGGCGCCCGGGCGGCATCGAGCGCAGCAAGGCGGCCTTTCGGGCCGACGAGCGTCACTGCGGCGCCGACGCCAACGACCATTTCGGCAATGTCGCAGCCTTCAAAAAATGCATGCGCGCGCATGGCTGGGTGGCGGATGGCTACATCCCGAATCCGCCGGCGTCGCGGGCGAATTCGCACCTCCAGCCCGGCGATGACTACATCTCGACGGATACCGGCATGAGTTGCAAAAGCGTCGGCGGCATCGGGATCTGTGGCCCGCCGCGCGGAACCGTGCACTATCGCAACGACGAAGGGCTCAACTGCACACGCACCGGGCTCATGTCGGTCTGCACGAACTTCTAGCCCGAATGCTGCGCTCGGCCGATCCTACCAAGACGGTGCCCGGCCATGACCGAAGTGTGACATAAAGCACTGCGGACTCGTGCGACGCCATGCACATATGCGCCAGCCGCCTGCTCCGATACACTGGCACCGGGTAAAATCGGCGCAGGCCACGTGGGGGCATCGTGGAAGCGACCAAACATCCAGACCTGGTTGATCTGCTTCGCGGCGTGACCGAGGCCGCCGAGGCGGCCGGCGGTCGCTTGGCGGGCGAGTTCGCGCGCCCGCAGGGCCCGCGCGGCCACGGATCGCACGCCGATATCGACGACGAGATCGAGGCGGAGCTGCGCGAGCGCCTGCTCGGGCTCCTGCCGGCGCGCTGGCGCGGTGAGGAGACCGGGGTCCTGGCCGCCGGCGGGCCGTACTGCTGGCTGGTCGATCCGCACGACGGCACGAGCGCGTACCTCGCGGGCCAGCCGGGCTCGGCGGTCTCGATCGCGCTCCTGCGCGACGGCGCGCCGGTGCTCGGCGTCGTGCATGCGCCGCTCTCGCCCGATCGTGGCGCCGACACGATCGCGTGGGCCGAAGGCCTCGATCGTTTGCTGCGCAACGGCGTGCCGGTCGCATCGGCGCCGACGGAGCGGGATTTATCGGCTGGCGACATCGTCTTCGTGAGCCAGGCCGCGGCCGAATGGCCGATCGGCAATGCGCGCGTCGTGGCGCCGGCGCGGTTCGTGGCGCTGCCGTCGATCGCCTATCGGCTGGCGCGGGCGGCGGCCGGCGACGGCGTCGCGGCGGTCTCGCTCAACGGCCCGTGCGGCTGGGACTATGCGGCGGGTCACGCGCTGATCCGCGGCGCCGGCGGCGTGCTGGTCGACGAGACCGGCGCCGAAGTCATCTACACAATGGACGGCGCGAGCCGTGCGGGTTCGTGCTTCGGCGGCGCGCCGCGGGCCGCGCGCGCGCTCGCGGCGCGCGACTGGGGCAGGGTGCAGGACGGTCGGCCGCTGGCGGCGCGTCTCACCCTCGCATGGCCGCGCGCCGCGGCGGGCGAGGCGCTCGACCGGGCGGTGGGCTGCCTCATGGGCCACATCGCCGGGGATTCGCTCGGATCTTTGGTCGAGTTCGAGACGCCCGTGCAGATCGCCGGCCGCTATCCGGACAGCGTGCGCGATCTCGCCGACGGCGGCACCTGGGACACCATCGCGGGACAGCCGACCGACGACAGCGAGCTTGCGCTCGCGCTGGCGCGCGCGCTCGTCGGCCGCAGCGAGTGGCCGGCCGAGGCGGTGGCCGCCGCCTATGGCGACTGGTACGCGTCGCGCCCGTTCGACATCGGCGGCACCACGGGCCAGGCCTTCTCGGCTGCGGCCGCGGCCCGGTCCGCCAAGGCGATGGAGGCGCGGCGGGTTGCCGACCGGACCAGCCAGTCGAACGGCGCCCTCATGCGCTGCTCGCCGATCGGCATCTGGGCCCGCACTCCCGACGAGGCCGCGGCGGCCGCGCGCGAGGACGCCTTGCTGAGCCACCCGCATCCGCTCTGCCAGGCGGCGTCGGCGGCGCTGGTCGCCGCGATCTCGATCGGCATTCGCGGCGGCGAGCGCGCCAAGATGTTCGCGGCCGCCGAGGCCGCGGTCGCCGCGCCCGAGGCGGAGCCGCTGCGCGAGGCCCTTGCCCGCGCGCGAAGCGGCGAGGGGCCCCTCGATTTCGTCCATCAGCAGGGCTCCGTCATGATCGCGTTCCAGAACGCGTTCCGCCATCTCGCGGCGGGCACGCCGCTGGAGAGCGCCCTGATCGAGACCGTGGGCCAGGGCGGCGACACCGACACCAATGCGGCGATCTGCGGCGCGCTCCTCGGCGCCACGCAGGGCCGCGGCGCGATTCCGCCGCGCTGGAGCACCCCGATCCTCGCCTGCCGCACGCTCGCGGAGTGCGGCGCCCGCCATCCGCGCGAGGCCTGCTACTGGCCGGACGATGTGCCGGTGCTGGCGGAGGCGCTGCTGATGACGGGGGTGCGGGCGGGCTGAGGGTCGAACATCGGGCTGCGCAGAGCAGACCCGCTGCGCCCCGCATATCACCGCCGCATTGACGATTGCGGTTCGATCCGCGCCGGATATTGTCTTGCCTCGGCATACGTCCACGGCGGCAAGAGTTACATCAGCGACATGAACGAGATGCAAAGCGCGGTCATCCATGCGGGCCGCTCCTCCACGGTCCGGGCCGCGATCGTCGGCATGGGGACCTGGGGGCAGAATCTGGTCAACAGCGTGCAGGGCAGGAGCGACGTGATCCGCTTCGTCGCCGGCGCGACCCGCACGCCGGGGCGCGCCGAGGATTTTGCCGCCCGGCACGGCATCGCGATGCGCCCGAGCTACGAGGCGGTGCTGGCGGATCCGGAAATCGACGCGGTGGTGCTGGCGACGCCGCACACCGCGCATACCGAGCAGATCATCGCGGCCGCGCGCGCCGGCAAGCACGTGTTCGTCGAAAAACCGCTCGGGCTCTCGACCGCAGACGCGGCCGCGGCGGTCGCGGCCTGCGCCGAGCACAAGGTGACGCTCGCGGTCGGCTACAACTGGCGTTTCCAGCCGGCACTGCAGGAGATCGCCCGCATGCTCGCCGACGGACGGCTCGGCAAGCTGCTGCACATCGAGGGCAATTTCTGCGGGCCGAGCGTCTACCGCTACGGCCGCGGCCACTGGCGGCAGGACCGCGACGAAGGGCCGGCCGGCGGCATGACGGGCCGCGGCGTGCATGTGGTCGATGCCATGCTGTATCTCGGGGGCCAGATTGACGATGTCTATGCGCAGAGCTTCCGGCTGGCGCAGGATTTCGGCATCGACGACACGACGTCGATGCTGTTTCGCTTCCGCGGCGGCGCGAGCGGCTATCTCGGCACCGTGATCGCGTCGGCGGAAACCTGGCGCATGCAGGTGTTCGGCAGCAGGGGCTGGGTCGAGGTGGGCGACGTCGAGCATCTCACCACCTGGGAGATGAAGGTGTGCCTGCTCGATCCCGCCAACATGACGGCCAAGCAGAGGCCGCGGCTGATGACGTTCGACACGACCAGCACCGAGCGCGCCGAACTCGAGCACTTCGCCGACGCCGTCCAGGGCGGCCGCGCGCTGGCGGTGCGGGGCGGCGATGAGGTGCACAATGTGGCGGTGCTGGAGGCGATCCTGCGCTCGGCCCGCGAGCGCGCGCCGGTGCCGGTCAAGGGGTGAGGGGATGATCGGGTCCCTAGCCCGCGGCGTCGTCGTTGCCATCGCGTCTTTGCTGCTTGCATGCGCTTCCGTCACGGTACAGGCGCAGGACTACCCCAACCGCGTCATCCGCATCGTGGTGCCGTCTCCGGCGGGCGGGCCGCCGGATCAGATCGCGCGCATGGTGGCGAGCAAGCTCAGCGATGCCTTCAGGCAATCGGTGATCGTCGAGAACCGTCCGGGAGCGGGCGGCATGGTCGGCACGGCGCATGTCGCAAAAAGCGCGCCCGACGGCTACACGATGCTGCTCACCACCGCGTCGCACACCCTCATCCCGGCGTTCACGCCCGATACGCCCTACGACGCCGTGAAGGACTTCACGCCGGTCGGCGAGCTTGCCGAGAATTTCGGTCAGGCGCTGCTGGTGCGCCCCTCGCTGCCGGCGAAGAGCGTGCAGGAGCTGGTGGCGCTCGCGCGAGCGCAGCCGGGCAAGCTCAGCTACGGCCAGGCGGGGCTGGGCACCGCGAGCCACATCCCGGCGATCGTGATGCTTGCGGCGGCGCAGATCGACATGCTGGAGGTGCCCTACAAAGGCACGTCCGCCGCCATGACCGACCTGCTCGGCGGCCGCATCGACATGTTCTTCATCGGCCCGCAGGTCGGGCTGCCGTTCGTGCAGGACGGCCGTCTGCGCGCGCTCGCGCTGACCGGCAGCACGCGGTGGAAGGGCATGCGCGATGTGCCCACCATGCAGGAGCAGGGATTTCCCGGCTTCAACGTGGTCAACTGGTTCGGCGCCTGGCTACCGGCCGGCGCGCCGCCGCCGATCGCGGCGCGGCTGCAGCGCGAGATCGCGCGCGCTTTGCAGGCCGCCGACATGCAGAAGGAATTCGATACGCTGGGCCTGCGCGCCATCGGGTCGAGCCCGGCGGATTTCGCAAGCTTCGTCGCCAAGGAGGCGCTCGCCGCGCAGGGCATCGCGCACCGCATGCAGGGGCATAAGAAATGAACGACGCAACCATGGATACGAAAGAGCCCTGGCAGTGGTCGGAGCCGCACTGGCGCGGCATCGTCGATCACGTGCGCGCCGGCCGCACGCTCAAGCCCGCGGCATGGAAGAATGGCGCGCGATGCGCGGTCGCGTTCTCGTTCGACTCCGACCACGAGACCAACGAGCTGCGCGACGGCGGCCTCTCGTTCAGCAAGCTGTCGCAGGGCCAGTACGGCAATCGCCGCGGCGTGCCGCGCATCCTCGACGTGCTCGCGCGCCACGGCGTGCCGGCGAGCTTCTATGTGCCGGCGGTGACCGCGCTGCTGCATCCGGACGAGCAGCGGCGCGTCGTCGCCGAGGGCCACGAGGTCGGCATCCACGGCTGGATCCACGAGCGCAATTCGGTGCTGCCGCCCGCGATCGAACGCGACCTGCAGATGCGCTCGGCCGACACGCTCGAGAAGGTCACCGGCCGGCGGCCGGTCGGCATCCGCACGCCGTCCTGGGACTTTTCCCCGCATACGCTCGCGATAACGCGCGATATGGGCCTCGAGTATGACTCCTCCTTGATGGCCGATGACGACTGCTACGAGCTCATGCTCGACGGCGCGCCGACCGGCGTGGTCGAGCTTCCGGTCGAATGGATTCGCGACGACGCGGTCTACTACAACATGAACCGCTTCGCCGGCCTGCGGCCGCACATGGGGCCGGCGGACGCCTTCGACATCTGGCGCCGCGAGCTCGACGCGGCGTGGGAGGAGGGCGGCATCTTCCAGCTCACCATGCACCCCCATCATTCCGGCTACCGCTCGCGCATCTGGGTCCTGGAGGAGCTGATCCGCCACGCCAAGGCGCGCGGCAGCGTGTGGTTCGCGACCCATGCGGACATCGCCCGCTTCGCCCGCGAGAATGCGCAATGAGCGAGGTGCGCATCCCCGTCGACAACTTCTCCCGCACGCAGGTCACGCGCAAACCCGTCGTCCCGACGCGGGGCGGCGTGGTGGCGGCGGCGCACCGGCGCGCGGCCGAGGTGGGCGCCGCCGTGCTCGCGGCCGGCGGCGACGCGGTCGATGCGGCGGTCGCGGTGTCGTTCGCGATCGGCGTGATCGAGCCGTGGATGAGCGGCCCCGCCGCCGGCGGCGCCATGGTGCTGTGGCGCGCCGACGAGGGCATCGCGCGGGTGGTCGACTATGGCATGCGCGCGCCGATGGCGCTCGACCCGGCCGACTATCCGCTCGCCGGCGGCATCGTGACCAACGAGCTCTTTCCCTGGCCGCGCGTGGTCGACGACCGCAATGTGCAGGGCGCGACGGCGGTCGCGGTGCCGGGCGTGGTCGCAGGCATGGGCCTCGCGCATGCCGAGTACGGCCGCCTGCCGTGGCGCGAGCTGCTCGCG